>Ga0256834_1001688_pt1 | contig 14649 bp, 16 predicted proteins | sample 4281140metaG_FD_190536 | JGI IMG/M metagenome (GOLD analysis project Ga0256834, IMG submission 190536) | Hydrothermal vent microbial communities from East Pacific Rise, Pacific Ocean - 4281-140 | ecosystem: Environmental > Aquatic > Marine > Hydrothermal vents | place: Pacific Ocean: East...
TGCCAATGACGCCCTGTTCCTGGCCGGCATCCTTCCCGCCACAAGCTGCGGGCGCATCTCCGCCCGGCGCTACGAAAAACTGGCGCAGGCAATCCGGGAAATACTGACTGCCGCCATCCAGCGGGGCGGCACCACCCTCCAGGACTTTGTACAGGCAGACGGCAAACCCGGCTATTTCTCCCGGGAATTACAGGTGTATGGCCGCGAAGGAAAGCCTTGTTCTCGCTGCGGCAACGCCATTCGGCAGAAAAACCTGGGGCAACGTTCCAGTTATTACTGCAGCCACTGTCAAAGATACTAACCCAGCAGATAGATCAGCCCCAGCGTGACCAACGCAACCATCAGGCTCTGCAGGCCGCTCCACAGCCAGAATGTGCCGCCGACGCGGCCAAGAAAAACACCGAAAAGAAACAGAATCACCAGGGCGACGGCCATGGCTGTGGGCAAAGGCCCGATTGCAAGCGCCAGGCCGCTGTTCGCCAACCACAGGGGCGTTATGATAATCAAGGCAACCAGCAGTGGAGACAGGCCGTTCACCAGGGCAACCAGCCAGGGAATCCACACGGCCACCTGGGCATGGCGGCTTTCTTCCAGCGAATGCACCATTGCCTTTTCCAACTGCACCAGCGCGCGGCGCTGTTCTGCGGCTTCACTGATATAGGCGCTGGACAAACCGCTCATGCCCAGGGCCAGGGCCGCCGCCAGGCAGGAGGTAATCACCACGGCAAGATCAACCTGGTCACTGATATGGAAGCCCATCATCAGGCCGAGCATGGTCAGCGCGCCATCATACCCGTTTACCACGAAGTAACGGCGCATAATCTCCTCCGGACGGGAGATTTTCAACAGGGTCTTGATCTGTTTCAGCAGCATCACTCGCCGATGACCGACACCTCATCGATACTGTGCAGGGAGGCGCCGATTTCGTCAATTGCCGCACCGATAAGGGAAAAATCGAGTCCATCCCCTTCAATCGCCACTTGCAGGGTTTCTGTCTTTTCATCCACCTCCAGCACCCGCACATGAACCCGGTAACCCTGCCCCAATGCGGCAATGGCATTGGCAAATTCAAGGGCATTCGGCTGATGCGGTTTCAGGACATCGAGAACGAGGCGTTGGACATTGGCCATAGTTATTTCCTTCACATAGAGAGTGGAACAAGCCGAAGAACCTCGATCAGGCCAGCATTTCCTGCAGGGCGGCGGTATGCCGCTGCGCATTCTGTTTCAGGCGCAATCTTGTGCTGCGGACAATGCAGGCCAGATCACCCAAGGCATCTTCGAAGCGGTCATTCACTACCAAGTAATCATATTCCGCATAATGGGACAGTTCGTTACGGGCGTCCTTCATGCGCCGTTCTATGGTCGCCTCATCATCCTGCCCGCGGCTGCTCAAACGCTCGCGCAACGCGGCAATGGAAGGCGGGATGACAAAGATGGAGATGGCGTCGGGGAAGGCCTTGCGCACCTGCCGGGCGCCCTGCCAGTCGATTTCCAGCACCACATCCTGCCCCGCCCGCAACTGGGACTCCACGCCGGCCTGGCTGGTGCCATAGTAGTTGTCGAACACCTGGGCCTGCTCCAGAAAAGCGCCCTCCCCCGCCAGCGACATGAACTCGTCCACGGAAACAAAATAATAGTGTACGCCATCCTGCTCTCCCGGCCGGGGGGAGCGGGTGGTATGGGATACCGAAAGCACGAGGTTCCCGTCCATCTTCAGCAGCGCCTTGAGAAGGCTGGTCTTCCCTCCTCCCGAAGGCGCCGACACAATAAAGAGATTGCCTGGATTGCTGTTACTCAATGTTTTGTACCTGTTCACGCATCTGTTCGATAAGCACTTTCATTTCCACGGAAATGGCCGTGGTTTCGCTGTCTGCCGACTTGGAACCCAGGGTATTGGCCTCCCGATTGAGTTCCTGCATCAGGAAATCCAGCCGCCGTCCCACGGGTTCGTCCCTTTTCAACACCGCCCGCACTTCCTGCAGATGGGCGGACAGCCGATCCATCTCCTCGTCCACATCCAGCCGTTGGGCGAGCAGCGCCATTTCCTGCTCCAGCCGTTGTTCATCCAGATCCGCCGCCACTTCGGCGAGACGCGCCCGCAGCCGTTCCCGTATCGCCCCGATCACCCGGGGCATGCACAAGCGGGCTTTTTCCACCTGCGCCTGCAACAGCTCGCAACGGCTTTCGATCAACGCCGCCAGACGCTGCCCCTCCCGCTCCCGGGTGGCGACCAGATCATCCAGCACCTGTTCCAGCAACGCCATGGCCTGTTCCTGAACCGGGGTCAGATCCGGAGCCGCCGTCACCGTCACCCCCGGCCAGGAAAGCACCGCCATGAGATCCGGCTCCCTGAGCAAGGATTCCCGGCTGCGGATCCCTTCCATGGCGGCCAGCACCTGCTCCAGCACAGGTTCATTCAGCGCCATGGCGGCCACATGGGCGCCATTGGACTTGTAGCGCAGGCCACATTCCACCTTGCCGCGCCCCAGGCGGCGCGCCACCGCTTCTCGTACGCCCGCATCCAGTTGCCGGAAATCCTCCGGCAGGCGCGGCTGTATTTCCAGATAACGGTGATTCACCGAGCGCAGCTCCCATACCAGCTCGATTCCGTCCTGTGTACAGCCACCTCTTGCGAAGGACGTCATACTTCGTATCATCTGTTCCCGGCTCCAACAAATTACTGCACAAATTTCATATTCTTTATGATACTTTGGTTTATCTCGGGATGCCCCTTAAATTAGATCGTTCATGTCATCGGAAAAACGCGAGCCACTGCCTTCAGGCACCCGGCTGGACTATTACAAGGTACACAAACTCATCGGCAGCGGTGGGTTCAGCCTCATTTACCTTGGCGAAGAGGAAGATTCCCATGATGAGGTGGCGATCAAGGAATACATGCCCAAGCGTTTCGGCCACCGAAACCAAAACGGTGAAATCATTTTCCCCAACGAAGAGGCCAAGGACAAGTTCTATCGCGGCCTGCGGTTGTTCTTTCTTGAAGCCAAGGCCCTGGCAACCTTGCGCCACCCGAACATCGTCAATGTGCGCAACTGCTTTCTGGACAACGAAACCGCCTATCTGGTCATGGATTACCAGCCCGGCAAGAACCTGGGCCGATACATCAAGCGCCGCAAGGGAGGGTTGAGCACGCGCTTCCTCATGACCGTATTCCCTCCCCTGCTGGACGCCCTGGAGCTGATACACAATGCCCAGCATCTGCACCTGGACATCAAGCCGGGCAATATCCATATCCGCCCCGGGGGACGGCCTCTACTGCTGGATTTTGGCGCGGTTTATCATCTGAGCACGGAAGGCAAGAAAAAGGCGCAGGTCATCACTCCCGGTTTTTCCCCCATCGAGCAGTACCGGGGCATCAGCAAGGTGGGACCCTGGACAGACATCTACGCCATTGGCGCCAGCATGCGTACCTGTATCGAGGGGCGGCCGCCTCCCACGGCCATCGAACGCCACGCCAAGGACAGCATGGTTCCCGCCGTAGAGGCGTTTGGCAAACGCTATCCCCGGCATATCCTGCAGGCAATCGATCATGCCATGGAAATCGATCCCCAGAAGCGCATACAATCCGCGGCCTTGCTGCTCAAGCAACTGAACAGGGATCCGGCGAAAACCGGGGCGCGCAAGGCAGGCTGATGGAAGCAGCGCGCATTTCCCTGCAAGGCGACCGGGCCAACAACCAGGATCGCTGCGCCATTTTCAACCACGGAAAAAGCTGCCTGATGGTATTGGCCGACGGTTTGGGCGGGCACCCCAAGGGTGAAGTCGCTGCGCAGATCATGCTGAACGTGTGCGAACAGCTTTTTTCCAAGACGCCAAAGCCCATCAGCAGCCCAAGATTTTTTTTCCATCACTGTGTCGCCCATGCGCACAAGCTGATCAACCAGTATGGCCAGGCGCAGCGGCCCAGCATCGCACCCCGCACCACTGTGGTCATGGCGCTGATCCAGGATGGATACTGCTACTGGAGCTATGCCGGCGACAGCCGCTTTTATCTTTTGCGGGACAATGACATTGTTCTTCAGTCCACGGATCACAGCGTACCGCAAAGAGGCGTTCTCGGAAAAGAAAACGCCAGCAACCGCGCCCTGACCCGCTGCGTGGGCGGCCAGCGCAGCGCCCCCATGCCATCGACGGAACCCCCGTTCCCACTGCAGCCCAACGATCTGATCCTGCTGTGTTCGGACGGCCTGTGGAACCAGTTGCCCCGGCAGCAGCTGGTTGAAACCCTGTGGAACGTCTTTCCGCTGAAAAAAGCACTGTATATGCTCGGCGCCGCTGCGGAAAACAATGCACAGTCCCGCAGCGACAATATCAGCGCCCTTGGGGTTCGCATTGATATTAGCAGTTGCGCCAGCGCCATCTCTGTTGCAGAAGAAGGCGAGAATGAGCTATTGTCCGCCATCGATCATCTCAATGCGCTGATCCGGCAAAACATCCCGGAGACAGAATAGCAGCCCGGCTTGCCTTGCCGGACAAAACGCACCCACAGAGGAACCCCCAATGAGACCCAGCGGCCGCGCCAACGACGAAATGCGTCCTGTATGCTTTATCCCCAACTTTACCAAACATGCCGAAGGTTCCGTGCTGGTGAGTTTTGGCGACACCCGGGTGATCTGCACCGCGAGCGTGGAAGAACGCACACCCCGCTGGATGGACAAGAACCAGGGTGGTTGGGTCACGGCCGAATACGGCATGTTGCCACGCTCCACCAACAGCCGCATGGGGCGCGAGGCGGCAAGAGGGAAACAAGGTGGCCGCACCATGGAAATTCAACGTCTCATCGGTCGCTCCCTGCGCGCCGCCCTGGATCTGAAAAAGCTGGGCGAACACACCATCACCCTGGATTGTGACGTCATCCAGGCCGACGGGGGTACGCGCACTGCCTCCATATCCGGCGGTTTTGTGGCCCTGGCCATGGCTATAGATGGTTTACTGAAAAAGGGACGCTTGACGGAAAACCCCATCATCCATCATGTTGCCTCTGTTTCCACCGGCATCTATTCCGGTACTCCGGTACTGGATCTGGACTATGTAGAAGACTCCAACGCTGAGACCGACATGAATGTGGTAATGAATGAAAGCGGCGGCTTTATCGAGGTACAGGGCACGGCGGAAGGCGCGGTATTCAACCGTGATGAAATGAACCAGATGCTCAACCTCGCCAGCCAGGGCATTCATGAAATCATTATCGAACAGCAAAAGATTCTCGGAACCCCAGCCTGACCATTCGCCCTGTTTCAGAAAGAAGCAGCCCGAGCGCGCCCGCCCCTCCAACGCACATTTCGCTGCAGGGCGCGCATAAGAGGCTCGACATCCTCTTCCGCATGACTGACCACGGCCATGCTTCCCCAGCCCGTGGGAATCAGGATGCCGGACAGCGAAACAGCCGCCACCGCCTGCCGGCGGGGCGCATACTCACCAGGCATCAACAATACGGTGACCGGCCCGTTTCCTCCCTGAACAACCAGATGCACGCCACGCCTTTTGCGTATCCAGCATGGGATTGCTGCGGTGATCCGGGCAGGCGCTTCCACCAGATCAAATCCCTGGGGAGAAAGCGCTTCCGCCAACTCCATCCTGTTCATGGCGCGTCGGGAACCGAGCGCTTCCGGTTCTTTCTGAATATGGCGCACCACCAGCTGTGGCAGATTATTCCCGGCAAAGGTCTGCTGCGCCAGATTGAATCCCGTTACCGATACCCCGATCAGCAGCAGTATCGACGCCGCTTTCACCCAGGTTTTCCGCCGCCAGCAGGCGGATCTGCGCATCCGCCCCAGCTTCAGTTCCTTTTCCGGCTGCACAGACATGGCAGCATGCAGCAACCGCTCGAATTCCCGGGCTTGCCGCCATTCCCGGGCGCAACGGACGCAGTTTTCCCGGTGTACGACAAAATCCCCATCTTTACAAAAGGGATCCTCCATCAGCCGGTTCTGAAATTGCTCACAATTCATAAGTAGTAGTTTCCGGCGCCAGTCATTACCATCAAGACCCCGACGGCAAATATTTTGTTTCGGCGGCAGCCAAATAAAGCTGTCATCCTGGAAACAAAACTGCAATCCGTCAGGTCATAGTATCCAAGCCGGGAAAAATCCGGCCAGATGGGAATGGCACTTACTTAAGGGCGCCTCGAATCATTCGATTTTCGTCACACCGGCACAGGCTGGTGTCCTGAGTTTTCAGGAACTTATGGATTCCGGCATGCGCCGGAACGACATGGACAGGCTTGTTCGGCGCTTACTTAAGCCAAATGCCTTGTCATTCGCCCTCCCTGCGCAAGCCGGGGCGGCCATGGTTTTTTGCTTAAGTAAGTGCCATTCCGGTCAGATGCTATTGTTTAACCAAACCACACTAGTAAGGAGATTCTCCATGAAAAAATCGATCATTTTGAGTGCTGCCGCCATTGCCATGCTGTCCCTGGGTATCAGCGGAAGCGCCCTGGCCGGCAAACCCGGCTTTGAAAAATGTATGGGTATCGCCAAGGCCGGCAAGAACGATTGCGGCACCTCTGGCCATGCTTGCGCTGGCCAGGCCACCAAGGACAATGACCCTGAAGAATGGGTATATGTACCGGAAGGCACTTGCGACAAGATTGCAGGCGGCAAGGTAAAAAAATAACCGGAACAACCAGGGCCGCATGAACTGAAGCAAGGAACATGCGGCCCTCAACCTGCCCTGACGCCGTCACCCGGCAACCATATTTGCATCTGGTTCAAACCATCAGGCAGGAGGAGTGAACATGAGCCTGCTACAAACCCTGGTAAAGCCCTACAGCGCCATTGCGCGACAACTCGATCTTCTGGCTCCCGCATTCGATCTGGCAATACGCCTCTGGGTCGCCTGGGTGTTCTTCAAGTCCGGCCTGGTGAAGATACAGAGCTGGGACACCACTGTGATGCTGTTCGATTATGAATACAATGTGCCCCTGCTCTCGCCGCAGGTGGCAGCCTGGACAGGAACAGCGGCCGAGTTGTTCCTTCCCGTTCTCGTTGCCCTGGGCATTGCCAGCCGTCTGTCCGCCCTGGCGCTGTTCGCATTCAACGCCGTTGCGGTATACGCCTATGCCAGCTTTCTGTTCGGCACCGAGGGCGCCGCAGGCCTGCAACAGCACATCCTTTGGGGCGTCATGCTGCTGATTACCGTCTTTCATGGCCCCGGCAAGTTGTCCGTGGATCACCTGTTGTGCAAGAAATAGCGCATTACTGTTGATTCTTCTTTCTCGCCAATTCGACATATTGCTTCATGCGTTGTCCGTCAATAGCCCCGGGTATCAGCTCTTCCCCAATGACAAACGCTGGCGTGCCGTTGACGCCCAGGCGTTGCGCCCAGGCGCTGCTGCGCGCCAGCTCCTGCTGCACTTCTGGCGACTGCATATCCTTTTGCAATTGATTCAGGTCCAGATCCACCGCCTTTGCCGCCGCAAGCACGCCCTCTCTGGAAAGGCGGCCGCCCTGGTTCATCATCCGGGCATGAAACTGGTCGTATTTTCCCTGCATTTGTGCGGCCAGGGCCGCTTTCGCCGCATATTCCGAGTCCGGTCCCAGCACCGGCAGCTCCTTCATCACAATCTTGATGTCACCATCTTCCGCGATGAGCTTTTCCATGCTGGGAAACACTTTCTTGCAATACGGACAGTTGTAGTCGAAAAACTCCACGACAATCGTATTGCCCTCGGGATTGCCCCAAACGGGTGATTTGGTGTCGGCGGCCTCCGCCATCAACTCGGCAATGGCCTTTCGGGTAATCGCCGCTTCCGCAGCATCCTGTTGCTTCCGCCAGGCCTGGATTGCTTCGATGACCACTTCCGGATTCTCTTTCAGGTAGGCGCCGATCATCTCCTGCACTTCCGCCTTTTGCGCGGATGACAGCGTCTCGGCGGCAAGAACCACAGCAGGAACAGACAGGGCGCAGCATAATCCCATGGCTGCCGACAATATGCTTATTTTTCGCTTTTCTTTCATTTCCACTTCCTCTTGACCAGGATCTGTTAACACGAATCCAATAGATTTCCCCGTGGGACTGGGGCTGTTGTTCCACCCAGCGACGTTATCATTCGCTCCTGTAGTGTCACTACATTTCACTCATTCTGCCTTGCCGGGTTAATAACTGACCCTGGGCCTCCCAAGCCGCTGAAGCAGATGATCCGCAACCCGGAAAGCATTGGCATAGATAGTCCAGGTGTACGGCACACTGCCGCCCGTGGGCATGAAACTGCCGTCAGTAACATACAGGTTTTCCACCTCATGGGCGCGACACATGGGATCCAGCACGGATGTTTTCGGATCTGTACCAAAGCGGCAGGTGCCCGCCAGCAAATTGGTGGGCGGCGCACCGGAAGCAAAGGAGATCACTTCTTCAGCACCAATGGCCTTGAGCATTTCCGCTCCCTTTGCCGCCAGATACCAACCCACTTTCAGGTTCTGCACATGATAGCCCGTACGCACCCTGCCCAGGGGCATGCCCCATTTGTCCTTCCGGGATGGATCCAGGGTGACAAAGCTGTTGTCATTGGGAAGCCAGTCGCAGAAGGCTTCGATTTTCAGCGGCACGGCGTCGCGGAACAAGTGCTCCAGATTGCGCTTCAGGGGTTTGCCCCACAACAAACCATGATCACCATGCAGATGGCGGCTGGCGCGCAGCACGGGGCTGGGATGGACATGCACGAAATCGATGGTGCCGCCCTTTTGCCGGGGGCCAAATGCCTTGTCGTCGATGACATACCAGTCTTGCAGGGCGCGGTTGACGAAGAAGCCGGTTTGCGCCAGCTCCCGCGCCTTCGACGCGCTGAACTTGGCGTAGGGCAGCTGTCCGGAGCCCGCGCCACCGCCGGCAAACAACAGGTTCTTTCCCACCAGGCCATTGGAATTTGCCAGGCCCTGGGGGAACTTCGGGCCAGTGGAGCGCAGCAACAGCTTGGCGCTCTCGATAGCCTGGCAGGCAACCACATAGATGCCGGCGTCCACCTGCCTCAACACACCTTCCTTGTTGAAGTATTCCACCCCCGTGATCTTGCCTTTGGCATCGGTAATCAGGCGTTTTACCAGGGAATGGGGGCGCACTTCACAGCGACCGGTTGCCACGGCCCTTTCCAGCAGGGCCGATCTGGCGCTGCCTTTGGCGCCGGTAGAGCAACCCGTGCTTCCACAATAACCGCCATTATAGGCACAGCTGTTGCGCCCCTCCACCGGACGGGAAAGAATGGCCCGGGGCGTGGGAATGGGGTGATAGCCCAGCCTTTCGCCCGCCTCGTCCAGCATGGCAGCCACGGCATGCTCCTGCAACGGTGGATAGGGAAAGTCCGCCTGGCTGCGCGGTTCGGCATGGGGATGGGGCCGCACCTTGCCGGACACCCCGACTTCCCGTTCCACGCGACTGTAGTATGGCTCCAGATCTTCGTAGCGGATAGGCCAGTCTGCAATATTGGCGCCCTCCACGGGGCCGAATTCGGATAGCAGGTGAAAATCCACCGGCTTGAGGCGATGGAAATAGCCGCTCATGAAATTGCTGGAGCCACCAACACAGTTGCCGTTCCAGAAATTCCAGCGGCTGTTGTTGGTGTTTTGCGCGCGCCAGGAGCCATCGTCTCTTTCCGTCTCGACGATATGGGGCTCCTCCCTGCGGCTGGGCTTGTAAATATCCCGCAGGCAGCAGGCCAGTTCGTCCTTGTAGAAATCCTCCGTGCTGTACCAGGGCCCGCGCTCCAGCACCAACACCGAATGTCCGGCCCGGGACAGGGTCAACGCCACCGGAGAGCCGCCGGCGCCGCTGCCGATGACGATCACATCGAAATCATGGCTCATAAGAGAAAATACCGTTTGTCAGCAGGCGGCCGTTTGTAGCCGGGCTTGTGTCCCAGCCATTTCCAGCCGATACCATCGGGATTACCGCCATACACGGGATCGGTAAGCGCGGCTTCCAGAATATAGTGCAGCACTTCATGCAACCAGTGCCGCCCGCCGGGCTGGGATTCAAATTTGCGCAGCAGCTTTTCCTTCTGCGCGGATGTCAACGCGGGAAAAACCTGGTTGTGCGCCTCCTTGCTCAACGCCATTATCGATGCCACGCCCTTGCGAAACATCTCCCGGGTAGCCTCATCCAGGCCCGGGTCGGAGAGCACCCATTGCAGGTAGGGGGCGGCATTGACTTCCTCCGCGCCCGGCGCATGCTCTTCCGAGGGAAAAAGATGCGCCTGCACCGCCGCCATGGTTTTCCACTGGCTCGCATCCATGCCGGTGGCCGCAAGCCGAATAGCGGCGAAATCCGGCATCCAGCTTTTTCCTTGAGCGGGCAGAGTACCGCTCAACAACAGCCCGCCCATGCTCCAGCACAGGAAGTTGCGGCGCTTCACAGCTCGTCGCTCCCCTGCTCCTGCACCACGGCCTGCAGCAGCCATTCCATCCATTGCGGCTTCATGTAACCACGCTTGTGCATCAGCTCCCTGCCATCGGCATCCATGATGATCACCGCCGGTCGGCCATAGTCACGATAGCGCGCCGCCAGTTCCGGATCCTTTTCATCCACGATCTTGATGGGCACATAGTCTTTTTCGATTGCGGCCAGCACTTGGGGATCGCGCCAGGTGGTGGCGTCCATTTTCTTGCAGAAACCGCACCATTCCGCGCTCAGATCCACCAAAACCAGCTTTTTCTCTGCTTTCGCCTGGGCAAAAGGCGCTTCTGACCAGGTTTGCCAGGGCACCGAGGCGCCGGCCACCAGCTGGGTGAAAGCAACCAATACCACAAACAACATGAGAAACAGACTTATTTTGAGCACATGGGAACCACGCATGGAACACTCCTGGAATAGTAGTAGCCCGGTGGCCGAGGATGACATCGATTCGTTGACCGGGTTATTGACCTGGCACCAATATATACCATGTTCAGGGCGTCAGGCAGGTGTCAGAACAAGGCGCAGCGCGCAAGCAAGGGTTGTTCCCTTGTCAAGGGTTGCAACGCCGTACTGGCGCCTGCCTGACGCCCCTAACTTATTGTTATATATTGAAAGGTCGTCGCCTGCTGGCCCGCGGACTGCGTTAGCTCCACTGGCTTTAGAATGACTAAAGCGGCGTGGCTCCGCCTTGCCGCGAACCAGCAGACAACGACTGAACATGATATCTATTGATGCCAGGTTAATAATAATTGTCTATTCAGACCGGCAAGGCAATAATTTTATGACAATATCCGGTAGCGAAAAGTTACAATTTACCTTATGAAATACACCAGCCGATGGAAATCCGCCCACCATGACACAACGTATCATCCTCGCCAGCAATAACCCGGGCAAGGTCAGGGAAATCAGCCAACTCCTCGCCGACCAGGAGATGGAAGTGTTGCCCCAGTCCACCTTTGACATCGCCGAAGCCGAGGAAACAGGCCTGACCTTTGTCGAAAACGCCATTCTCAAGGCCAGAAACGCCGCCATACACAGCGGACTTCCCGCCATTGCCGATGATTCCGGACTGGAGGTGGACGCCCTGCAAGGCGCGCCCGGCATTTACTCCGCCCGCTTTGCCGGCCCCGGCGCCAGTGATGCCGACAACAACCGCAAATTACTGGCTGAACTGGAAAATACCCCGGAAGAGCAGCGCACGGCGCGTTTTCAATGCCTGATCGTATACATGCGTCACGGCGCCGATCCGGTTCCCGTTATCTGCCAGGGGAGCTGGGAGGGAAGAATCCTGCGCCACCCCCAGGGGGAAAACGGCTTTGGCTATGATCCGCTGTTCTTCGTGCCGGAAAAGAGCTGCAGCGCTGCCGAGCTGCCCGCGGCGGTGAAAAACGCCATGAGCCACCGGGGCAAGGCGCTGCGCTGCCTGATGCAGGCATTGTCCCGCCATCAATAGTCCAGGTCTTCCTTCCTGAACAGCCGCGCAGGCGTCGCATTCAGCACCCGCTTGAGTATGTGATTCATGGTGAACACATCATTGTCAAACCCCCCATGGGTGGTGCTGCGGGTAATCTTGCCCGTTGCGCCATTGGAGTAGTGAATGCGGGGCTGCTCCCCTACCCTGATCACATCCGCGGCGAACTTCTGCATGCCCAGCAAGGGGCGCTTCCGCTGCCTCTCAAAGGCATTTGAGACCAGATACAACAAGGACTTGCGATAGAAAGGAGTTACCGTATCATCCAGCTCCAGCTTGTCCAGAAGATTGTAGATGGCCATGTCCCTGATCCGCAGGCGGCCTTGGGCATCGAGCAGCGGCACATAGCTTTTCTCATACCAATCCAGGGTACAGGCCGGCGCCATGAGGGAACAGGTCTCGATCTGCAACCGGCGCCGGCTCAGGGTGCGCAGCAGCTGGCCGATGGCAATGGCGCCGGTACTGTGCCCGACCAGGTGCAGCTTTTTCGGCTTTCCCTGTTTCCTGAATTGCCGCAGGAACTGATCCACGGCATCCATTGCCGCCCCGTCGGAAGCGAAAGCCGCATGAGCACCCTTTTTCATTTCCTCCCACACCAGGGTTCCCGGCTTGCGCAACAGGCCCTCCATAAAACGGTCCATCCAATCCGATACGCCGCCGACACGGTCAACGGCTTGCGCTGATTTACGTTGAATCACATCCTTCAATTCCTCCACCAGCCCGGTGTCATACATGATATGGAAGGGATAAATACGATTGTCCTTGAACACGCTACGCATGGCGGCCACCCGCCTGGCGGAATCTTCCGGTGCATTCAGACCACCATGAACATACAACAAGAAATGATCATATTTGCTGCTTTTCGCCACCAGGGCAGCGGTTTCCGACACATCAAACGCCGTGCTCCAGTAGCGGCCACGCTCCTTGTAAGCCCCATCATCCACATGCACAAAATGCCCCGCGATGGAGGAACGCGGAACCTTTTGCGCAAGCTGCTCCTTTTCCGGCAACTTGGAGTTGACCGCCCGCAAGCCGAATATGGAGGGCGTCGGCAACGCCAGACGGAACACCCAGGCATCCATGACATTTTCTATCCAGTCTTCATAGCTCCAAAGGGCAAGCCCCCTGTTTCCCCATGCCTCTGTCCAGGAATTCTGCACCCAGAAGCCTTTTTCGTCATATCCCGTTATGGCGAAGGCGTGGGCGCCATCGGTCTCATCCTGTTTCCGGATAACCCCGTCTTCCGGCTCATTCCAACCGGCATGCACCATCGCCGACACCACGATCACCCCGGCCTCATTCAATGCCGCATGGTAGTGGCTGATTTGCGGGCGCAGCCGATAGTAGGCGCCCAGCGTCTGGCTGCGCGCATCCTTGGCGCGGCGCACGGTAAGATCCCCCTTGCGGCTGACCCGATACGGCCACAGTTTGTCCTGGCATACGCCCATGTTGCTCCAACCCTTGATGGCGCCGCGCAGGCTTGAACCATCATAATCCTCCCCCGGCCACTCATCGTGACGCTTGGCCATTTCATACAGCATGCGCGGGCTTACACGCACGTCTTCCTTTGCACGGAAGTACAGCAAATTGATGGCCGCCGCCAGGGCGAAGCCGGTACAGGCCCCTTCGCTGTGCTGGTTGAGGATTTTTTGCTCACGGGGAGGCGGCAATGCCTTTTTCAGCTGAATCAGGGAGGGCTCGTACATCCAGTCCCGTAAATCCGGAACATCGGCGCTGGCGTTTTTTTTCCATTTGAATTTTGGCATATGCGTAATCCTTTGCCGGGCAGAACGGCTTGGTGTAAAGTCATTTATTCTTGTAGCTAAAGATAGAACATATCTGCCGTTTTTACATGAAAATTCTTCTCGCCAATCCCCGCGGCTTTTGCGCCGGCGTGGATCGCGCCATTGAAATCGTGGATCATGCCCTGGATGCTTTCGGCGCACCCATCTATGTCCGCCATGAGGTCGTTCACAACCGTTTTGTGGTAGAAAACCTCAAGCAACGCGGCGCCATCTTTGTTGATGAACTTCAGGAAGTGCCTGACGGCAATACCGTGATTTTCAGCGCCCATGGCGTCTCCCAGGCAGTGAAGAAGGAAGCGGAAAACCGCGACCTGAGGGTATTCGACGCAACCTGCCCTCTGGTGACGAAGGTTCACCTGCAGGTAGCGCGGCACTGCCAGAACGGCTTTGAAGTCATCCTCCTCGGCCACAAGGGGCACCCGGAAGTGGAAGGAACCATGGGGCAATACCACTGCCCGAAAGCGATAGGAATCTATCTGGTGGAAACCGCTGACGATGTAGCCCGCCTGTGCGTTCAGAACCCAAGCAAACTGGCTTTCGTCACCCAGACAACGCTTTCCATGGACGACACCGCGGAAATCATCACCGCGCTGCGCAAACGCTTTCCCCAAATCCAGGGCCCCAGGAAAGACGACATCTGCTACGCCACGCAAAGCCGGCAGGATGCAGTGAAACGCCTCGCCGCCGAATGCGATGTGGTGCTGGTCGTGGGTTCCCCCAACAGCTCCAACTCCAACCGCCTCAAGGAGATTGCGGAAAAACTGGGCAAGCCCGCCTATCTGGTCGACGGACCAACGGATCTGCGCCAGGAATGGCTGCAAGGGAATCAGATCATCGGCCTGACAGCAGGCGCTTCCGCGCCGGAGGTGCTGGTGGAGCAGGTGCTGAGCAAGCTCAGGACCTGGGGGGCGACAGAAGCCCTGGAGGATGGCGGCATACCGGAAGAAGTCACCTTTCCCTTACCAAA
>Ga0256834_1001689_pt1 | contig 14648 bp, 11 predicted proteins | sample 4281140metaG_FD_190536 | JGI IMG/M metagenome (GOLD analysis project Ga0256834, IMG submission 190536) | Hydrothermal vent microbial communities from East Pacific Rise, Pacific Ocean - 4281-140 | ecosystem: Environmental > Aquatic > Marine > Hydrothermal vents | place: Pacific Ocean: East...
AGGAGCTTGAGAGGTTTGGACTAACTGACTCCATACCTAGAATGACTGGTATTCAGGCTGAGGGAGCAAACCCTGTCTTCAAAGCAGTTAAAGCAGGAAGAGACGACATAGAACCAGTTCTAACTCCTGAAACGGTAGCAACTGCCATAAGAATCGGCCAGCCAGTGAACGCGAAGAAGGCGATAAGGGCGATATACGAATCCAATGGAACGGCTGAGGAGGTAAGCGACGAGGAAATTCTCGAAGCTCAAAAGCTCCTTGCCTCGAAGGAGGGTATTGGAGTCGAGCCTGCGAGTGCTGCGAGTGTTGCCGGACTTTTAAAGCTCGCCGATAAGGGAATTATAGAGAACGGAGAAACTGTCGTGTGCATAACTACTGGACACCTGCTGAAGGATCCCGAGACCGTGATAAAGGTTTGTGGGAATCCGGTAGAAGTAGAGGCGAGCGTTGAAGCTGTCAGAGCTGCTCTTTAAGGTTTAAGGAGGCGCAACATGCCGGGCAGCTCTTTCGGAGAGCTCTTCAGGGTTACGACTTGGGGAGAGAGCCACGGTAGAGCTGTTGGATGCGTCGTAGATTCTCCCCCAGCAGGACTGGAACTAAGCGAAGAAGATATTCAGAAAGAGTTAGATAGGAGAAAGCCGGGAGGGAAGCTCTCCTCCAAGAGGAAGGAGGCTGACAGGGTGGAAATTCTCTCTGGAGTTTTTGAAGGAATGACTATGGGAACTCCAGTCTCCATGCTCGTCTGGAATAGAGATGCGAGGCCCGAAGCTTACGAGCCTATAAAGGACCTCATAAGACCGGGACACGCTGACTACACTTACCTCGCGAAGTTTGGAGTTAGGGACTGGAGAGGAGGTGGAAGGGCTTCTGCGAGAGAAACTGTTGCGAGGGTCGCAGCTGGAGCTATCGCTAAAAAGCTGCTCGGATGCTTTGGGATAGAGATAGTTGGATTCACAAGAGAGATAGCTGGAATTAGGTGTGAGATAGACGTTAGAGAAGAAGATCTCAAAAAAATCTTCGAGAGGGCTGAGAGCAACCCTGTCAGGTGCCCAGAAAGCGATAAGGCAGAGCTCATGGCGAAAAAAGTGGAGGAGGCGATGAAGCAGGGAAACAGCGTCGGAGGAGTTGTAGAAGTAGTCGTGAGAAACGTCCCTCCTGGACTCGGAGAACCGGTTTTCGACAAACTCGACGCGAGAATAGCCTATGCAGTAATGGGAATACCAGCCGTCAAGGGAGTCGAGATAGGCTCTGGATTTTCCTGTGTGAGGATGATGGGGAGCGAACACAACGACCCTATCGTGCTGAGGAGCGGGTGCGTAGCTTTCGAAACGAACAACGCTGGGGGGATTCTTGGAGGAATCTCGAACGGTGACGATGTTGTTGTAAGGGCTGCGATAAAACCGACCCCCTCTATATCAATCCCTCAAAAAACAGTGAACATCAGGACGATGGAAGAGACAGAAATAGTCGTTAAAGGGAGGCACGATCCATGCATAGTTCCAAGAGCTGTGCCCGTGGTTGAAGCGATGGTGGCAATCTGCATAGTGGACTTCATGATGATTCAGGGGATAATTCCAAGAACCCTGCTCGATTTGTGATTTTTTATGGCTCGATTTGGTTGAACTTGAGCTTAATTTTGGCTTAGAGTCATGCCCGCTCTCCAATCTGAATGAAAATTCAAATATTTATTCGTTTCAACCTTGTATCTACCAATGTCAAAACGAAGCAAACGGAAAATATCCGGAAAATATCAACTATCTCAAGAACTGGAGAAAAACGGCAGGTTTTGGCCGATTTGAAACGAATTTGAAGCTTTCACTTTTTTCCGTTTCGTGTAAAAACCCTTATTTTTCTTTTGTTATGCGAAAACTTTAAAAGCAATTCATGCAAAGTCAGTTGCACTCATTGAGTGCCGGTCTTCAGCCCCCAAACTCCGAAAAACGGTAGCAGCTCCGACAAAAATAGGTTAGGGGCTGGAAGGCTGGCGTATTCTGAAAAAACATGATCTTGAGGTGAGAAAAAATGAAGGCGGGTGATGACCATGATAGTCGGGAAGCACATAATTGCGGAGTTGTATGGAGTTCCAAAGGAGCTAATTTCATATGAGAAGACCGTAAGGGAGATAGTAGAGGAGGTAGTGGAGAAATCGGGGCTCACGAAAGTTGGGAGCGTTTACAAACAGTTTGAGCCCCACGGCGTGACTGGTATAGTTCTTGTAGCAGAGTCGCACGTGAGTCTTCATACGTGGCCGGAGTACGAGCTCGTAAATCTTGATATTTTCACGTGTGGGGATGCGAAAGCTGCTGAAAAGGCTTTTGAGCTGTTTCTTGAAAAATTCAAACCTCGTTCTTACAGGCACTACGTTCTTGACAGGGGTTGATTTTCTGTTTTCGCTCAACCCCAATCTTTTTAGCTCCTTTTTTAGACTCCACGGCTGGTGAGTGCCATGTCATGCGATGTACTCGAGAAGTATCCGGAGGATATGAGGAGAATTCTCCTTCAGGTTCTACAGTTCGTTGAAGGAGAAACGTCCGTTTACAGGCTGATAGACTCTCAGGACGCGAGTCTGCCAGAATTTTTCTCCCTGCTACAGCAGATGCAGAAAGACGGATTGCTTGAACTTGAAAACGGCAAAGTTAGACTGAGCGAGAAGGGCAAAGAGCTGAGAGAGGAACTCGGATTGTTCTCTTCAAACGTCAGGTGCAGCTGCTGCGACGGAACTGGATACGTGATAGCTGAAGAGTTCAGAGAAGCCTTCAGGGAGTACAAGAAGATAGCCGAAAATAGGCCTGAGGCAATAGAGGTTTACGACCAGGGATTCATAAGCGTTGAGGGAGTAATGAGGAGAGTCGAATTCCTCTACGAGAGGGGAGACCTCGCATCTAGCATATTCATAGTTGGCGACGACGACCTTTTCAGCTTAGCGTCATCTTTGACGGGATTGCCGAAGAAGGTGACGGTGGTGGAAATAGACGAGAGGCTTGTGAACTTCATAAACGATACTGCAAAGGAGTACGGTCTGCCTGTTGAGGCGAAAGTTTACGACGTTCAGCAGGCTTTTCCGGATGAGCTTAGAAAGAAGTACGACGTTTTCGTAACCGATCCTGTGGAGACAATTCCTGGGCTTAAGCTCTTCCTGTCGAGGGGTGTCTCGACCTTAAGGGGGGTTGGCTGCTCGGGCTACTTCGGCCTTACAACTCTCGAAGCGTCTCGAAAGAAGTGGTACGAAATCCAGCAAATGATCCACGACATGGGTTTCGTTATAACCGACATGATAAGGAAGTTCAGCGTTTATCCTGAAGAGGAAAAGAACTTCTTCCGCTTTCAGGAGAAGCTGCCAGTGGTTGAAAAACTGAACGCTGAAATAGACTGGAACTGGTATAGTTCGACTCTCTACAGGATAGAGGCAATTAAGGAGCCGAGACCTATCGTGGAGGGGGAGATGGTAATAGACGAGAAAGTTTACAAGGACGAAGAAAGCTGGGCTACACCCTACTGATTTGACGATAGTAATTAAATTTAAATTTTTATTATAGATATTAAAGATAAAAGTTAAAGGTGATCTACCATGCAGCAGAAAATAGTTACCGGGAAAGATATAGCTGAAAAACTGAAGGATGTAGAGCACAAGATAGTAGTTACGAGTGGTAAAGGTGGAGTCGGAAAGTCGACTGTTGCAGCTTTGCTCGCTGTCCACTACGCGAGGCAGGGGAAAAGCGTTGGAATATTCGACTCTGACTTTCTTGGCCCGTCGATACCGAGGCTCTTTGGTATAGAGGACAAGTCGCAAGAGCTCACGATTGGAACGAGGGGAATAAACCCCGTTTACACCGACAAGTACGGGATAAAGGTCCTCTCAGTGCAGTTTATGCTTCCGAGTAGGGAGTCACCAGTAATATGGAGAGGGCTCGCTATAAACACGGCAATAAGGAGCTTTCTTGGGAGCGTTGACTGGGGAAAGCTCGACTACCTGATATTCGACATGCCTCCTGGGACAGGAGACGCTATTCTAACGGTTATGGACTTCGTAGAACTCGACGGCCTCATAATGGTTACGATCCCACAGGACCTCTCCGCTCTGATAGTCGAGAAGGCGATAAACATGGCAAGGAAGATGGATACTGAAGTTCTTGGCATAGTCGAGAACATGAGTTACTTTGAGTGTCCGAAGTGTGGGGAGAGGATATACCTCTTCGGAAAGGACAAGGCAGTAGAGTTGTGCAGGAAGTACGATATTGATTTGATAACGCAGATACCTTTCGACAAGGAGCTTCTAGACTACTGCGAGAAGGGCAGGATAGAGGACTTTCCGTACGACTATTTTGAATACTTTTATTATTGATTTCCTTGATTTTTGTTTAAAATGGATTTATTGATAGTATTATATTTTTAGAAAATCACTCGGAGATTACAGCTTTCGTCGTAAAGTTTTTCCATGTGTTTCTCATACACGTCTTTATCACGGTATTATCTTAGCCAATTTCTGTTTTAACGCCGTTGGTCTGTCGTGAGATTTTTAAAGTAATTATTTACGTAAAATTTTCTTTAGAAAATTTTGATGATATTCTCGAAGCTTATAAACGGTAAAAATGAAGAGTTATACACTTGATGACTTCAAGAGGTTGCTTGAAATTGACGAAGTTTAAAGTTTTAATCTCTGAAAAAGTTCTCAAAGATTTAAAGAAGCTTGATAAGTTAGCAGACTAAGGATGCATGAAGAACCCGAAAAACTTGAAAACCTTTTGAACTTGACATTAAGAAATTCAGAAAAAAGTATTAAGTATTTATAGAATTCGAGTCGTCAGATTTAGAGTTATCATCGAAATAGATTTTAACAACCAGACAGTGTGGGTCGTTAAAATTGGCAAAAAGAAGCAGAGTTTACGACAGGCTCTAGACTAAATTTTCTTCATACCACTTCCACACCTTCTTCAAAGCCGAAAGCAGCGTTTTGTAGGGTCTCATCCCGCTTTCTCCTATGCATTCTCCCGCATACTTCCAGTCTCTCAGCTGGAGACACTTCGCTATCAGCACTCTCTCCTCCTTCTCGTCCATCTCAGCTCTCCTAACTCTCGAATACATGAATCTCACGAGAGGCCTTGCAACATCGGAGGCATATTCATAGAGACTGACTCCCTGAAAGTACTTCTTCAACCTCTTCCTGTTCACCTGATCCATTTCCGGCATCGGGTAGTTGAAGTCCCTTGCTAAAGAGTGCAAGAGCTGGATCGCTGTCTCTACCTCTAAGTCAGACAGCTCATCCCCTAACCATTCGAGCAGCCTTTTCACAAAGCTGGCGTTGAGTCTCTCTACCACCTCTTCGACGTGCATTTTCAAGGCTTTCAGCACGACAACCGTGTGCTCTCCCGAAACCTCGTTCCTCTGTGGGGTTATGTGCACTGGCAAAAATCCGTTCCTCAGCCAGAATCTGAGGAGCTCAGGAGAAACACCAAAACCCGAGCCAACCCAGTCGAACTCGTTCCCGCAGCTCCAGTCTATCAGTCTCTTTAGAGCGAAGCTGCCTATTCCCATGTTCATCACTGATGGATGAGTTGCTATTCTGACTATCCTCACTCCAAGCAGTTTTGGAAACTCGTAGTCCCAGTGGTGCTTTAGAATTAAGTCTGGTATTATCTGCCCCTTTGGCTTGTAGCCGTCTGCCATTTCCTCTATCGTTCTTTCGTCCATTCCACCCTCTATCGCGACATGGAGAGAACAGACTGTCTTCCCGTTCACCTTTACACGAAAGGCAAGGTGGTTAGGCATGTCTAATAGAATCACGACATCCGAAGGTCTGTTCCTGTAATGAGCGAGCACGTATATGCCGAAGAACTCTCTCAACAGCTCCTCGCTTTTCACGAGCTCATCTTTGTCTATTATTTCGAACTCCATTTTACCTTCTTCTATCGCTTTCATGTCCTCTTCGTCAAGCTCAGCTGGTTGTGCATCCAAAAGCAGCACATCATATATCCACTTCTCTACTGGGTCTCCCTTACCGTACCTTATCGGTTCTTCGAGGTGTATTTTCTCTATCTCCGTCTCCTCGTCCTGCTCGAGCCTCTTGAGGAATCTTATGCTGAAACCTCTCCCAGCTCCCTCGTAGCCGTGAATTGTTGTGGAGAAGACTATGTAACGAACTTTCTTTGCAATCTCCCAGAGGACTGGCACGTCTATTCCCGCAGCTTCGTCAACTATCACGATATCAGCATACTCGCTCTCGAGCATAGCTCTCCTCGGTACGACATATTCAACTCTCGCGTACTTACTATTCAACACAGTTGTCATTCCGTTGCTCTCCTTAGTCCTAAAGTCCTTCATCCCTTGCCTGATCATTGCCTTCTTCAGAAACTTGAAGTAAGTCTGAACAGCCTGAGGTGTTGGAGCGACGACCATTATTCTCACAGCTCTCTTCAGTACTCTTTGCATTCTCGAAATGAGGTACGGAGTTACTATCCCGAGAACAGCAGTCTTTCCCCTGCCTCTATCGGCTGTTATGACTATTGCTTTCCTCTCCTTCTCTCTGTCGAAGAAGTGCTCAAAGAGCTGAAGGACTCTCACCTGATCTTGCGTGGCACAAAGCTTGTAGAGTTTCTTCTTTATCTCCTTTTTCTCTGGAATTACTATCTCTTCTCTACTCTCGCCTTCCTCAGCTTCCTCGTAGTGCTTTACTATCTTTCTCTTGTCTGCATTGAAGATTATTATTCCTCTTGCAAGAATCGTTCGCTCGATGAACCTCCTGTAGAACCTTGGAGTTACATCATCAGCCGTATATGGCTCGCTCACGAGCTCCTCGTGCCACTTGCCCACAAGAGTCTTCCACCTGTTCGGCTTTGGAGAGACGGCGATTATTATACCTCCCTCTTCTATTGTCTCCACGATTATGCCAAGGTCGTTCGGGTGAAAGCCTTCGGTTAGGTCTATCACGAGGGACTGATGCGTTTCTCCTAGAACGCTTGGGGAATCCTTGTAATGTATGATCTTGACCTTCTTTGCGCCTTTTTTCTTGTTCTTTCTCTCCTTTCTTACAAAGTATTCTTCAGCTATCTCTACGAACTTGCTCCTTCCAGCAACGAGCAACTCTCTCTCGCCAACAACCTCCTGATACGCATTCAGGATCTTCTTGATGAGCTTGAATATCCTCGGTTCGAGAGAAGAAGTACAAACGAAAACGACAAAACGGTGTCTCTTCTCTTTAGCCTGAGAGGCAGCTTTCTGGACTTCTGACAACAGTTCCTTGACCGTCATCAGCCCGGTATTTGTGGGTTTTGTAAAAAAGGTTACTGTGGTAAAAGATATTAAGCTGGCCGAATTAGCTGAAACGGGTGACGATAATGGTCGAACTTGAGAAACTCAGGTTTGGGACGGAACTCATAAAGAGGGGATTCGCGAAGATGCAGAAGGGCGGGGTTATAATGGATGTTACGAATGCTGAACAGGCTGGAATTGCTGAAGATGCTGGTGCTGTTGCTGTGATGGCCTTGCATAAGGTGCCGGCAGACATTAGGGCTGCGGGTGGAGTCGCGAGGATGGCCGATCCGAAGAAGATTCAGGAGATAATGGATGCCGTAACTATCCCAGTTATGGCGAAAGTCAGGATTGGTCACGTTGCGGAGGCAAGAGCTCTCGAAGCTTTGGGAGTTGACATGATAGACGAGAGCGAAGTTCTCACTCCTGCTGATGTCTTCTTTCACATAGACAAGAGGAAATTCGTCGTTCCTTTCGTCTGTGGAGCGAGAAGTCTTGGAGAAGCGGTGAGGAGGATATGGGAAGGAGCCGCGATGATCAGGACGAAGGGAGAAGCTGGGACGGGAAACGTCGTTGAAGCTGTCAGGCACATGAGGCTGATAAATAGAGCCATAGATGAGCTGAAGGGAATGCAGAAGGAGGCGATATACAGCGTTGCTGAGAAGTTTGCCGAGGCTTACTGTAAGCTTGCAAACAGCGTGAAGGAGGAGATGGGTCTTAACGCTGTAACTCCTGACACAATCGTTTACGAAGAGTACACTTTTGTAGATGTCGTTGATGGACTCTACAAAGTTCTTCTCGAGATAAGGGATCTCGGTAGACTGCCGGTCGTCAACTTCTCAGCTGGAGGAATAGCGACTCCCGCTGACGCTGCCTTCATGATGCAGCTTGGGGCTGACGGTGTTTTCGTTGGCTCGGGGATATTCAAGAGTTCTAATCCGCCAGAATATGCCAAGGCGATAGTTGAAGCTGTGAGACACTACGACGAGCCGGAAGTAGTTGCAGAAGTTAGCAAGGGGCTCGGAGACGCCATGAAGGGGTTAGATGTGTTCAAACTTGGAGAAGAGGAGAGATTGCAGGAAAGAGGTGTTTGATTTTGTTTGCTATTAATTTATTTTTAGTTAGAAAAATTAAATAAAATCAAAAAGGTGAAACACCGTGAGAGTAGCTGTCGTCGGAGTTCAGGGGGATGTGGAGGAGCACGTTGTAGCTGCGAAGCTTGCGATGGAAAAGCTTGGAATGGAGGGGGAGGTAGTTGCCACGAGGAAGCCGGGAGTCGTTGAGAAGAGTGATGCCGTGATAATCCCTGGCGGGGAGAGCACGACTATAAGCAAGCTAATCTTCAGAGAGGTTAACGGGAAGACGATAGCTGAGGAAATACTCACCCTTGCCGAGGAAGGAAAACCAATAATGGGCACGTGTGCTGGCTTAATCCTCCTTTCAAAGCACGGAGACGAGCAGGTTGAGAAGACTAAAACAAAGCTTCTTGGACTGCTTGACGTAAAAATAAGGAGGAATGCCTTTGGCAGGCAGAGGGAGAGCTTTCAGGTTCCGCTCGAATTTAAGGGAGTTGGAGTTGTTGAGGCGATATTCATCAGAGCCCCGGCGATAGTGGAGGTTGGAGGGGGAGTTGAGATTCTCGCAAAGTTCGAGGACTATGTCGTTGCTGCGAGGCAGGATAACGTTCTGGGTTTGGCGTTTCACCCCGAGCTCAATGTGGAGTTTGGAGATACGAGGGTGCACGAGTACTTTTTAAATATGGTTGAGTGTTAATTTTTTACATATTTATGGAATGCAGTTTGGAATTAATTAGAATTAAAATCAGGATGGGATTGAGGCAAACGTACTATTGCCGAAGTAACAGAAGCATAGTTGAAGATAAATTAATCATTTCTTCTTTTTCTTTATAACTTCAGTAAAGCTGACCCATCTTCTCGTCATTACAACAGTCTTAGAGGTTCTCTTGACGACCTTCTCGGGGAACAAGCCAAGTAAGAAGTTCTTCAGGAAGGGCTTGTTCGAAGCTCCGAGCATTACCAAGTCGTGATTTGCCGCCTCTCTTGCTATCGCGTTCACAGGGTTAGTTGAAACCATGAACTTCTCTAAGACCTTTATGCCTTTGAGAGGCTGCCTCGTCTCTCTGAAAACTTTCTCTGCCAACGCTCTATCTTCCTCACTCCTGCCGACATACATAAGAGTAACTACCCCCTTTTCTGCAAAATCTCTTGCGAGTTCAGCTGCAAGAACTGCGTGAGGACCTCCAGCGGTAGGAATCAAAACCTTGCAATCGTTGCTCCACTCCTGTATCTCACCAACTTCGAACCTTACAACTGCTACATCGCACTTCGCCCTGACGAGGACGGGATCTATCGTACTCCCCAATACGAAGTCCTTTCTGAAAGTCCTTCCTCTCCACCCCATTATAAGCAAATCTGGCTTTATCTCGTCAACTGCGTTGAGAATAGCCTCTGCATTTCTGTGCCCTATTTTTATTACTCCACCGCTCGGAACGTCAAGATTCTCCATTACTTGCTTTAGAAACTCTTTCGCAGCCTTTACGTACTTGGTTCCCGCAGATAGTGGGGTCTGCTCCGGAACTGTAACAACGTTGAGAAGTATTACCTCTCCACCTCTCGCCTTAGCTATCGCTTCCGCGAACTTCGCGAGCTTGTTAGCCATTATTGGGTTAGCAACTGGCACGAGGACTTTGAACTTCTCTTCAACTGGTCTCTCCTCGTAAATTGTGCGAACTTCTTCTTCCATTCTCTTTCCGATTTCTCTCTTAGAGTACGTGGCGTAAATGAAGTATCCAAAAAGCATCCAGAAAGCTGTTCCTCCCAGAACGATGTCTCCATGCTGTATCTCCGTGACAAGGAAGTATCCGATTACGAGCTGCAGAATTACGGCTGCGATCGGTGGCCAAGGCATTGCCGGAACCCTGAAAGGCCTCCTTATGTCCGGCCTCCTGTACCTTAGAATTATCAGCACAATATTTACGAGTATGAACAGAATTAGGAACATTATATCGGCAGCTGTTGCAACGACCTCTATTGGAAGGACAGCCATCGTTGCTATTATCGAGTAGCTGAAGAGAGTGGCGAGGTGGGGCGTCCTATTCTTATCGTGAATTTTTGCAAGAAAGGACGGCAGATAGCTATCCCTTCCCATCGCGAAGGCAACTCTGGAAGAGGAGTATATCGTCGCGTTCATCGCGCTTATTGTGGATATGAGGCCTCCGAGTATTATTAGAAAACCTCCAAAGGGCATTATCTGATCTGCTACCTTTATTAGGCCGAACTCCTTGAGCTTCCCCAAGTACATCCAACTCGGGATGTTCGTCTTAACGGCTCCTATCGCAGCAAAGGCGACAAGGATGTAAATGGAAACGGAAATCCAGAGGGCGAGCACAACGGCTTTCGGTATGTTTTTCTCCGGCTCCTTGACTTCTTCCCCACTTTGAACTATTATGTCGTAACCCTCAAAAGCTATGTACGTGAGACCCATGGCAGCGAGAACTCCTGCAAAACCGTGAGGGAAGAAGGAAGGAGTTGTGAACGCTTTAATCCAGTCCGGTCTTTTGAAAGTTGCATAGAGACCAAAAATTATGAAGATTATGAGGATTACGAGCTTTGCAACTGTGACAAACCCTCCAACCCTCCCACTCTCTTTCACTCCTCTATAATTTATGTAAGCGAGGAGCGTGACTATTGCTACCGAGTAAACTTTCGCAATTAGGGTTTGGGGGATGGGAAAGCCTTTGGTGATCTCCGAAAGGAAAGCCCCAAACGTAACGGCGTAAAGAGAGCATGCTATGCATTGGGCCGTCCAGCAGCACCAGCCGGAGAGAAAGCCGAAGAACCCTCCCATCGCCTCCTTAACCCACGGGTAAGCACCTCCAGCCTCTGGCATCGCAGAACCAAGCTCTGCGTAGGCGAGGCTTGTGAGAGTTGCAACAACGCCGTTTAGAAAGAATGCGACGAGCAAAGCTGGGCCAGCTATACCCGCGGCAATGCCGGTGAGGGCGAATATACCCGCACCTATCATCGCCGCTATTCCGAGCATCGTTATGTCGAATAGGCCAAGTTCTCTACTGAGGCTGACCTCTATGCTCCTTTCGGGCGGCACTCTATGGCGTGACTTCTCTCGTTTTAAAAATGTGTTGAGGTCTGCTGACGCGAAAATACAGTTTAAAAAAATGGAAATCCCCCATTCCAGCGGGAGCCAGCGGTTCCGGGAGGTGCTGGTAATGCCGGAATGGAGGGATGACCCTAATGCTTATCAGGCCCTTATGGTTTAAATTTTTTGCTGCTAACGTGTTTGCAGTTTCAATTTGTTCACTTCAACTTTCGAATTTTTTAGAAGTTTAGGTTAGACCTGATAGATTTTTGAGTCTTACTGTTTATCGATATCAAACGCCGTAAAGCTTGTAACATCCGGTGCAAACTTCTGGGGGCGGATACTTTGAGAGAACATCGTCGAGCTCCTTCAGCATTCTCACAGCGGAGAAAGGGCTCGAGCACATGAGCTTTTCGAAAGTGGAATTGTAAGCGACTATTCTCTTCCTGAAGACATCTCTGAACTTTTCGAACTCGACCCACGCTTTCCTATTTGAGGCTTCTCCAAACTCTGGTGGCTTTACGTAAATTATTTCACCTTCAAATAATCTAGGGATTTTCTCGAACGGAAGTGCGAGGTATATGCATGGGTAGAGCTTCCCCTCACACGAAACTGCAGCACTCGTGTGTGGATTCGCCTCGCACACGGCCTGCTCCTCTAAGTTTAGCGGATACGCTTTTACACTCATTCCGAGCTTTCTTGCGAGAGTTTTTGCCTTGTTAAGGACATTTTCAACTTCTCTGATTTTCTTCTCCCCCTTTCCGAAAACTCTCAGTCTGTCAGTTATCTCATCGAATACGTAGTCGAGGTTCGTGAACGCGACGTATTCAGCTCCAGCCTCTGCCGCTAGCTCGACGAACTCCACGCTTTCTTTCCAGCTCTCTTCAGTCAGCATGTAACTGACTCCAACCCTTACCTTCCCCTCTTTTCCTGCCTTTTTCTTCTCCTCAGCAACGGCTCTAACGCCCTCAATCGCCACGTCGAAGCTAACACCTCTCGCTTTTGAGCTTATGCCCGAAAAAGAAACGAGCAAGTAGTCGGTATGCTTTGCCACGAAATCAGCGAGCTTCTTCAGTTTTCTTCCGTTCGTAGTGAACCCCGTTTTTGCGTTCTCCTCTGCGATCGTGAGCATGTCTTTAAAGTCCGGGTGAAGGAGTGGCTCCCCCCACCCTTGAAGGTAAACGACATCGAACTTCGGAAAAAGTTTTGACAGTTCTAGAAACTTTTCTAGGCTCATTCTTCCGCTTAGTTTCCACTTCCTGTGTGGGCACATGATACAGTTTTCCCCACACTCCCTCGTTATCTCAACCTGAATGTACTTGAGCATTGTTAAAACTTTAATCGGAAAACGTAAAAACATATCCTTTCAACTTTTCCTGAGGTGATATCAATGGGAGAGAAAGTCAGAGATAGAGAGCACCATGAGAGACTGTTTAAAGCAGCTCTGAACCCTTTGAGGAGAAAAATAGTTGCTTGCATCGGAGTTCAGGGGAAAACGAGAGAGGAAGTAAAGGAGGAACTTGGCCTTACGGATTTTCAGCTGAAGTTCAATATCGACTACCTGATACAGCAGGGATTCGTCGTGGAAGAGGACGGAAAGCTCAAGCTGACCGACGATGGAATAGAACTTCTTGAGGCTGGTTAATTTTTGAGTTGACTAGATTATTTTGCTCACGGAACCCCCAGAATGTACGCTGTTATGGACGCGAGTGCTACCACGACGACCGAGGGTATGAGGTACCTGTAAACCTTCGAGGCGTCAGCGTGAAAGTATTCGCATGTCAGGGCGAAGCACAGGTGCATCGGTGAGAGCATGACACCGCAGAATCCACCTGCAATAACGAGCATGAGCTTTGAAGGCACAAGAGAGCTTCCCACTCCTGTGAAAGCTGTGAGGAGCGGGAGAGCGACTGAAGAATAGCTAAGCTCTATTCCAGTTGCAAATCCAACGAGGAATGCTACTGCGAAGGACGCAGCAAAAGCTGGAATTCCAAACTCCTTCAGGTGTGTGAAAAATATCTTTGCAGAGTTCGTGTACTCTATCAGAGCCTTGTAACCCATGACGGCGAATATGAGGACTATTATCTTGGGATCAAGAGTCTTTTTCAGAATACTGATAATATCTCTAATCTTGGCTTTTTTGTGAACATAGACTATCGCTATTGCAACTATGAGCGTATAGAGCATACTCGTCCTGAGGAGAAGAACGAAGATAGCTACGAAGGCTATTGGATAGAAGGACTTCGTCATGGATGCGAGAGACCTCCAATCGAACGAAAAAAACCTTCTTCTCAGAATCCCAAGCTTTACAGCACTGATCAAGGCAGATGTGAAGGCAGTTAACCCGATAACCCAGCACGCCTTGGCTATCCTTGCAGGGCTCACCTCCACAACGGCCGTGGCTATTATTATGCTCGGATAGAGAGGCCAAACAGTAACCCAAACGTGCCTGAACCAGTAGTTTATGAAGGTTGACTCTTCTGGAGTGAGACCGTACTTCTTTACGAGGTTTCTTATCATGACTGCCGAAACGAGAGCTCCTCCGGGCATTGGGAGGAGCCCAACGAGCAACGGTAACAGAGAAACGCTGAACTTGTGGGTTAATCTTTCAGCAGCTTTCTGCAGTTCTTCGAACAGACCTAGGTACTCCATAGAGTATCCGAGGGTGAAGGCGGCTATAACTAGACACACTATCCTGATGGTCTCAGGAGACACTGCTGACAGTAGGAGCACTTCGAACGACTTCTGCCCAAGGCTGAGCAGGCCTAGAGTGACAGCTCCAGCAAGAATTGATAAGCAAATAGCAGTACCTCTCCTTATCAGCAGGAGTATGACTGCTATGGAGATTATTAGCGCGACCGAAGGGTCGAGGATCGTGTGAGCGTGAGACATAATCAGCGGGAAAACGACAGTTGCATAAACTTTTTTACCATGCTGGCATCCGAGTTTCATGGACACAGAGGATATAAGGGTGGCAGTGCTGAGAATAGAGGGCACGAACTGCGAGGACGAAACGGTCAGGGCCTTCAGAGAGTGCGGAGTTTTTGCTGAAGCTGTACACCTCAAGCAGTTTTACAGCGACACGATTAGAGACGAGGAACAGAGGACACTGAGCGACTATACTTGTCTCGTTTTTCCTGGAGGATTCTCAGCTGGAGACTACGTTAGAGCCGGAGCTATATTTTCAGCAAGACTTAAGAGTGTGTTGAGGAAAGACTTGGAGGAGTTCATAAAGAGCGGATATCCAGTTCTCGGAATATGCAACGGTTTTCAGATTCTTGCGGAAC
>Ga0256834_1001690_pt1 | contig 14648 bp, 15 predicted proteins | sample 4281140metaG_FD_190536 | JGI IMG/M metagenome (GOLD analysis project Ga0256834, IMG submission 190536) | Hydrothermal vent microbial communities from East Pacific Rise, Pacific Ocean - 4281-140 | ecosystem: Environmental > Aquatic > Marine > Hydrothermal vents | place: Pacific Ocean: East...
CAAGATGCGGATTTTGCGAAAGAGAGTGCGAACCTTGCGAGAGATCAAGTGTTACAACAAGCAGGAATGAGCATGTTAAGTCAAGCCAATCAGTCCTCTCAAAATGTGTTAGCGCTATTACGTTAATGGGTTAGATAGGAATGGTTTTTTGATGAAATATCTCAAAAATATATTTTAAGTCTAAAAGGGGTTCTGTAACAGGGATCTCTTAGAATCTACATACCGAATTAAAACAGCTTCAACATGGTTTGAAGTTTGAATAAAATAGAGATATTGCAGAATATCGTGGTCTTTATTTCAGAGTTTTCCTTGTGTGTTTTAGCGGCCTTGGCCGCTTTTTTTTGGTCTTAAAAAAACTTTTGATTCTAATCTGTTAACAACTTTCTTTAATAATATGTTTCAATATTTCTATTGTTTTTTTTACGTATGATGATGGGAGATTATGGTTATGATAAAAATATGGGTAAACAAATTAGAGAAAATATTGTTGGGTATATTGGTTATAGGCTTTATTGCAGGCGTGGTAGGTTGTTCTGGTAGCGGTGTTAAAAAAGCAAAAATAGGTGAACCGTTTAATCTGAATGTGGTTTCATTAACACTTCTGCAACAAATAACTCCGAGCATTACCTATCACTCAGAGCCTGAGTTACAGCGCTTATTGACCTCTCATATTCGAAAAAATTTAACCTTGCAAGGTTTGTTTTCTACTAAGCCTAGTGCCAATATGTTGAAGATTAAAGTAGTATATCAGCGTCATTTTTTAGATGAACAAAACCCTACTTTATCAGGTGCACTGGCTTATCCTGGTTACGGATTTGAGATAAAAGTGATAGAAGGAAGTAATAAGAAAAATGTATTAGAAACTATTTCTCAACAAAATTTAATGTTTAAAGGACGGTTTATTATGAACATTGACATAGAGGCAGGACGATTAGACAAAAAATCGGATGAAATTGTTTTTGTGGATGGCATAGCCAAAGCGATTGTTCGCTCGATTCAAGCGCTTAAATAGGGACATTTTGTAAAAGGATATATAAGGGGGGGGATTTGATTCAATTTGTGTTGGGCGGCGCTCGTTCTGGTAAAAGCGCTTATGCAGAAAAAGTAGCGAAAGAGATGGAGTCTCAAGGTGTTAAGGTTTTTTATATTGCCACGGCACGTAGTGGTGTTTCTTCTTGCATTGCGGGGGGGAAAGAAAATACCATCGACCCTGAAATGTTGAGCCGTATTCAGCGACATCAAGCTGACCGTCCAAGTCACTGGCAAACCATTGAAAGTCCAATTGAACTTGCAGAGAATTTGAGAGCATTGGATGGAGAAAAGCACTGTATTTTGGTCGATTGTTTAACCTTGTGGACGTTAAATTTAATGGATGAAGATTGCGTAGAGCAAGAAAAAAAGGCACTTCTTTCACTGTTACCTAATTTGAAAGCAGAGGTTATTTTGGTCAGTAATGAGGTTGGCTTAGGCGTGGTTCCTATGGGTAAGCTAACCCGACGTTTTGTGGATGAGCTGGGCTGGTTGCATCAAGACATTGCAGGTTGTGCAGACAGCGTGGTGTTTGTAACCGCGGGTTTGCCTATGACATTAAAATAACTGTCTAAGTTATAATTTATATTTACATGTGTTTTTATTTGATTGAATTTAAAGGATTTTGTTTTGATTAAAATTAAGAGTGTTTCTAATGAAGCTCAAAAAAAGGCGTTGAAACATCAAGGTCTGTTGACAAAACCTCAAGGCTCTTTAGGTCGATTGGAGGCGCTTGCCGTACAGTTAGCAGGCCACCAAAATCGAATCTATCCACAGGTAACCGCTCCTTGGATCTCTGTGTTTGCAGCCGATCATGGGGTTTCGGTTGAAGGGGTTTCTGCTTTTCCTGCGGTGGTCACTCAGGAGATGGTTAAAAATTTTTCAATGGGTGGTGCGGCCATTACGGTATTGGCAAAAGAGAACCTAGCCCATTTTGAAGTGGTGGATGTGGGCGTGTTAAATGACATTACACAAGGTGGCAATATCTCGTTTGCGCATTTGCACTCGTTTAGGGTGGCCGCGGGCAGTTTTAATTTTTTACACCAGCCTGCGATGACGAATGAAATGCTACAAAAAGCGATGGCGGCGGGGTGCTGTGCGGTGGAACGTGCGCTTGAGGCGGAGGCGGATCTTTTTATTGCAGGTGAGATGGGCATTGGCAATACCACCAGCGCTACGGCCATCATTGCTCAGCTCTGTGATGCATCCGTTGATAATATTGTGGGTTTGGGAACAGGCATTAATGCCACTCAAAAACAGTTGAAAGCGGAGGTGATTAAACAAGGCTTACAGACGCATAAAGCACTGTTCACAGAATCTTTAGAGGTATTGAGGTGTGTAGGGGGGTTAGAGATTGCCGCGTTGGTTGGTGCTTATCTTGCCTGCGCTGAGAAAGGGTTGACGATGGTGGTGGATGGTATGATTGCCTGTGCCGCGGCACTGGTGGTGTGTGAGATGGCTCCTGAGGCAAAAAAATGGATGATTTTTGGTCACCAATCCATTGAGCCAGCACAGCAGTGTGTGTTTGAGCGTTTAGAGGTGCGTCCGTTGTTGGATCTGTCATTACGATTGGGCGAGGGTTCGGGTGCGGCACTGTGTATTCCTGTTATTAAAATGGCGTGTGCTTTGCATGAAAAAATGGCGACTTTTTCCGAAGCGGGCGTGTCCGAATCGGAAGCCGACTTGAAACCTAAATTGAGCGTTTAGTATGATTCGAGTCGATTTTGTTCGTCATGGCGAATGTTTGGACGATGCCTTTTTAAGAGGGCATACGCCTTCTGAATTAAGCGAGCTGGGTGTTCGACAAATGCAAACGGTGTTTTCGATATTGCCTAAGCCTGACTGGGTGATCTCTTCGCCAGCAAAGCGTTGTGTTCAGCCTACAAAATACGATTATGAAGACCCAGATATTTGGAGTGACTTTCAAGAGCGTTCTTTTGGTATTTGGGATGGCTTGTCGTATGAGGCCGTAAGATTGTTAGACCCTGTAGGGCTGAAAGAGTATCTAAAACAACCGTTTACATTTAATATCTCGAAATCAGAAACACTTGGTGAATTTGAATTTCGTATTGTCTCAGCCTTTAAAAAGGTATTGGAATATGCCACAACACACGCCTTAAATCGTGTATTGATTGTTACGCATGGTGGGGTAATGCGCGTATTGCTAAAGTCGGTATTAGGGCTGAATAATCCCGCATTATTTCAATTTGAGATGGGTTTTTCAGCCTTGATGACACTTGAATGTTTTGTGATAAAACCTTCTGATTTTTTATTAAATACAGAATCAACCGCAGAACATTCTGACTTTGAGCAAGAGGGGGGGGATAAAAATTTGGCGTGCCTGTCTGAATATTTTATTAAGTTAGTCGCGTTAACCCCTTGTCTTCTTACAGAAGCTACCTGAATGGTTACTGTGTATTGACTACTCCCTAGGTAGTTACGCTCATTAATGCTTGTTTTATAATAAGTTTTTAAATTTTGATTTGTTGCGTATAATGTCTTTTTTGTTTTTCTCTGGTCTCTCTCAGAGCTTCTTTCAGGTTTTTTTCATGTTTAAACCCTTTTGGTTGGCTATTCAATTTTTAAGTCGTTTTCCCAGTGTGCAATACAACTCCATCTCGGCTCAGGATATGGGGCGTGCGCTTAATTGGTTTCCTGTGGTGGGCAGTTTAATTGGGGTAGTGTTGGTATTGGTGGCTCAATTGCATCTTTGGCTGCCCTCTCAAGTGGTTGCAGGCATTGTTCTGGTTGCTTGGGTCTGGAATACGGGTGGTTTACATTTAGATGGTCTTGCAGACACCGCAGATGGTTGGTTAAGTTCATCAGGTGATCCACAAAAAGCGTTGGAGGTGATGAAAGACAGCCTAATTGGCACGGGCGGCGGCGTTGCCTTGGTATTGATTCTTATTTTAAAGTGGACGGTATTGGTGGTCATCATTGATTATCAAGCGTGGTTGTTTCTCTTTTTAGCGCCCCTAGTTGGACGAATTTCATCCATTAACCTTATGCCTGTGACAAAATATGTCAGTTTAAATGGCATTGCACAAGATATGTTTTTGCATTTGAATCGTTATGTCGTTTGGGGTTGGATGGTGTTGTTAAGCTTCACGATCATTTGGTTAAACCCTTACCTGTTTTTAGGGTTAATCATAGCTTGGTTTTGGATTCGTTGGATTATGATCTTAATTACGGGTGGTATGACAGGGGACACAGCAGGTGCGATGATTGAGGTAATGGAACTTGCTTGGCTTGTGGGTATTGTGATTATTTTAACAAATAATTTTAGCTACACTTTGCTTTAAATAACAATTGGTTATCCTACTTACTTAATATTTAGGATGTTCTTAAATATATCACACGAGAGACTTGGATTGTTACGCTGTTTACTCGATTGTTTTCTTTGTGATAACTGCTATGGGTGTAGCTAATATCAAAATCAACACCTTTAATTAGTCGACCTTGAAAAAAGAGTTTCAAAGTAGGTTACTCAAACCTCAGAGACAGAATTTCATAACGATTTTGTTGAGTCACGCTTTTCTCCTTTCTTGAGCTAAATTCATTGTCCTTAATGCTTTTTAAGAAGAGTATTTATGGGTACTATTAATGGTTATATTCACATTAGGGGGAGCGGTATAAATTTTAAAAAATGTCGGAATTGGAAGAACTTTTGTCTGATTAATGGAGGAATTAAAATGTGTTATACCCTTTTGGGTTCTAATTTAACAGAGTCAAAAAGAGAGTTTAAGCTTTTCTTTTAGGTAGTTTTTCAAAAAAACATTCAATTCCTTTATAATAGCCTGTTTTCTTTCTCTTTATTTTAGACAGGTATTTTTGAGTGTCCTATTTTAAGCGGTATTTTATTGCGGGCTTATTGGTGTGGTTGCCTTTGGGTGTAACCATTGTTGTCATTAAATTTTTGGTAGATCTGTTTGACCGTAGTCTATTGCTTTTGCCTCCTAACTATCGGCCCGAAGCCTTGTTTGGTATGGATATTCCTGGGTTTGGGGTATTGCTGTCGTTTACGTTGATTATTATGACCGGCGTAATTGTGGCTAATTTTTTAGGCAGTAAAATTGTTAATATTTGGGAATCTTTTTTATCTCGAATTCCTTTAGTGCGCTCTATTTATAATGCGGCCAAACAGATTTCTCAGGCCGTTTTTGGATCAGGGGATAAGACCTTTCAAAAAGTGTACTTGATTCAATACCCACGGGTGGGTTTATGGACATTAGGGTTTCAAACCAGCGATCTTCAAGGGGAGGCACAGAGTAAGACGGGCATGAAAGATGTCGTGAATTTGTTTGTGCCAACGACACCCAATCCAACGTCAGGTTTTTTTATTATGGCCTCTAAGCAAGAAATTGTTGAGTTAGACATGAAAGTAGAAGAAGCGTTAAAAATGGTTATATCGGGTGGAGTGATTGTGCCTGATTTGCCAAAAACCCCTAAACGGGCGGTTTCATCATAGAGTTAAGAAAATACATTATTCGTTAAAATTTTTGTAAAAGGGTTAAAAAAGTATGCGCACGCAGTATTGTGGACAAGTCACAGAAAAGTTTATTGACCAAACGGTTACCGTTGCAGGTTGGGTTCATCGCCGACGTGATCACGGGGGTGTTATTTTTATCGATTTAAGAGACCGTGAAGGGCTTGTGCAAATTGTTGTTAATCCAGATACCGCTGAGATTTTTGCTAAAGCCGAGCGTTTGCGTGCCGAGTGTGTGTTGCAAATTACTGGAAAAGTGATTTCGCGTACCGAAGGAACGATTAATCCAAATATGACTACGGGTCATATTGAGATTGTGGCCAGTGATATTAATGTATTGAGCATGGCCGATCCTATTCCGTTTCAACTAGATGAAAAGAACGTTAGTGAAGAGGTTCGCTTAAAGTATCGTTATATCGATTTGCGTCGTGATGAGATGCAAAAAACCATGAAGCTACGTTATAACGTAACGCGTACGATGCGTCGTTATTTAGATGATCAAGGCTTTATGGATATTGAAACGCCGATGTTAACTAAATCCACTCCAGAAGGAGCGCGAGACTATTTAGTACCGAGTCGTACACACCAGAATAAATCATTTGCTCTGCCACAATCGCCTCAGTTGTTTAAACAGTTGTTGATGATGTCTGGATTTGATCGTTATTACCAAATTACACGCTGTTTCCGTGATGAAGATTTGCGTGCTGATCGTCAGCCAGAATTTACTCAGTTGGATATTGAGACCTCTTTTATGGAAGAGGATGCGGTGATGAACTTGATGGAAGGGTTGACCAAAACCCTCTTTAAAGAGGCGATTGGGGTGGAGTTTGATTATGACTTCCCACGTATGCCGTATGCCGAAGCGATTAAAAAATATGGAATTGATCGCCCTGATTTGCGTATTGATATGCAGTTGGTGGACGTGGCAGATTTATTGCAAGATATTGATTTTAAAGTGTTTGCCGCACCAGCCAAAGATCCTAAAGGGCGTGTAGCCGCGTTACGTGTACCAGGGGGGGGTAAAATGTCTCGTAAAGAGATTGATGCTTACACCAAGTTTGTGGCAATTTATGGTGCAAAAGGATTGGCGTACATTAAAGTCAATGATCTGTCAGCTGGCATTGAGGGCTTGCAGTCACCGATTGTTAAGTTCTTTCCAGATCAAGTGATGGATATTATGGCGCGTGTAGGGGCAGAAGATGGCGACATTGTCTTCTTTGGTGCGGATAAAGCGAAAGTTGTAAACGAAGCATTAGGCGCTTTACGCGTGAAAATCGGTGAAGATTTAGACATGCTAAACGGCGAGTGGAAGCCTGTTTGGGTGGTTGATTTTCCAATGTTTGAAGCGGATGAAAAAACAGCTCGTATGACGGCGATTCATCACCCATTTACTCAGCCTAAAGCCACTACCGAAGAGATTTTAAATCACGATGAGCCAGAGCAAATGCTCTCTAAAGCGTATGATTTAGTGATTAACGGTTTGGAAGTTGGGGGTGGTTCGGTTCGTATTCACAATAGTGATATGCAAGCGGCGGTCTTTAAGTTGTTAGGTATTTCAGAAGAAGAAGCGCAAGAGAAGTTTGGTTTCTTATTGGATGCGCTTAAATACGGTTGTCCGCCTCATGCGGGCATGGCGTTTGGTTTGGATCGTTTAATTATGATTTTGGGTAATATTGACTCCATTCGTGATGTAATCGCCTTCCCTAAAACCCAGTCTGCGGCGTGTTTATTAACGGCGGCACCGGGCTTAGTGGATGATGCCCAGTTGTCTGATTTAGGGTTGCGTTATAGAAAGCCAATTGTAGATGTTGCAAAGTAATACCCGAATCTTAGTTAGAAACGCGAGATGATGTGTAATATCTTGGTTTTACAAAGTAATCAAGGGCTTACACAGCATGCGTGTTTTTAACTGGGGATGAGGATTTTATATTAAATAATGAAAGTTTTGAGGTGTTGCTATGGATAATCCAATTATTGAAGATCTTTGTTGGAGATATACTGTCAAAAAATACGATACCAGTAAAAAAATTCCTCAAGAAGACCTTGATGTGCTTTTTGAGGCAATGCGACTTTCAGCGTCATCCATTAACTCACAACCATGGAGGTTCGTAGTTATTGAAAGTGACGAAGCTAAAGAGCGCATGAGTAATACATTTGCTCACAAATATCAATTTAATCAACCACATGTTTTTGATAGTTCGCACATTATTCTTTTTGGTCATAATCCACGCTACACTCGTGATGACTATGCTGAGATTGTAGATAATGGCATTAAGGACAAACGAACCAAGATAGAAGATCGAGAAGCCGCCTTTGGTGGCTTCATGTTCGCGGAGCTTAATACCGACGAAATTGGAAACACAGGTGGTTGGACAAAAGCGCAAACCTATATTTCTCTTGGTAACACGTTACATACTTTGGCACGCCTTAGAATTGATTCCACACCCATGGAAGGTATTGACACTGATTTAGTAAATGAGGCGTTTAAAAAAGAGCTGGATGGCTACCAATGCGATGTAGCTTTAGCCATTGGGTATCGTCACCCCCAAGAAGACTACAATGCAAAACTTCCCAAGTCTCGGCGCAGACATAATAGTATTATTGTGTGTATATAAAATATCACATAACAAGGCTTATCAACGCGGACAATTTACTGTGTGTTATGAGAGGCGTTAGATGTTGCAAAGTAATACCCGAATCCTCTGTTAGAAACGCGAGATTCGGGTAATAATTTAGAGTTATAGAAAATGAGTCAAAAATTAATAGATATACCCACCCAGTTAGCCTCTCGTATTGATGAGCTGGCGCTGGAAGCACCAAGTTTACCTAATTTGGATGAGGCCGAAAAATCCGCTTTAGTCACGGAGATTAAAGCGTTATTAAAGGCACAGAATGCACAAATTGTGGCGCATTTTTATGTGGATGAAGCCCTTCAAGCGCTGGCGGAAGAGACCGGCGGCTTGGTGGCCGACTCCTTAGAGATGGCGAACTTTGGTGCGCAATCTGAAGCGGACACCATTGTGGTCTGTGGCGTGCGTTTTATGGGTGAGACGGCGAAGATGTTATCGCCTGAAAAAACCATTTTAATGCCCGATATTGACGCAACCTGTTCTTTAGATTTAGGCTGTCCTGCGGATGAGTTTGGGGCTTTTTGTGCCGAACATCCTGATTACACGGTAGTGGTGTATGCCAACACCAGTGCCGAAGTAAAAGCCATTGCCGATTGGGTCGTGACTTCTGGAAATGCTTTACAAATCGTTACACATTTAAAAGAGCAAGGAAAGAAAATTATTTGGGCACCCGATCGTCATTTGGGTGACTGGATTGAAAAAGAGACCGGCATTGAGATGTTGCGCTGGCAAGGTCACTGTATTGTGCATGATGAGTTTAAAACCTTTGAGTTGGAGGAGATGAAAAAAGAGCACCCCAATGCCAAAGTGTTGGTTCATCCTGAATCCCCCAGAGAAGTGATTGCGTTAGCCGATGTAGTTGGCTCTACAAAAGTGCTGATTAACGCCGTTAAGACCATGGACGATCAAGAGTTTATTGTGGCAACCGACTTAGGTATTTTTTATAAAATGCAGCAGTTAGCACCTAATAAAAAACTGTTGGTTGCGCCAACAACCGATCGAGAAGCGGCTTGTAAAAGCTGTGCGCACTGTCCTTGGATGGCGATGAATGGTTTGCAAAACTTAGCCAGTTGTTTAAAAAATAGAACGGGTGAAGTGTTGGTTGACGAAGCGGTACGGATTAAAGCCTTAGGTTCGTTGGATAAAATGCTGGAATTTTCTCGTAATGCGGGATTGGTTAAAAAGTAACCCCCAATAAATGCATAGAGCGAGAGATATTTGGCACAAGTAAAACGTATTTTAGGCATTGACCCCGGCTCTCGTAAAACAGGGTTTGGGGTGATTGAATCTGGGCGTTATCATCCAACTTATGTGGTGAGTGGGGTGATTCGAGTTGAGAAATTTTCGGGCGCTCAACGTCTTAAAAATATTTTTGAATCGGTGTGCCAGTTAATTGATCAGTATCAGCCGAATGTGATGTCGGTTGAGAAGATGTTTGTTTACAAAAACCCTAAGTCGGCGCTTATTTTAGGGCAGGCTAGGGGGGTAATTTTATGTGCGGGTGCGATTAAAGGGGTGTCGATTATGGAGTATACCCCTACACAAATTAAAAGCACCATTGTAGGAAAGGGTCATGCCACTAAAGAACAAGTTCAGTTTATGGTGCAAACCCTTTTAAAATTGACGGATACCCCACAAGAAGATGCTGCCGATGCACTTGCTTGTGCGCTTTGTCATGATCGTTATATGTCTTTAGGTATTGATCCTGAGTTGATTTCAAAAGGCACTCAATTTTAGTTTTTTTAAAAAATTTACCCCCCCCTTTGTTATTTAAAAAGAGTATTACAATTTTATGATTGGTTTTTTACGTGGTAATTTGGTTCAAAAACGTCCACCTTTATTGGTGATGGACGTGCAAGGTGTGGGGTATGAAATTGAAGCGCCGATGTCGACGTTTTATCAGTTAGAATCCCTCCAGAATGATGTCACCATTTTGACACACATGCACGTTCGTGAAGATGCTATGCTGTTGTTTGGCTTTGCTTCTGAGCCTGAGCGCGTGTTGTTTAAAACCTTAATTAAGGTGAATGGCGTGGGGGCTAAAATGGCGTTGGCTATTTTATCTTCGATGGCGGTTAATGAATTTTGTTCGTATGTGGATACTGGAGATACTGCGGCTTTGACGCGTATTCCGGGTGTGGGTAAAAAGACCGCAGAACGGTTGCAAATAGAGATGCGAGATCGCCTAAAAGAGGTGGTTAAGTTGGGTCTGTTATCTTATGAAAATACCACAACCACCTTTGACGCTCAGGGGGATTTAAACCCTCAAAAAGCGGCCTTTTCAAATACATTGCAACAATCGGCGTGTGAGGCATTGATCTCATTAGGCTATAAAAATACACAGGCTGAAAAAATGGTTTCGGCGGTGTACGAGGCCGAGCTCACATTAGAAGCGTTGATTAAGCGAGCGTTGCAAGGGGTTAAGCTGTAAATGATTGAAACAGATCGCATAGTGGGTTCTCAAGAGGTGGCGGACGATATGTACGCTGCCCCGTCGGTTCGTCCAAATCAAATTCGAGACTACATTGGACAAACGGCGGTAAGGGAGCAGTTGCAGCTCTCAATGGATGCCGCTAAGATGCGCAGTGAAGCACTTGATCATGTTTTGCTCTATGGCCCTCCCGGTTTAGGGAAGACCACGCTGTCCAATATTATTGCGCAAGAGATGGGCGTAACACTGCGCCAAACCTCTGGGCCTGTGATTGAAAAACCCGGCGATTTAGCTGCGATTTTAACGCGCTTAGAGCCACATGATGTTCTGTTCATTGATGAAATTCATCGTTTAAGCCCCATTGTAGAAGAGGTGTTGTACCCTGCGATGGAGGATTATCAAATTGATATTATCATTGGCGATGGTCCTGCGGCGCAAAGCGTTAAAATTGATATTCCACCGTTTACTTTGGTGGGCGCGACCACGCGTGCGGGGCTGCTTACCTCGCCATTACGAGACCGTTTTGGTTTGGTACAACGTTTGGAGTTTTACAGTGATGAAGAGTTAACGCAGATTGTTACGCGTTCTGCTCAAATTTTAGGCATAGAGGCGGAAGAGACAGGCGCACAAGAGATTGCCCGACGTTCACGTGGCACGCCTAGGATTGCGAATCGTCTATTAAGACGTGTAAGAGACTATGCACAAGTAAAAGGGGGTGGTATTATCACCTCCGATATTGCTGATTTGTCGTTACAATTATTAGAAGTTGATCGTTTGGGATTGGATAAAATGGATCGCCGTTTTTTAGAAATGTTAATCGAAAAATTTGAAGGTGGTCCTGTTGGTATTGATAATGTCGCAACCGCTTTAGGTGAAGAGCGTGGCACAATTGAGGATGTAATTGAGCCTTTTTTAGTGCAACAAGGATTTTTAATTCGAACGCCAAGAGGGCGTATGGCGACGTTGAATGCGTACCAACATTTAGGACAAATAAAACCTGAAACGTAAATGTTTATAGGTTAAAATACGTGCCTTTTAGTAAGGTATTGTTGTAGATTGGAACAAGGATAAAAGGAAACCCATGGATAGCAGTGATTTAGTTGAGTTGGTCTTAGAAGCAAGTATGGTCGTACAGGCCATAATGATTTTACTTCTTTTTATGTCTTTGATGGTTTGGGCGGTTGCGTTTAGTAAGTGGTATCAAATACGAACGGCGCACAGAGCGGCTCAAGAATTTATGGATAATTACCAAAAAACACAAGACTTAACCCTGTTTTATCGTGAGGATCAAATTTCAAAAAATCATGGCAAAGGGTTATCTCATATTTTTTTGGAAGGATTTAAGGAATTTTTACGTTTGAAAAACCAAGGGGTTGTTGAGGTTGGTGACTTAATGGCTGGTACACAGCGTATGATGAAAGTGGCTTTTTCAAAAGAAGCCGATAAATTAGAAAACCGACTTTCTGTTTTAGCTACGATTGGTTCTTCGGCACCCTACATTGGATTGCTTGGAACGGTTTTGGGAGTGATTCATGCTTTTCAGGGGTTAGGGGGGATGGAAAACGCAACACTGGCCGCGGTGGCTCCTGGTATTTCAGAGGCATTGATTGTTACGGCCGTTGGGTTGTTTGCCGCGATTCCTGCGGTGATTACTTACAATAGTTTGGTGAGTCGTGCAGATCGCTTGTTGAATGAGTATGAAAATTTTGCAGAGACGTTTTTAGGCACTTTGCAACGTGATGCAAGCTTGTCTAAAAAATAATATGGATGATAGGAAGTAAATATGCAAGCGGGATTTCGTAATCAGAGACAAAAAAAGCGTTTAGTTGCAGAGATTAACGTGGTGCCTTATGTTGATGTTACCTTGGTTTTGTTAATTATTTTTATGATAACGTCGCCTACTGTTCAGCAGTCTGTAACGGTTGACTTGCCTCAAACGCCACAGGTTGTGAGTCAAAACGAGCAAGCGGCCGAAGATGAAACCAAGCCTTTTGTGATTACGGTAACCAAAGAGGGAATGTATAAAACCTCTGAACAACCTGAAATTATTTTAAGCAATAAAGATATTGAGTCATTAGTGGCGGAGGTGATGGCGCGTACCCAATTAAATCCGAATAAAATGATTTACATTCAAGGTGATCGTACAGCACCTTATGGCAAGGTTGTTAATATTTTTGTTTTATTAAAATCAAATGGTGTGGAACAAGTGACTTTATTAACGGAATCTGAAGGGAATGCACGTTAATGATTGGTTTTATTCTTCGACACCCTATGGCCGTTTTTTTGTCAGTATTGTTGCACATTATACTAGTTACTTTGCTTGCGATTGAGTGGGCTGAACCAGATACAAGCATGAAAGTATCCTCGATAAAGTCAGAAAACCCTAAACCCAGTACAACGTCTGAAATTCGCCAGATAGAGCCACTAAAAACATTTGCGGTGGACGCAAGTTTGGTTCAAGAAAAGCTGGAGAAAATCAGAGTTCAAGAAGAAGCTAGAAAACTGGAAAGCCAACTATTAGAGGCTAAAACGCAAAAAGAACGTGAGCGTTTAAAAGAGTTGCAAAAACGTCAAAAAATTGAGCAAGAAAAAGCAGAAAAAGCCCGAAAACAGGCGGTTCAACAACGGGCAGAAACTGAGGCTGAACGTAGAAAAACAGAGCTGGAACGTCAAAAAACAGAAGAAGCAAAACGTTTAGCACAACTGGAAAGAAGCAAGGCAGACGCTGAGAAAGCGAAGGCCAAAGAGGCTAAAAAGGCCGCTGAAAAAGCCGAAAAAGAACGTTTAAAATCCATTGAAAAATCTAAGCAGGCTGAAAAAACACGCTTACTTGAAGAGAAGAAAAAGTTGGCGTTAGAAAAAGAAAATGTAGCGAAAGCAAAAGAGAACGAAGCATTAAAGCAAGCGCAAGAAAAGGCCAAAGCTGCCGCCGCATTGCAGAGTCAATTGGATGAAGAAGCAAGTGCACAACGTAAGGCTCAGAAGCGTAAGCAACTGGTGTCATTAAGAGAGAGCTATATCTCTGCGATTAGTGCTAAAGTGAGAGATAATTGGCGGACACCTGCACGAATTTCATCTAAAGCGGTGTGTGATTTACAAATCATACAAACGCCCAAAGGGAATGTAACCAGTGTTAAAATATTGAACTGTAATGAATTTGCCACCAAGCAGTTTAAAGTTGCTGCAGAAAAAGCGGTTTACCGTTCAGAGCCGTTACCTAAACCACCCGTTAAAGAGCTGTTTGAAAGAGAAATTACATTTAAATTTAAACCTTAAAAAAAGAATATCTATGATTTTAAAATTTAACAATACTGTTCAATTATTATGGCGTTTTATGTTTCAAATGATCTCTCAAATTAAGGCTAAGGCCGTATTTGTTTTAATGTTTGTCTTAATTTCTCCCCCCCTCTGGGCAGGGCTGACGATTGAAATTAGTGAGGGGTATGACAATGCGATTCCAATTGCGGTTGTGCCGTTTGGGTTTGAATCGCAGGTTGATGGAAAATCACAAGGTGATAATACGTCTGCAAAAAAATCGGCACCAGTGGATTTAGCTCAGGTTATCTCGGCTAATTTACGACGCAGTGGTCAATTTAAACCGTTATTAAACTCATCTTTGCCAGGCCAGCCTTCGAGCGTTGATGACATTGTATTTAGACAGTGGCGTTCGTTGGATGTAGATAACATGCTGATTGGTAAATTAGTTGATCAAGGTGGAGGTTTTTATCAAGTTGACATGCGTTTTATGGATGTATTACGTAAAAAACAAGTGTTGGGTAAACGTTGGAATAAAGTGCCTAAGGAGAATTTGCGCCAAATTGCTCACCAAATCAGTGATTTGATTTATGAAGAGTTGACGGGAGTTCGAGGCGCATTTAATACTCAAATTGCTTATGTTACTCTGCGTAAAAAAAATAAAAAAAGACATTACACATTAGAAGTTGCGGATTCAGACGGGTTTAACGCACAATCCATTTTAAAATCAACCCAGCCAATTATGTCGCCAAGCTGGTCGCCCGATGGTCAAAAATTGGCGTATGTTTCGTTTGAAAATGGGCGTTCAGAGGTGTTT
>Ga0256834_1001693_pt1 | contig 14628 bp, 10 predicted proteins | sample 4281140metaG_FD_190536 | JGI IMG/M metagenome (GOLD analysis project Ga0256834, IMG submission 190536) | Hydrothermal vent microbial communities from East Pacific Rise, Pacific Ocean - 4281-140 | ecosystem: Environmental > Aquatic > Marine > Hydrothermal vents | place: Pacific Ocean: East...
TGCTAGATGAGCAGCCATACCTGCCCCACATATTATCACCTTTATACCTCGCTCCTTTGCCCTTTGCGCATAATCTATAACAATATCTGGAGTTCTATGAGCAGAAGCTATCTTTAACTCACAGGGAATTCCAAAATCATCTAGGAGTTTTTTTGCCTCATTCATAACCTCAAGATCACTTTTACTTCCAATAAGGATCCCCACTTTAGGTCCCAAAGAGCCATTTTCTCCGAGATGTTTTAGTGCCTTAGCGCCAATATCTGTTCTATAATGCATACCTTCCCAGTTTATCTTTGAAACAGCTTCATAAGCTCTTTCTATTGCTGCCTCTATAGAATCTCCTAAAGCAGTAACTCCTAATACTCTCCCACCTGCCGTAACAAATTTTTCTCCTTGCTTGGCAGTACCTGCATGAAAGACTACTACATCTTCCATCTTTTCAACTTCATCTAAACCATATATTACTTTACCTTTTTCATAGCTTCCAGGATACCCCTTAGATGCTAAAACAACGCATACCGCAGGTCTAGGATCCCAATCAATGCTTATAAGATCAAGCTTTCCATCAAGAACTGCCTCTATTACTTCATAGAGGTCTGATTTCATACGCACTAAAATAGGTTGTGCCTCTGGATCACCAAAACGGCAATTAAATTCAAGAACCATAGGTTCACCATCTTTTATCATTAGTCCCCCATAAAGTACTCCCATATAAGGTCTTCCTTCTTTTAAAAGAGCATCGACAACAGGAGTCATTATAGTATCTTGAATCTTATTATATAACTCATCAGTAATAACAGGTGCGGGAGAATAGGCTCCCATGCCTCCAGTATTTGGTCCTCTATCATCATCAAAAACAGGCTTATGATCTTGAGAACTTGCAAGAGCAAGGCAGGTCTTTCCATCTGTTATAGCCATAAAAGAGGCCTCCTCACCTACAAGGCACTCTTCTATAATTATGCGACTTCCTGCATCTCCAAACTTTTTTTCTACAAGCATAAGATCTATTGCCTTTTTGGCTTCATCTAGACTATGAGCAACTATGACACCCTTTCCTGCTGCAAGCCCATCTGCCTTTATTACAATAGGGGCTCCTGTTTCATTCTTTATATAGTTAAAGGCCTCTTCTGGATCACTAAATACTTTATATGAAGCAGTAGGAATATTGTATTTGGCTAGTAGGTCTTTCATAAACACCTTACTAGCCTCTATTTGTGCTGCTGCCTTTTTAGGCCCAAATATTCTAAGTCCTTTCTTCTCAAAAAAATCCACTATACCTAAAGCCAGAGGGGCTTCTGGACCAACTACAGTAAGATCAATCTTATTTTCCTTAGCAAATTTGGCAAGAGCTTCTATATCAGTAGCTTTAATAGGTATACAAGTAGCATGTTTAGATATACCAGCATTCCCAGGAGTACAATATACATGAGAAACTTGAGGGCTTTGTGCAAGTTTCCAACAAAGGGCATGTTCTCGTCCACCAGAACCTACTACTAAAACCTTTTTATCTCCCATCCCTAAGACCTCCTAAAATTAAAATCAAAACCAAAATAATATATTTTATCCAAACTAGTAAGCCCTAATATAGGTGTCAAGCATCATAAATTATACTTCTAAGCGTTTTTTCCTTGACAAAATCTAAATGTAATACTATCTGAATGAACGTACATTCATATTTTTTTGGCTGGATGTTAATCTACGGGGGTTAAATCTATTAGTTTATAATTTGGTTTAATTATGAAGGTTACAGATAAACACGATAAAATAATAAAAGCAGCTATTCGTGTATTTGCAAAAAAGGGTTTCTTTAACTCCAGAATTTCAGAAATTGCGAAAGAAGCAAATGTAGCAGATGGAACTATATACTTATATTTTAATAACAAATATGACATCTTAATAACTATTTTTGAAGAAGAAATTGGGAAAATCATTGCAAAAGTAAAACAAGAAATAGCTAAAATAGACGACCCACGTAAAAAACTTGAACGTTTTGCATACTTACACTTAAGACTAGTTGAAGACAATCGTGATTTAGCAGAAGTAATCCAAGTAGAGTTAAGACAAAGCAGTAAATTTATGAAGGAATACAGAAATAAAAAATTTGCAGAATACCTAAATATAATATCTCAAATAATTAGACAAGGACAAAATCAAGGTATATTCAGACAAGATGTAATGCCAGGAATTTTTAAGCGAGCATTTTTTGGAGCACTTGATGAGATGTCTCGTTTCTGGGTCCTTTCTACGAGAAAAAAATATAGAGTTAGTACCGCTGCTAAACAAATAAGTAAATTTTTTTTAGATGGAATATTAATTCCCGAACTAAAAGCAAATTAAGGCTTGTAAAAAATTTCTTTAAAAAACATAATAAAAATCAGCTAATTTCTTCTAAACAGATTTATCCTGAGCCCAATCAGAAAAATATTTATATATTTCTTTCATCAATTCTATAAAATCTATTTCTGAACGCCAAAAAGGAGGACTACCTAATCTTTTTATATTAAGTGCGTTTACTGGTGGCTTTTTAGATATTGACTCTAATTTTGATAGATCACACTCTCTTAAACATAAGCTATCTTTTTCTAATAATTTTAGAAGAAGTTGTCTTTGTTCTATATCTAACTTTTTATCTTGTTTATTTTCTTCTCTTTCCTCTTTAACAGTCTTTTTTATCTCTGCTAAAGAGAGGCCTCTTAAGTTAAGAATTAATGTTGGATCACGATCAAATTCTAGAGCCAATAAATACAAGACAGCAATAATATGTTTACATGGTTTTGAAGAAGAGGGACATGTACAAGAAGTCTTTAACTCCTTAAAGAGATCAGGGAATAACTTGATTTTATTCTTCATAAGAATAGGAGCAAGTTCTCTAGGCAACTCTCCTGTAACAAGAGGGCCTAAAAGGTAACCATTTGAAGTTATGATATCTACTACCTTAGACTTTACTCTATCATCCCATTTCTCAAATTCTAAAATAACTTCATATGGGGTTAGCCTACTACCTTGTACAATAGCAGATATTTTGTTCCCTTTTACATCTATCTCCATTACCTGGCCATCTTTTGCATATCTCTTACCGTTTAGTAATCTTTGCGTTATTTGAAAAGATTCTAAAATTTCTATCCATTTTTTTCCCCACCATGTTGTTGCAAATCCTTTATTGGGATGAGGTTTTATTCCTCCTTGTACACTACGAGGGCCATAAGACATAAACCAATTATTAGAAACCATATCATCCTCAAAAATTAGCTGTCATATATATCAAGAGTTATAAGTCTTTTAAGCTCTTGATCAGATAGCTGAGTTATCCATGTCTCTCCTGTAGTTATTAGGTTCTTAGCTAACTTTAGTTTATTATGTAAAATTTTTTCTATTTTTTCTTCAATAGTGCCTTTACATATAAATTTATAGACTCTTACCTCTCTTTCTTGTCCTATCCTATACGCTCTATCAGTAGCTTGATTTTCAACCGCGGGATTCCACCACCTATCATAGTGAAATACATGGGTAGCCTTTGTTAAATTTAAACCTGTTCCTGATGCCCTTAAAGATAAAACTAATATCTGAGGTTGTGGTGATCTTTGAAAATATTCAACAATCTCATCTCTTTTAACCCTTGATAACCCTCCATATATAAAAAGAATTTCTTTATTAAAAAATTCGTTTAAATGCTGCTGTAAAATATGTCCCATTGAAGCAAATTGAGTAAAAATAATAGCTGACTCCCCCTTAGATAATATAGGAGATAACATACTCTTTAAAATTTCTAATTTCCCTGAACGTTTCTCTATTATAGAATTATCTTTTAAAAACAAAGCAGGATGATCACAAATCTGTTTTAATTTTGTAATAGTAGAAAGTATAAGCCCCTTTTTAGCTATACCATTTGTTGTATCAATACGTGTCTGAATTTCCTTTACCATTGACTTATAAAGAAATATCTGTTCCTTTGTTAAAAATGCATTAACTATCTGTTCTTTCTTTTCTGGTAAATTAAGCTCTATTGATGGATCTGTCTTCTCTCGCCTTAACACAAAAGGAGATATGAGTGATTTTAAACGATTAAGACGTTCCTTATCATCTTCAAGTTGAATTGGAATAAGAAAATCTCTTCTAAATGCTTCATAACTTCCAAGAAGCCCAGGATTTAAAAACTCCATAATACCCCAAAGATCAGACAAAGAATTTTCTATTGGAGTACCTGTTAAAGCAATTCGTACCTTATTTTTTAAGCTTCTTAAGTATTTGGACTGTTTACTAAAAGGGTTTTTTATATTTTGAGCTTCATCTACTATAACAGCAAACCAATTTATATCTTTTAGACGATCAAAGTCTCTTGTTAAAAGAGCATAAGAAGTAATTATAATAGGTGTAGTTTTGATTATTTCCACTAACCGTTCTTTAGCTACCCTATCAACGCCCTGATGTATATAACATGATAAGTGCGGCAAAAATCTAGCAATTTCTTGTTCCCAATTACCAATTACAGAAGTAGGAGCAATAATTAAAAAAGGAGATTTTACTCCTTGCTCAATATATTTTTCTATGAGAGCTAATACCTGTATAGTTTTTCCTAGACCCATATCATCTGCAAGACAAGTTCCAAGTCCCCATTTACTCATAAAATAAAGCCAACAAAATCCCTCTGATTGGTAATTCCTTAATGTGGCATTAAATCTTTTAGGAGGAGATATCTTAGCTTTTTTATATTTTATATTCTTTAGCTCTCTTAAGAAATCTTTTAACCATCCAGATGACTCTATTTCATCTATAGAAATATTATTAATATCAACTGTCGTACCTAGAGACGCAGCAATAATTTTTAAGATAGGAATCTTTTCTTTTTTATTAGTATAATTCAGTATCTCATTTATATAATTAGGATCAATCTCAATCCATTTATTTCTTAATTTTATAAGGCCTTTTTCAGCTACAATTAGATTGGCTATTTCCTCCTTGGAAAGAGGTTCTCCATTAAAAGCAAGGTAACACTCAATTTCTACCTTAGTATTCAAAGAAAAGATTTTATCTTTTGATATATCTGACTTTACTGCTGCTTTAGTATGTAGTTTATAAATAGAGCTATTAAATTGCCACCATTTAGGAGTTAATATACCAAAACCTTCCTCTCTTAATAGCCAACTTCCTTCTTTTAAAAATTTATATGCTTCTTGAGTATTTAATAATATGTATGGACTATTTGGAGATAACAGTTGCCTTTTTATAGGGGGGAAAAGTTTGCTTGCCCTACTCAATAAAGCTAAAATAGTTGTTTTAAGATTGACTAATCCTTTGGAAACCAATGAAGAATGCCTTGAATCTTGCAAAATAACAGGTAGAGGGAACATTAAATTATCATCTATAGTTTGTATAAAACTTTGAAGTGTCCATTTTTCCTTATCTGATATGGGTTCATCCAATTCAAAGATTAATTTAAATGGTAAAGAGGATTTCTCTGCAATCGGCCTCTGCCAATCTATTATTTGAGAATAGAATTTGTCTATATCCTTTGGCGCTATTGCAGAGGAGAAATTTAAGAGATTTAAAGATTGTACTGTATTTTGCAATCGTAATGTTGGATTAGTACCTAAAAGAGAATATAGCCATAAGTCATGAATGCTTTGACTATAATTAACCTGCTCCTTAAAACCTTTTTTAATAGCTGCTAGTCTACATAAGCTATCTACTAAAACATAACATATATCTAATAATATATTAGCTAATTGAGATCGATTATATCCTTTTGCTATCTTATAAGAAGACAAGAAGTTTATAAATTTTATAAGATCTCTATATGATGATTCCTTTAATATTGGTAACCACCTAGCTTCAAGTCCATCTTGAGTTTTTATCAAATAAGGGATAACTTCCTGCCTTATTAAAAAAGAAAGACTCCATTTTGTAAAAACTTCCCAATATTTTATATCATCAGCTATTGAAAAATCATTTTTTATATCCTGAGTTATAAGAGATTTAAAAAATTTTAATATATCATAAATCTTAAATTCAAATACCTTACTTACAGGAGTATTAGTATCATATAATAGAATATTATTTTTATCCTTTTTAGTGTTTAAATTACTTATATTTATTTTTATTGGAAAAAGTCTAATAATATCAGCATCTTTTAAGACGCTACCGCCTTCAATCCAGAAAAAAGGACTTATTCTCCACTTTTTACCTAACCAACCAAAATGGATTACTGCCATAAATTATTTTTCTCTTTAATGTTAATTCATTATTAGCCAAAATTTAAATTTTACCGCATTTACTTCAATTTTTCACTAGAAATAATTTTATAAATATTAAAACTCTTGCCTTTTCTATAAGTAATAGTATCTTTTTATTTAGTAATTTTAATTTTGGGTAAAAGATGACTATTAGAAACGCTTCAAGACAACAAAAGACAACGCAATCAGAGAATAGAATTAATGCTAAAGTTATTTCAATAGCATTAAGTATTATATTGTTTTTAATATTAATATGGGATATTACTAGTCCATATGGATTGTGGAAATACTATCATTTAAGACGTGAAAAAGATATCATATTTAATGCGAATGTTCAATTAGACAAAAAAAATCAAAAGTTAAAAGATACGATAGCAATGTTAAAATCAAATCCTAAATTTCAAGAGAAATGGATAAGGAAAAATTTAGGTTGGGTAAAAAGTAATGAGCTTTTATTTGTATTTATATCGAGAGACAGTAACTAAATTAAAATGGCTTCCATTATAAGAACTAAAACTTTTATAAAATATGCAAGAATAAAACTTCAAGAAGCAGAAAGTGCTATTCAAGAAGAAAAACTCACAGCAGCAGTTAAACTATGCAGTGAGTGTAGTATAAACCTTATAAAAGCCTTAGGGAATTTTGTTGAGGGGTACGATCCTAAAAAAATATTGGATGACAAAGGTGCACTTTTAAAATTATTAAATGATTTAGTAGGGGATAAAAAGGAAGCAAAATCAATATGCCATGACCTTTTATCATTAAAAGAAGCTAATCAGAACCTAGATATATCAAGAAAAGAATCTGAACAGATATTTTCAAAGACAGGAAAACTTTTTAGCACGATTCATAGTTATTGTTTCCCCGAATAATTTAGAACTGCATCTATAAAAATAAAAGGGGTTGGGATAAATAATATATCCAACCCCTTTTTGTTCTTAAAGTGGCGTCCCCGACCGGATTTGAACCGGTGTTGCCGGCGTGAAAGGCCGGTGTCCTGGACCTGGCTAGACGACGGGGACATATTTGGTGGGCCGTGCTGGACTCGAACCAGCGACTCTCTGCTTAAAAGGCAGATACTCTACCGACTGAGTTAACGGCCCCTTTTATTCTAAAGCATGCCTTGTCCAAACAGGCAGCTATGGTTAGCATGTGATTCAAGTTTTGTCAAGATATTAATATATCAATTTTATCGATTTTATATCAAATAATTTTAAAAGATCACTTTTAACTCTAAACCATTTACTATTATAATCATAGATTTTAAAAATAAAAGAGGGTTAATATTAAAATATAACTTGTATTTATACTCATAACTTTATATAAAATAATTGACGACACGATTTTATCGGTTTAAAAAGTTAATATGTATATAGATTCTAGTTTGAATTGCAAACCCCCACCTTTAAAAATAGGTGATTTAACCGTTCCCATCCCTATTATCCAGGGTGGAATGGGGATAGGAATTTCTATGTCTGGGCTAGCCTCTGCAGTTGCAAAAGAAGGGGCTATAGGTGTAATTGCAGCCGTTATGATCGGCTTTAATGAAAAAGGGTTTTATAAAGATCCTAGAGGAACTACACGAACTGCTCTTGAAAAACATATAAAAAGGGCAAAAGAATTGGCACCCAATGGTGTAATTGGTGTAAATATTATGGTAGCCCTTACTGATTATGAAGAGTTAGTTCGTATTTCAGCAAAGGCAGGAGCAGATCTTATAATAAGCGGAGCAGGGCTCCCTTTAAATCTTCCAGCTCTTTTACCAGAGGGTTCCAAGACTAAATTAGTCCCCATTGTATCTTCAGGAAGAGCTGCGGCTATATTATGCCGTAGATGGAAGCAGCACTTTGGGTTCCCTCCACATGCTATTGTAGTTGAAGGACCAAAGGCTGGGGGACATCTAGGATTTAAAGCAGAAGAGCTGGAATCCCCTAATAAAGAGCTTAAAATAATAGTTAAAGAAGTTATAGAGGCAGTAAAGCCTTTTGAAGACAAATGTGGACAAAAAATTCCTGTAATAGCTGCAGGGGGGATATACTCAGGAGCTGATATGTACGAATTTTTGTCTATGGGAGCCTCTGGTGTACAAATGGCAACTAGATTTGTAGCAACTTATGAATGTGATGCCTCAGATAGATTTAAGCAGGCTTATATAGAAGCAACAAAAGATGATATAGTAATTATAAAAAGCCCTGTAGGGCTTCCAGGAAGGGCTTTAAATGGTCCTTTTGTTGAAAAAATAAAACAAGGAAAGGTAAAACCACATAAGTGTACCTATCATTGTTTAAAGACCTGTAATTATAAAACAGCTCCTTACTGTATTTCTATGGCATTAATAAATGCACAAAGAGGAAATTTAGAATCAGGTTTTGTATTTTGCGGGGCAAATGTTTGGAAGGTCAACAAGATCCTATCTGTAAAAGAGCTAATTTCTGAAATCCTTAAGGAGTATTCCCAGGCAGCTTGTCCATAATTAACTCATAGACTGATTTTACAATTTATTTTTTAAAAATTGCTTGCAATTATATTTGTTATACTTATTTTACTCTTTAAACTAAAGTTTACTTACTAAATAACTTAAAGTATTTAATTAATTGCTCATTAAAAACTTAAAGAATCTTTTTAATTACTTGTTAACATCAAAAATATATTTATTAATGTCTAAAAATTTTTTGCCGATTTAATAAAAAATCATAGATAAAGAGCAAATGTAGAATATAAAGCAAAAAGGTATCATGTGATATCGGAATATGCTAATAAAAAATCAAGCTATAAGGAGGCGCTAAAATGGATGCAAAGATTCTAGTGGAAGACATCAATGAGAAGACTGGTGAAAAGGTTTTATTAAATCTAACCATGGGATCTTACTTCATTGAAGATGAAGAACTACTTAAAAAGTATATCAATAAAGCCATTGAAGCATTTAATGAAACATTAAAAGATTATGGTATTAAAAGAAAATTAATAGAAATAGAAGAAATAAATAAATAATAATCATTTGATAATATATCCTACTAGTCTAAAAGCTAAAGGCTAGTAGGATATATCATTTTAGAAAATACGCTTAAAAATAGATGAGAAAAAAGAATCAAGTCTTTTTAATACATAATAAGAATGGGGCATAAAATTCAGATATGTAGCATGGAGATTTATTATTAACAACCAACATTCAAGCATTATTTTTTTACTCATTTTTATTCTTAAAAGATGCTCTAAGTCCCATTCATATATCCTTAAAAAGGTCATTAAAGCTCCAAGAGAGACTTTAACTCCTTCCTCTTTATAGCAAGAATCGCAATTACCAGAAGAAATAGCTTTTATAGAAATATTGTGTAACTTACCTGTTGGACACTTTATACACTTTTCTATATCAGGATAATAACCAGAATATATTAAAATCTTTACTTGGAAAAATAGACTAATACGCAAATAGTCAAAATCAAAGCTATTAGCTAAATTTTTTAAAAACCAACTTAATAATAAAAAAATATTGCGATTTTTATCTTCTTCTTTTAACCATAACTCAACTAACTCTAATGCCAAACTAGCATGAGCAAATTTAAGTGGATCATATGCTAAAAAAGAAGAATCCTTTATGAGTTCTGCATCTTTAAGTAAATAAAGGCTTGATGTCCTAGAAATATTAATTTCTGCTTTTATTAAAGAAAAAGGTTCAAGTACATTAACGAATCTTTTCTTGCTTCTCTTAGCCCCCTTAGCAATGGCTTTAATCTTTCCTTTTTCTTCTGAAAAGAGCGATACTATTAAATCAGACTCTCCATATGAATGAGTAGAAATTACATATGCACTTACAACTATAGATTCCATAATTTATGGATTATTTGTAGTATTTTTAAATTTAATATTAAGAAGAGATGAGTTAGTTGTTGCATTATTTAAGAAATATTCAGAATTTTTATTAATAGGAGCTATCTTAGAAGAAGGAATATACATTTTTGTTTTACTTTCTTGCTTATGATTCCAAATATTAAACTTCAGTTTTATTGAGGAGGGAGAAAAGAAATATATGATAAAAGCTACTAATATTATAAGAACGACAATAATTAATGTTTTTAAAAAAATTGAAGACTTAAGTCCTAATGGCCCACTATAGCCTTTAGGAATATTAAATTCTGGTTCTGGTTCATAAGAAACATCTTTCTGTTTAGTAGCTTCATATCTTAAAAGTGTATCTTCCGGATCTAAGCCAATATATTCTGCATAACTTTTAATAAAACCTTTTACAAAGACCTCTGCAGGAAGTGCGTCCCATCTATCTTCCTCTAATGCCTTTAACAAATGTATCCCAATCTTTGTCCCTGCAGCTACTTCCTCAAGACTAATCTGTCTTAATTCACGCTGAGATCTAAGATATTGACCAAAACCTTCCTCTGCCATAGTAACTATAATAATATCCTTATAGAAGATTTCTCTCTTAATTCTTCAAGCCACCTTTTAAATCTTTTATCAACCTCTTTCTTATATAGCAATTGTCTTATCTTTTCTTTTTCAACTAATAGAGCTTGATCCTTAGTATTTATAATAGCTTTTACTTTAAAAATCTCCCACCCAAGAGGAGTTCTAATTACAGGAGTAATACCTCCAGCTTTTAACTTTTTTACTGCTTTTTTTATTGAACTAGCCATCTCATCTAATGTAAAGGTCCCTAAAATTCCTCCATCTTCCTTACAGTCTCTAGAATGGTACTTTTTTAATATCTCAGAAAAAGATACGCCCTTTTTTAAATCTAGAAGAGCTTGTTCTGCCTTCTGTTTGGCTAATCTTACAGAGGTAGGATCTTTAGGATTTAAAGGTGTAAAACATATATATTGAAGCACATATTGAGGTTTATTAGCTATCTTAGCTAAGATATTAGGATGAGATTTAATATATTTATCAATTTGTTCGTCTGTGATAACAATTTTAGACTTTACTTCACTCTGTATAAGCTGAAGTCTTAATAATTCTTTTGCTAGTTCTTTTTTATACTGCTCAAAACTTGAACCTGAATTAATTAATATCTTTTTAAATTGCTCAAGTGTTAAATGATTACGTTTAAGAATTTGACTGATAGCACTTTTTATTTCTTGATCTGTTACTTTAAGCTTGCGCCTTTTAACCTCTTGATCAACTAAAACTTCATCTATCATCTGAGGTAATATCTGATTAAGTATCTCCTGCTCTTTTTCCTTTCTCTCTTTAGGATCTTTAATATTCTTTAAGTATTTATTTAAAAAAGGTTTTGCTCTTTGTTTTAATTCATAAAGGGTTATAGGTTCTCCATTTACTACCGCAACTATTCTATCTACAACTTTTGCATAAGAATTATTGAGACATCCTACAATAATCAAAATAAAAAAAATAATTAAAAATTCTCTTGTTAAAATTGTCCTACATATCCTAAAATTCTTCATGAGAATCTCTTTCTTTTTTTAGTATACAATAACCTGTTGTCTTTAAATTACGCAACAAATAATCTAAAACAGATTTTATACCTTTTAATATCTCTTCATCATTTTTTCCACTATAAAGTGGGACAATAAGTCTACCATCAGGTGAAAATTTCCAATCCTTTTTGCTAGCTATAAGATCAATCAAATACTTTGGTTCTTTTAGATAATTTGGGTTAAATGCCAGCACAAGCCTTTGCGCGCCCTTTGTAGTCATGTTGTGATCCAATCTTTCTATCCCCAAACGTCTAAGTCTTCTCTTTATAGCCATTACTTCTAATAAATTTTTTACCTCTTGAGGCATAGTACCAAATCGGTCTTCTATTTCATAGGAAAATTCCAATGCCTGTTGATGATCCCTTACTTTTGAAAGACGTCTGTAAATCTGAAGTCTTAATTCTATGTCTTCAATATAGTTATCTGGGATATAAGCTGCTACAGCTATATTGATTTCAGGATCTATCTCCTCTAATATCTCCTCTCCTTTTAATTCCTCTATCGCCTCTTTTAAAAGATCTAGATAAAGCTCATAACCTACCTTTGCAATATGTCCAGATTGAGCCACTCCTAAAATATTACCTGCTCCTCTTATCTTAAGATCACTCATAGCAAGTTCAAAGCCACCTCCTAAATCCTTTTGCTCTATGATAGCTCTGAGTCTTGACTTTGCGTTTTTCCCCAAGGTTGAATATGGAGGAGTTAAAAGATAGCAATAAGCCTGAGCTTGAGACCTACCTACTCTTCCTCTTAGTTGATATAAATCTGCAAGACCAAACATATCTGCCCTTGAAATCAAGATAGTATTAACCGTTGGGATATCTAACCCAGATTCAATAATTGTAGTGCAAACCAGACAATCTATCTCTCGATTTAAAAATTGGAGCATGATATTTTCTAACTCTGTAGGCTTCATCTGTCCATGTGCTACTGCTACTCTAATATCTGGTACAAGTTCAACAACAAGCTCTGCAAGTTTATAAAGCCCTTTTATCTTTGGATGTACAAAATATATCTGTCCTCCCCTAGCTATTTCTCTTTTAATGGCTTCTTTAATTATGCTTTTGTCAAGTTCTGCTAAAAAGGTCTTAACAGGTAGCCTCTTTTCTGGAGCAGTCTCTATAACAGATAAATCTCTTATACCAAGGAGAGAAAGCTGAAGTGTTCTTGGAATAGGAGTAGCTGTAAGTGTAATACAATCTACTGTTTTCCTAAGTTGTTTTAGTCTTTCTTTATGCTTAACACCAAAACGATGTTCTTCATCTATTATCAATAATCCCAAATCTTTAAACCTTACATCCGCTTGAAGGAGTCTATGTGTACCAATAATAATATCTATCTTACCTAAGGATACATCTTGTAATATCTTCTTTTGTTCTTGCCTTGACTTCATACGACTTAAAGCAGAAATTGTAATAGGAAAGTGTTTAAATCTCTCCCTAAAAGTCCTTTCATGTTGCTGGGCTAAAAGCGTTGTAGGAACAAGCACAGCTACTTGTTTACCATCTTCTATCACTTTAAAAGCAGCTCTTAAGGCAACTTCTGTTTTGCCAAAACCAACATCTCCACATATTAACCTATCCATCGGACGATCTGAAGTAAGATCACTTAAAACATCTTCAATGGCTCTTGCTTGGTCAGGAGTCTCTTCATATGGAAATTCTGATTCAAACTGTCTGAATAAAAGTCCAGGAGGAGAAAACTTTTCTCTTTGCCTAATCTTTCTCTCTGCATATAGATCAACAAGCTCGTGAGCAATCTCTAGTAATGCCTTTTTTATACGTTTTTTGGTAAGCTTCCAAGAAGAAGTACCAAGCTTAGATAATATTGGAACTCTATCATCTGGAGCAATATACTTCTCAATAAGGCCTAGGCGGTCTACTGGTAAATAGAGTTTATCCCCTCCTCTATATTCAAGTAGAATATATTCTCCTTTTATACCTCTAGCCTCAAGTTGAATAAGCCCTTTATATATTCCGATACCATGATCTCTATGGACTATGTAATCACCTATTTTAAGGCGATCAAAACTAAGTCTTGCAAATTTATTTTCTTCTTTTTTTTCAGGAATTGAATATCTTTTACCAATTAAATCTTCATAACTTAAGAGTATAAAAGAATCTTGAGGTGCCCAAAAACCTGTATCAATATTCCCTTTTAATATAGTTATTTTTGAGAGGTTATTAAAATCGTTTATCTTTAGAGAATCATCATCAAAACTAATATATTCATCAGCAGGAAGAATATTTCTAAGTCTTATTATCTCTTCTATTTTTTTTATGCTACCTTTATTGGGACAAGAAATAACTATATTAAGACCGTCTTCTAGCCACTTTCTAAGCCTTTGTTCTACATAAGATAAAGGATCGTCGTCTAAAGTATAAGAAACCTCACTTTTAAGTGGTGGTATTTTTTTAATATTAAAAGTAACTCTTTTTTCTTTACCTACCTTATATAATCCATTTAGTGAAATAACTATATTAGGATTAGATTCCAACTGTGACTTGATATAAGAAGGCTCTAAAAAAAGTTCATCTAATCTTGAAACAACTCTATACCTTTCCCTAGCTTCCTTATAAATATCATTTACATCTTGCCATATTTTATGGAGATGTTGGTTTATAATATTGGGTTCTTCAACTGCAAAAATAGTTTTTACATTACTTGTTTTTAAATAGGAAAATATATCTTCTAGCTCTCCATAAAATATAGGCAATAAAGAATAAAATCCTTCTATTACACTTTGAGTTTCTAAAAAATCAAGATATTTTCTAATTCGTTCTGCGGGCCAATTAAATTCATTCGCCCTTTTAACAAATCTGTCTTGGATCTGTTGCAGTTCATGTTTATCTTTTGGGAAAATAAGTTCACTTGCTGGTAGCAATTCTGCATCTTCTATAGAAAATTTTGAGATTTGACTTCTTGCATCAAAAATCTTGATCTCCTCAATA
>Ga0256834_1001694_pt1 | contig 14623 bp, 13 predicted proteins | sample 4281140metaG_FD_190536 | JGI IMG/M metagenome (GOLD analysis project Ga0256834, IMG submission 190536) | Hydrothermal vent microbial communities from East Pacific Rise, Pacific Ocean - 4281-140 | ecosystem: Environmental > Aquatic > Marine > Hydrothermal vents | place: Pacific Ocean: East...
TACGGAACGCCTGAAAACCCAAGGCAAACAATCCCCGATCCTGTTCCGGAGGGTTCTGTCGTGGAAGTGCATGGGCTCTATGACTATGCGCCCACCGGCTATGACTTGATAACCGCGAACGGAACGGAACAGGCGCCGGTTTTTATTGTCGGTAGTGGACAAACGGTTGTCAAACGAAAATGGGCTATCAAATCTTCTTACACAATTATAGAGAATATAGAGTTTACTGATTTCGGCAAAATCTCCATCACCTATCCCTCGCATCATGTAGCCATTCGTAACAACAACATGCACCATATCAATGGAAAGATCGGTGGCTATGGCAATTCAGACATGGAAAGGGTGCACCATATCGTTATCTACAACAACAAGATCCACTCCCAAGAGGGATGGGATCAGAATCCGGAAATAGACCTGGACAATCATGGCATCAAGTTCGGTCGCTATGTGGAAGATGTATGGGTTTTGGACAATCTGGCCTACAACAACGGCGGAAGCTTTGTTCAGGTCGGCGACTGGAACAGCCCGGCGAACAATGAGCTGGCTCGCAGATACTATATCGGGAGAAATACGGCTTACGCCAACAGGCAATCGCCTATTGGGGTCAAGCAAAGCAGTGACGTCATTATTTCCGAGAATCTGCTGTACAACAACAGGGCCATACAAACAAATGCCGCTAGCCAGGCGGGCGTGGTTTTTCAGTATGGGCCAGAGAGGTTGTGGATCATCAACAACCGTATTTTCGACTCGGATGCGGGAATTTCATCCGGAAGCAACAGTGGCGGCATTGGGCAGGAACAGTTTATTGTAGGGAACCTGATTTACAACATTCATACTGCTGATGATTTCAACTACAATCCCGGCAGCGCCTGGTCTCCGGCGGCAATAATGCTGGCGGGAGGGGTAAATCGCCATGTGATCGACAATACCATTCATGATGTTGATGCCGGGATCAGCTGCCCGGGATCCGGTTCGCTGAATATCAGGGGGAACATTATTTCCGATGTGACAAAGTCCAGCCATGTTTTTATCGAGCATGGGTCAATCGTCGATTTCTCCTCGCTGCACAATAATCTTCTTTATCAGCGCGGTGGTGATGCCAGTATTCGCTGGGGGGATGGTGAGATTCTGAATGTCAGTGAGTTTGAATTCGAATATCCTGCCCAGGGCCAGGGAAACCTGGAAGCTGACCCGCTGTTCATCAATCCCTCGAGCAACAACTTTTTTCTTCAAAGCAGCTCGCCTGCAATTGACCGTAACACCGAGAATGATGTGTATCAGATCTTTCAGAATCTGTATGGCATCGATATCAGAGTGGATAATGATGGGGATATGCGTCCCCAGGGAGCAGGCTGGGATATTGGCGCGCTTGAATCCTCATGCAGTGCCGTGACAACCAATACCTGGACAGGAACCGGAAACTGGAGTGACGCTTCCCGTTGGAGCTTGAATGGGACTCCTGCAAGATGCAGCCATGTTGTTGTAGAGTCTGGAAGCACAATCCATCTGCGCAGCGGGGAGAGCGGATTGGCCTATTCCCTGGAGATTCAGGCCGGTGCGGTGCTGTCCGTGGAGTCCAATGCCGTGCTGTCGGTTGCGGTAAAGTGAGCATTCCCCTGTCTGGCCCATTCAGGGAGATCGTCGAAGCATTGTAAGTCGGACGGCCTGTCCAGGTCCTGGCGCCAGGGCATGTATACAGGTTGCCTGCCAAGGCTATGCAGTCGTTGCAGGGTCAGACCCAGTACCTCGCTGCTTCCCCAGGGCATGTTCTCGAACAGGGTCGGCGCCGGTTGGCGCAAGCCGAGTAAATAGTAACCGCCATCGAATGCGGGTCCGACCACGGCCTCGGATCCGTCTTGCATGGCGCTGATCGCTTGTGCGAGATGGCTGGAGTCCAGGTCTGGGCAATCCGTACCCAGGAGAATCGCCCAGGAGCGCCTCTGTAATGCGGAAGAAAAGGCGTGTTGCATGCGGGCGCCAAGATCGTTTCCTTGTTGCTCATGCAAGTCGATGCTGTAGCGGTTGCGGCAATACTGGAAGAAAGGGTGCTGAATGGATGGCGTACCCCAAAGCGTCGTATTCCCGGGGGCAGCTTCGCATACCCGGGTGAGTGTGCGCTCTACCAGAAAGGCATGCAGCCGTGCGGCGCCATCAGCTCCCAATGCGGGAATCAGGCGGGTTTTCGCCGCTCCCGGAAGCGGCGCCCTGGCAAATACCATGATGCTGCCGGTGCTCATTGATACTGTCTGGCCAAATCGGCGGGATTGGCGCCCAGGGCATAGGCAAGACGCAACCGCCACATCAGAAAAATGGTGCGTGCTATGCCGCGGGATTCCCAGCGGCGGCTTGACGTGAGGATCTTGCTGTGAAGGCAAAGGGGCTTGCCGGCAGCTTTTTTCAGGCGGATGCTGATTTCGATGTCCTCCATCAGTGGTTGGGAGGGAAAGCCGCCGATCCGTTCAAACAGGCTTCGGCAAATGAAAATGCCCTGGTCGCCGGTGGCGATGCCGGTGAAGCGGGAGCGCCAATTCATCATCCTTTCGATGATGCGCAAACTGGTTTGGTTTCCGGACAGCGATACATCGAAGCGTCCCCAACGGCTTTTCGAGGTGATTCGCGCTGCAAGCAGCTCCTTGTCCATATCGGGTTGAACAAGCGTGTCTGCGTGGATGAACCAGAAGATGTCTCCCCGGGCCTGCTCCGCCCCCGCATTCATCTGCATGGCCCGGCCGGTGTTGCATTGCAGGTGCTTGTCGATCATGGGGATGGCGGCAGGGACGGTATCGTCATTGCTGCCTCCATCGGCCAGGACAATCTCGTGCCCGCGTTTGCGCATTGCTTGCAGTGGCTCCAGGGTTGACCGAATATGTTCTGCCTCGTTCAGGGTGGGAATAATGATGGATATGGAGACTGGTCGCTCAAGTTTCATTGAGTGCGCCGCCGCAGCTGCTGCCTTGCCCGGCAGTGCAGCCGTAACAATGATCCGCCACTGCAATGCTGTTTCCGCGCAGCTCTTTATCCATCAGATCCCGCAACCGGGGTTGCGCCTGGTTTGGCAAGGACAGGGGCAAATCCAGCATTTGATTGAAGTCGCAGTCATATACCCGGCCCTGCCAGTCGATGCTGATGAGGGAGCGGCACATTACTTCGTCGAGATTGTGTGGCTGATGTGCATTTTTCAACAATTGCATGTAGTCGTGAAAGTTTCCTTTCGAGAGCAGGGTGCTGCCGAATCGCTGGATGGGCATGTTGGTGATGGTGAACAGCTGGTTGAAGGAAATCCCCTGTGCGCCGAGCCGTTTCTTGTAATCTGCCTGCAATTGCTCTTGTGAAGGAGGCAAAGTGGCGCCAACAGGGTTGTACACCAGGTTCAGCACCAGTTCGTCCATGCTTCCATAGCCTTTGGCGTTGAGTTTTCTCAAACCCGCCATGCTGCTTGCGTAAACACCTTTTCCCCGTTGGGCTTCCAGGTTTTCCTGCAGATAGCACGGCAGGGAAGCCACGATTTCCACTTGGTGCCGGGCAAGGAAATCAACCAGATTTTCCTGGCCCGGTTCATTGAGTATGGTCAGATTGCAGCGGTCGATAACATGCACGCCCAGTTTGCGGGCCTGCGTCACCAGATAGCGGAAATGAGGGTTCAGTTCGGGGGCGCCGCCGGTCAGGTCGAGATTGCGAATGCTGTGAGCGCGCAAGTAATCCAGCACCAGGTCTATGGTCTGGATTGACATTTCCTCTTTGCGCCTGGGGCCTGCATTGACGTGGCAATGCAGGCAGCTTTGGTTGCAGCGGTATCCCAGATTGACTTGCAGGGTCTGCAGCGACTGGCGATACAGGGCGGGGAAGTCCGTCCGCTCGAGTAAAGGCTTTGTCGGGCGCATGTTACGGCTTGCTCATGAGTCAACAACAACCGCCGGATTCCGGGTGGGGGACTGCGTCATCGAAGGGCAGGCCGGTTCCGCATCCTTGGAAGATGCCGAAATGTGTGCCGGCGTCGCCAAAAAAATCGAAATGGGGGGCGAAGCGGGTCTCCTTCAGCATCCGATAGGTATTGCCGCAAACGGGGAAAATACGTCCGGTCTCGATGATGTGGTGCTTGTCGAGGAGGAACTGCTGTTCGTGGTGGGAAATGCTTCCCTTGTACCGGACGGCCTGGCCGTAGTCCTCGCAGGAAGATTCCAAGCCCTGGATCTTGATCAGGCGGTAAGTGGCGGAATAAAACTTGGTATTGCCCAGTTTTTCCTGTTGCTGTGGATCATCGATGCTCAGGGGGCGGTCACTGACCAGCCTCGGGTCGGCAAATCCGGCGGCTTTTGCCAGGCGCAGGAAATCATTCCAGTACAGTGCGCCACCCAGGCACTCTCCATACAAGACGGGATCGGAGCGCAGATCATCCGCTACGCGCCGGTCGGCATAGACATCGGAAAAATAAAACTCGCCCCCGGGCTTGAGCAGTTCGAATACCTGCTCCAATACAGCGGATTTGTCGGGAACAAGATTCAGCACGCAATTGGAGATCACTATATCGAAAGATCCGCGGGGCAGATCCAGATCCAGCAAATGCTCCAGCTGTCCTTCTACAAAATCCGTGTTGGGCCGGGAATAGCCCAGGCGCTCCCTGTGATAATCCTGGTGCCTGATGGCGATTTCCAGTTGCGCTTCCGTCATATCCACGCCGGTTACGCTGCCTTGTTCGCCAACCATGGCGGACAGTAAAAACACGTCGCGGCCGCTGCCGCAACCGAGATCCAGAATATGACAGCCTTCCAGGGCTTCCGGTATCACCAGGCCGCAGCCGTAGTATCTGGATTGCACTTCGGGATGAATGTGCTGCAGCAATGCCTTGAGGTGGGAGGGCATGGCGTCCGTGGTGCAGCAGGCGTCGGTTTTCAGATCCTTGCTGCCTTGCAGGATGCTCCCATAATAATGTTTTACTTCTTCGGTGATGTTCATCGAATAGGGTCAGTTGTGCACAATGGGGTAATTGTACTTGTTCCATTGATGCATGCCACCCATTACCACCCGGACATCGGTGAAACCGTTTTGCCGCAGTATTTGCGCTGCCTGTTGTGAGCGATGGTTTGTGGTGCAGATCAAGGCTATGGGTTTGTGGCGAAATGCAGACAAGTCTTTTATACGTTCACTGAGCGCTTCCAGGGGAAGGTTTACTGCGCTGTCGATGGCGCCGGATTCGCTGGCGAAGTCCCCGGTGCTGCGGACATCGAGTAGCAGCAGGGTCGGGTCTGAGGCCAGTCGCTCTTTCAGTTCCTGAACGTCCATGTTATCGCCTTGGCGGAAACGGGAAACCAGGCGGGGAAGAAAGGCGACCAGCGCCAACAGGGCCAGCGCCAACAGGCCTTTTTGTATGCCCGCCTCTCCTCCTGCTATGGCCTCGCGTCCGGCGTAGCCCAGGTAGGTGTAGGCAAAGGCGCCCGGCAGCATGAAGATATAGCTGGCAATGAGATAGTGCGCAAACCGCAACCGGGTCAGCCCCAGGGCATAGTTGAGCAGATTGAAGGGAAACAGGGGAACCAGCCGCACAAAGGCGACAAAACGCCAGCCTTCTTTTTCCACGCCTTCCTTGAGTTGCTGCACACGTCCGGCGGCCTTTTTTTCCACCCAGCCCGAGGCCAGATAGCGGGCAATCAGAAAGGCCATTCCGGCGCCCAGGGTTGCTCCCGCAAGATTATAGAAAGTGCCCAGCACGGGGCCAAACAGGGCGCCACCTGCCAGCGTCAGCACGGCGCCGGGCAGAAACAGCACGGTGGCAACCGCATAGACGAGAACAAACAGCAAAGGGCCGGCTCCGCCGGCCTGCTCCACCCATTGCGTCAGTAGCTGTGTGTCGAAATGGTTGCGATAGACAATCGCCAGCCCCACTCCAATAACAAGTGCGGCCAGTAACAGCCAGCGTTTAATCACTGTTCCACTGGCGGCGGTTGATGGCATAGCCCGAGACTTTCCCCCGGAAGGGGAGGATCAGCATGCCGGGCAACCAGCTGATCTGCTTCGGGTCTTGAAACTTGTGAATGCCGATGCTCATGCCCTCATGCCCGGCCCGGGGCTGGTCTCTGTAGGTGCCGAAAACACGATCCCACCAGGGCAGGCTGAAGCCGAAGTTGCTGTTGGTCTCGTCATCCTCCACGGAATGATGTACGCGGTGCATATCCGGTGTCACCAGGAACCAGCGCAATACCCGATCCACGGAAGAGGGCAGTTTCACGTTTCCATGGTTGAACATGGCGGTGGCGTTGAGCAGCACCTCGAAAATGACCACGGCGACCACCGGCGGCCCCAGCAGCAGGATGGTGGCAAATTTGATCAGCATGGAAAGAATGATTTCCAGGGGATGAAAGCGCGCACCTGTGGTCACATCATAATCCGGATCCGCATGATGAACACGGTGCAAGCGCCATAGCAAGGGCACCGCATGCACCATTACATGTTGCAGATATATGACGCCATCCATGATGATGACGGAGAGGATTACAGCCAGTGGAAAAGCGAGCTGATAATAGTTGAACAACCCCCATCCCTGGGCCTGGGCGAAGGCGGCCACGCCAACGGCAGCGGCGGGGAAAAGCAGGCGCACCACCAGGCTGTTGAGAAAAACCAGCCCCATATTGTTCGCCCACCGGACGCCTTTGGAGGCAGTCAATGCTCTGCGCGGCGCAGCCAGCTCCCAGGCGGCCATGATGGCGAAAACGCCAAAAAAGAACCCCAATCGTATTTGGATTTCGTGGGTCAACACCCAGTTGTTCAGTTCCATACCGCGCTCCCAGGCGTCACCATGCAATCCAGAATAAGTATTCAATAGATTTATTGAATACTACAGAGGGCCGCCGGATCCTGTCAACCAGAAGAGGGGAGAATGCGGGCAAATACTACTTCCATCTTCTGGGTGTTTTCCTCGTATGCCGCAATCCGGCAACCCGCCGTTACCTATTTGGAGGGACAGGGTGTTCAGACATGCGCCGCCCCTGTGCTGCCCCGGGTGAATAGTGTGCCGTACGTTGCCTTTAGGCGAAATGACCGGCTTTCAGTGATAACTGGAAGCCACCGGGTATTTGCCAGAACGGATTCCGTGCGGTTAACGGGTTTCCTCTCGCACCCCCCGTGAAAACAGATTGTAGAGCACGGGTAGTACGAACAGCGTCAGCAGGGTGCTGGAAGCCAGTCCGCCCACCACCACTGTCGCCAATGGCCGCTGCACCTCGGAGCCCACGCCGTGGGAGAGGAGCATGGGGATAAGCCCCAGGGCGGCAATGGCGGCGGTCATGAGCACCGGCCGCAGCCGTGACAGGGCGCCCCGGTAAACGGCCTCCCCGGCGGATTCCCCGGCCGCCATGTTTTGATTGATGGCGTTGACCATTACCACACCGTTGAGTACCGCGACGCCAAACAGGGCGATGAAGCCAATGGAGCTGGGTACGGACAGGTATTGTCCGGTGAAATACAAAGCGGCGATTCCCCCGATCAGCGCCAGGGGCACGTTCAGCATGATGAGCAATGCCTGGCCAACGGAGTGAAAAGCGAAATACAGCAGCAGAAAAATCAGTCCCAGGGACAAGGGCACCACGATCATCAAACGCTGTTGGGCGCGTTGCTGGTTTTCAAATTGCCCGCCGAAAACTACAGAATAACCGGGAGGAAGCTGGATTTCGTCTGCGATGCGCTGGCGCAGTTCGGTGACCAGTCCTCCCATATCCCGACCCTCGACATTGGACTGAATGACCACGCGCCGCTGCACATCATCGCGTCGGATCTGTGGCGGCCCGGACTCGATGGCGACATCGGCAACTTCACCCAGGCGCACCCAGGCGCCGCCGGGCGCCTGGAGTACGAGCTGGCGCAAGGTTTCCACGTCCTGACGATATTCCTTTGCCAGACGCACATAGATGTCATAGCGCTCATTGCCCTGTATGACCTGACCGGCCTCCATGCCGCCAATGCCGTTGGATACCAGATCCATCACCTGGGACACGGGGATGCCGTAACGGGCCAGAATGTCCCGGTGGGGGCGTATGGTCAGCTGCGCCTCGCCGGCAATCTGCTCCATTTCCACGTCTCTGGTGCCGTCCACCTTGCGCGCCAGTTGTTCGATGGCCTTGCCTTTTTCCGCCAGCACGTTCAGGTCGGGACCGAACAGCTTGATGGCCAGTTGCGCCTTGACGCCGGATAGCAGCTCGTCCACCCGGGTGGCGATGGGCTGGGAAAAAGTGAGCAGCAGGCCGGGATGCACGGAAAGCGCTTCTGCAAATTTTTTCTGCAGGGCAAAACGGTTCTTGGCGCTGGTCCATTCTTCCACGGGCTTGAGTCCCACATAGATTTCCACGTTGGAAACCGGTTCCGGATCGCCGCCGAGTTCTGCCCGGCCAATGCGGCTGGAAGCGTAGGTAACTTCCGGAAAGGTCATGAGCTGCTGTTCCAGCTTTGCGGCAACGCCCAGGGCGGTATCCAGGCTGGCGGATGGCGCCAGGGTTACGCGGATATTGATGGTGCCTTCTTCGAGTTCGGGTACAAACTCGGTGCCCAGACGGGGGAGCAACACCATGGCGCCGGCGAACATGCCAAGGGCGACCAGCACTACCAGCCAGCGGGCTTTCATGGCGAAGCGCAGACTGCGTTTGTATACCCACTCAATGGGAATGAATACAGGGCTGTTGCGGTGTTTGACCGCCTTGCGAAAGGAAAAGGTGGCCAGAGCGGGCATGACCACCAGGGCGACCACCAGGGATGTAATCATGGCCAGCACAATGGAAATCGCCATGGGCTGGAACATTTTTCCTTCCACGCCTTCCAGGGCGAACAGCGGCGCAAAAACCACGATGATGATAATCACCGCATAGAAGACAGGCCTGCCCACTTCCTTGGCGGCTTCCTGGATGCGTAATGCAATGCCGTGGGCGTCTCTCGCCGCATCATAAGGATCTTTATCACCGGGAGCGACCTCCTGGCTTGTTTTGTCCTGGTGTTCCTGATCCGGGTGGGTAAGATGCTTGAAGATGTTTTCCATCATTACCACCGAGCCATCCACCATCATGCCAATGGCGATAGCCAGTCCGCCCAGGGACATGAGATTGGCGGAAAGTCCCCAATAACTCATGGTGGCCAACGCCATGCCTATGGAAAGGGGGACAGAGATCAGCACCAGCAAGGTGGCGCGGAGGTTGAGCAGGAACAGCAGCAAGATGACGACGATAAGCACGAAAGCCTCCGCCAGGGCGCGGCTAACTGTGTTTACAGCCTGTTCCACCAGATCGGATTGGTCGTAGAAAGGTTCGATGGTAACGCCTTCCGGCAGGGCTTGCTGAATGGCGGGCAGGCGTTCCTTGACCGCGTCAATGGTGGCCTTGGTGTTGGCGCCCAGGCGCTTGAGCACAATGCCCGCCACCACTTCTCCCAGGGCCTCTGTCTGGCCCTGGTCGTTGCGGCGGCTCATGGTGACTGCGCCCTGGCGGATTTCACCGCCAAATTCCACCTCGGCGATATCGCCGATGCGCACGACCACGCCGTCTTCTTCCTTGAGGGGGATGTTGCGAATATCCTTGAGACCATCTTCTCCGGCTCTGAGCCAGCCCACGCCACGAATGACCAGCTGTTCCGCGCCCCGATCCAGATACCAGCCGCCGGAGTTGCGGTTGTTGTCTTCGATAGCCTGGGCAATATCGTCGATATGAATGCCGTAGGACAACTGCTTGCGCGGATCAACCTGAACCTGGTACTGGCGAACCGCACCGCCATAGGACAGTACTTCGGTAATGCCATCCACCGGCAGGAGCAGCAATTTGACTACCCAGTCGTTGATGCTGCGCAAGGCCAGGGAGTCGTATTTTTCCTGGTCGGAAGAGCGCAGGATATACTGATAGACTTGCCCAAGACCGGAGGTGTTTGGCCCCATTTCCGGCGTGCCCACCCCTTCGGGGATCTGTTCCCGTGCATCCTGCAGGCGCTCGAAAACCAGTTGGCGGGCAAAATAGATGTCGGTGCCCTCCTCGAAAACCACGGTGATGACCGACAGGCCGGTTTTGGAAATGGAACGCACCTCCTCCACACGGGGAAGGGCGTACATGACCGCCTCGATGGGGTAGGTGATCAACTGCTCCACCTCTTCCGCGGCCAGGCCTTCGGCCTCGGTGTTGATCTGTACCTGTACATTGGTTACATCGGGAAAGGCGTCGAGATTGAGTTTGGGTATCAGCAGCGCCGCTGCGCCAAGTACAGCGATCAGCCCCAACACCACCAGCAGGCGGTTGGACACGGACCAGTCGATAATTCGATTGAGCATGTTGACCTCCTAGTGGTTGTGAACTTCGAAGCCCGATTTGGCGAGTTCGGATTGAACGAAGAAAGCGCCTCGGGTCACCACCCGGGTTCCCGGCGCAATGCCTTCTATGATCGCCAGGCCCGGAATGTTCCGCACAATCCTTACTTCCTTGGGCTCATACTCACCTGGAGAATTTTCCACGAATACCTGCCAATCGCCATCCGGGCTGCGCATTACCGCATCGATGGGGAGTGAGAGAACCGGGCTGGAACTGCCCACCTGTATTCTGGCGGTGACGAACTGTCCTGGGTGCAGGTGATCGCCGGGGTTGGGGATTTCCAGGCGAACGGCCATGGTGCGGGTGGTTTCATCCAATGCATGATGAATCTGAATGACCTTGCCGGAGATCCATTCCCCAGCGTAGGAAATGCGCACCGGGCTGCCTATGCGCACCTGGCGCATGGCATTTGGATTGACTCTTGCTTCCACCCAGATGGTGGATTCATCGGTAATCTCAAACAGCAAATCGCCGGGGTGGATCATTTGCCCGACGATGAAGTCATCCTTTATCACCGTGCCTTCCTGAGGCGACAACAGGGTGAAGCTGCCGTCAGCTTTGCTGATGGCGGAATTGCGCACCAACTGATTGGTCTGTGTTTCGGTCATGCCATAGGCGAGGAGGCGGGAGTACGCCTGCTGGTAGGCAACGCGGCTTTCCAGGTAGCGCTGTTCGGATACCACCTTCTTCCCCAGCTTTTTCACCCGCTGCCATTCCTTGGCTGCGATCAATAGCGTTCCCTGCGCCTCCGCCATGGTGGCGCTGGACAGCAACACCAGGGGCTGGCCTTTTTTCACCTTGTCGCCAAGATAGACATGGCGTCTTACCACCTGTGCTTCAATGCGGGGCGTAATCTGACTCGTCGCATAGGCGTTTAATCGAATCTCGCCAGGGGCTTCGATTTCCTCGGCAACGGGCTGGGGAAGCAAGGCCTCAACCACAATGCCTGCCGAACGGCGTTGTTCTTCATTCAAATGCACCTTGTTTTCATCTTCGTGGCCGCCATCTTCCTTGTGCGCATCATCATGGTCATGTTCATCGTCTTTATGTTCGTCGTGCCCGTCTGCTTCTTCATGTGCGTGATCATCATCTTTGTGCTCGTCATGTTCGTCAGCTTCATCATGGGTTTGTTCGGCGGTTTTCGCTGGCGCTGGATCGTGGTCATGATCATGATCGTCGGCAGCAAAACTGGCGGCGCCGTATACCAACGCCAGCAGGAGCAGACAGGATTTGTGCTTGTTGGGTTTCATCATGGGGTACTCCTCAAATATTGTTATTCAGCCAGGCGTCCAGGCTGGCGGAAGCGCTCATCCAGTCCAGCCAGGTGCTCCACAGGTCGCCATGCAGTTCGACGCCTGCAATTTGGGTGTCCAGTGTCTGCTGCACCTGGAGCAGATAGTCCGTGGTGCTGATCTCGCCGGACTGCCACAGGGTGTCGAGCAAGCTGACATGCTGTTGCAGGCTGGTGCGCCCCTGGTTCAGCCATTGCTTCCAGGCCGTGGCGATGACGCTGTGGCGCTGGCTGGCGCTTTGCAGCTGCGCCCGAAGATTCCAGTAGATTTGCTGGGCCAGCCGCTCTTCCCGTAGCGCTTCGGCGCGGGCCGTGTCCACATTGCTTTGGTAGTTGTTGCGGATTTGCAAGGGAATGGAGAAATGTAACGCCAGCAGCTTGGTGTCGTCTTCCCTTCCCGCGGAAAGGCCAAGGGTGGGATCGGTTTTTCTTTCCCGGTCTGCCGCGTTGATCCTGCGTTTGGCGATTTGCGCCGCCAGCAGGGCCGCCTGCACCTCGGGATGCTGCCGGGCGATGGTTTCCAGATCGGCTTCAGCCGCAGGATTGATCGGCAGTGACTCCGGGAGGGTGATTTTTTCGTTCAGCGTCTGCCCGCTGAGAGAAAGGAAGTCGCTGTTGGCCTGAATGAGTTCCGCCTGATTCCTGGCTTGTTGCATGCTCGCCTCTGCAAGAGACAGCCGCGCCAGCTCCAGTTCCGCCTGGGGAATGTCGCCGGCGGCATGGCGTTGTTTGGCCAGCCGGGTGAAGCGCGCCAGTATTTCGGTTCTGCGCCGGGAAAAATCATTGATGCTGTTCTGAATGGATATGCGTCCCACCGCATCCAGCAGCTCGATGGATTTGGCCAGTTGCAAGGCCGCCAGTTGTTGCCGGGCTGCTTCCAGTTCCGCTTGGGCGACTTGTTGCAGCGCGCCTCTTTTATCGTGCCAGTCGAATGTCTGGCTAATGCCAAGCTGGTAGGTGTTGACGTCAGTGCGCTCTATCTCGGCTTCCAGTTCCGGGTTGTTCAGGGGCAGTGTTGCGCCATCCAGGCGGGCCTGGGCTGCATCGATGGCGGATTGCGCCGCAAGAATTTCCGGGTTTGCCTGTAGCGAGCGGTTGACAATGCTCGCCAGTTTTTGCACCTCGGCGGGGAGGGTGACCGTTTTGGCTTGTACAGCAGATATCCAGGTGGCGTTCGCCACGATTGCAGCCAGGATGCCTGCGCGCATGCAGATGGACAACTTCATGATCTGATTTCCTTGGAAAAACGATTGACGGCCTCTGAGCGGCGATGCGCCAGTTTGCGGGCGCGCCGGGAATTCAGAAGCGTTAAAGCCGGGAAATCAGCCGGCTATTGGAGGGCGTAACAAGGAGGGAGGAGAAAAGGAATACCAGGAAAGCAAATAGCCCGACAATGAAACGCCGCGGCTGCCCATGGCGGGAATGCCGCTGGTGGAATTCAGGCCCAGCAAGTGGCTGCTGCCGTGAGCGCAGTGATTGCAGTCGGAATCATCGGCGGAATCGCCGGGAAGAGGATGGTCCGCGCTATTGGCGGACAGATGCGCGTCATCTGCAGCCAGCTCGCCATGCACATCCGCAGCCAGCGCCATCCCATATCCAAGGATGGATACGATCAGCCAAATTTTCAGGGCGCGACTCAGCATGGAAGAACCTGTAAATGATGTTGGCTGCAAGTCTACCTGAGTTGCCGTTGCTCGGCAAACCGGGGGTAATTCGTCGTTTGATTGGAAATGCAGTGAGGGTGGCCTTTGCCCCAGCAGTGCAATATCTTGTTATCATGCTCCACCCAGACAAGTTGGGCCTTTGCCGTATGCAGGGAGAGTGACGCCATGCTGAACATTTCTTCCAGTGTTTCCATCCCCGATGATGAAATCGAGCTTACGGCGATTCGCGCCCAGGGCGCCGGGGGGCAGAACGTCAATAAGGTGTCTTCCGCCATTCATCTGCGCTTTGCTATCCGGGCCTCTTCCCTGCCGGATTTCTATAAACAGCGGCTGCTCAAACTGAAGGACCGGCGCATCAGCAAGGACGGGGTGATCATCATCAAGGCGCAACAATTCCGCACCCGGGAAAAGAATCGTGAGGACGCCTTGCAAAGACTGCAGCGGCTGATCAGGAGCGTGGCGGTGGTAAAGAAAGCCAGACGGCCCACCAAACCCACCAAAGGCTCGCAGAAGCGGCGGGTGGACAGCAAGGTGAAGCGGGGCAGGGTCAAATCCCTGCGCGGCAAGGTGCGGGAGTGAGTCAATGCGCCTCCTCAACGGCAGGAAGGGCGAAAGACAGCAAGCCGGCAGCCAATGCAAAACCCGCAGACCACCACAGACAAGCTTCCAGTCCTCCGGTCTGGTAGGCCAGGCCTGAAATCATGGTGCCTGCCAGTCGCCCGCCCGCGTTGGCCATGTAGTAGAAGCCCACGTTCATGGCGACCTTGTCATGATCGGAATAGGCCAGAATCAGATAGGAATGCACGGCGGAATTCAGGGCGAAGATGATGCCGTAGAAAACCAGCCCGGCAATCACCACCATGGCGGGTGGCCAGCCCAGCATCAGGGCCAGGGCGATCCCGGCGGGAAACAGGGCCAGCGCAAAGGCCAGGGTGCGGGCTGTGCCGCCTCCGGTTTTGTGCCGGTGCAGCAACCGGGGAGTGCCCGCCTGGATAAAACCATAGCCGATCACCCAGCTTGCCATGAACGCGCCCACGGCGGTGAAATCCCAATGCAAGACTTCATACAGGAACACCGGCAAACCGACCACGAACCAGGCGTCGCGGGAGCCAAACAAGAAAAAGCGGGCGGCGGAAAGGCGGTTGATGGCGGGGATGGGGGAGAAAACCTGAGAGAATTTCGGCTTGCGCTTCATTTTGCCGACGCCGGAAGGGAGCATGACGACGGTAATGATGAGCACGGTGAACAGCATGCTCGCCAGTATCAGCAGCGCGCCCCGGAAATCCATCCATTGCAGCAGCGCCGCGCCGATAAAAAAGCCCGCGCCCTTGAGCGCATTCTTG
>Ga0256834_1001695_pt1 | contig 14621 bp, 16 predicted proteins | sample 4281140metaG_FD_190536 | JGI IMG/M metagenome (GOLD analysis project Ga0256834, IMG submission 190536) | Hydrothermal vent microbial communities from East Pacific Rise, Pacific Ocean - 4281-140 | ecosystem: Environmental > Aquatic > Marine > Hydrothermal vents | place: Pacific Ocean: East...
CCTGATTTTATAGGAATGCTGATAATCGGATTATTATATCTCGGCTTTATATATTTATTTACGCCTGAATATATAAATATAATCATGCCAGAGCTAACGCCTATATATGGGCTGGATAAGCCATTTCCGATCTTTACGCGCTTGAACTATTTAATCTACGCAGGAATAGCTGCAATATTGGGTTTTTTCATTACAAAAAGCCACGCCAACAACACAAAAATGCAGCATGTAATTTTTGCTTGCGTAGGCTTAAGCATTGCCTGCACGATTCCCTACTATATTCAGCAAAAAGGGTTTCACTATCACGCTATACCTCTTTTAAGCTTTGCTATGGTGGCTTTATTCCTCGGCTGCTTTGCAACTGCAAAAACCTTTCTACGCCACAACGATCTCTCGCTTTGGGTGGCTTGCGCTGTCATTGCGGTATTAAGCTTGTCTTTTACAACTGGCGGAAAATATAAATATTTAACCAATGGGCAATTCACGGCGCAGCCATTAGTTGAAACCATTGATGATTTGGCATGGAACAAAACATATGCAACATATGATATGAAACAAATGCTCTCTGCCCTGCCCTATATAAGCAATCTTAAAAATGGCTCGCGCTTTGGCCATATCTGGGGAGTACACGGCCTATCGATAAAAATGAAGACAGTTAGTGATGAGCAAGAAAAGCAAGCCATAAAGGCGCAAATGCTTGGATATGTAGATATGATGGCCCAAGACATGCTGCGCTATAAGCCTAGTGTTATAATTATTCCAAGATATAGCAAGCCAAATACAAACGATAATAATAATAATAATAACTACCTGAAATTCCTAATGAGCAGTGAAAGCTTCAAAAACAGCATGCAAAACTATATATTTGAAGCCAGCATACCATTTGACACCACTCTAACAGGGACAAGCTATGATCCTGAAAAGATTGTTGTCCATGACGTTTATGTGTTAAAAGAAGACCATAACTTTATAAATAAGTAAGCAAAGAAACAGCCTATGATCAAGCCTAAAGAATTAATATCAATCATAATACCTTGCTATAACGAAGAGGCCGTTATTAATATATGCCACAAAGCCGTTAGCGATGTTATTGACACGCTGGATTATAACTTCGAAATTATCTACATAAATGACGGAAGCTCTGACTCCACGCATCAGCTTTTGGAAAAAATACATGAACAAGATGCCCGCAGCGTCATAATAAGCTTCTCTCGTAACTTCGGTAAAGAAGCCGCCATGACAGCAGGAATCGATAATGCACGCGGGGACGCTCTTATAATTTTAGACGCTGACCTCCAAGACCCGCCCGCCCTCATTCCTGATATGCTTCACATGTGGAAGGAAACTGGCGCAGATGTTGTCTATGGCCAAAGGTTAGAGCGCGAGGGCGAGACTTGGTTCAAAAAATTCACCTCTAACGGGTTTTACAAAGTAATAAACTTTATTGCCAATAATGTCGAAATTCCAAAGAATACTGGCGACTTCCGCCTGATGAACCGCCGCTCTATCGACGCGCTTGTGCAATTGCGTGAAAGACACCGCTTTATGAAGGGCTTATTCGCATGGATAGGCTTTAAGCAAGTCGCTCTGCAATATAACCGCGAACCAAGAGCGGCAGGCGAAACTAAATGGAACTACCTCCAGCTTTGGAATCTCGCATTAGAGGGCATTGCAGGCTTTAGCACAAAACCACTAAGAGTAGCTAGCCTCTTTGGCCTGCTAATTTCCATTGCTTCGTTCATATTTGCCATTTTCATTATATTCAAAACTATGATATTTGGCGCAGAAGTCGAAGGTTGGGCATCTCTGTCGGTTATGATTTCATTCTTAAGCGGAATACAACTACTAACTATCGGGATTTTAGGCGAATATATCGGACGCATATTCGGTGAAGCAAAGAACCGCCCGCTATATTTCATCGATAGTTTTATAAAAAAATAACATACAGTTGAATAACCCACTTCCCCTAATTTTGTTTAGAGGTTAAGATAATCATCGGTTATTCTACAATATAAAAGAGGAAGAAATCTACAATGTCACAAGCAAGTAATAAAATCATGCCCGAAACAGGCAAAAAATATCGCCTTATAACACGTAGTGATATGGACGGCTTGGTGTGTGGCATCCTCTTAAAAGAGCTTAATATTATTGATGACATTATGTTTGCTCACCCAAAAGATATGCAAGACGGCCTTATTGAGGTCGGCGCAAATGATATAACAACAAATCTCCCATATGCAAAGGGTGCTTATATTTCCTTCGATCACCATGCCAGCGAGGCCAAGCGCATTGAGGGCAATCCTGAAAACCACGTAATAGACATCGATGCACCCTCTGCTGCGCGGGTTGTCTATGATTACTTTGGCGGGGCGCAGGCCATGCCCAATATATCAGAAGATATGATGATCGCGGTTGATAAAGCCGATTCAGCCAATTTCACAAAAGAAGAAATACTCTCACCAAGCGGTTGGGGGCTTTTAAGCTTTATTATGGACGCACGAACAGGTTTAGGGCGTTTCCGCGATTTCAATATCTCTAACTATCAATTAATGATGCAGCTTATTGATTATTGCCGTGATCATAATGATATTAGCGATATCCTCAACCTTCCCGACGTTAAAGAGCGCGTAGACCTTTATTTCGAACATCAAATCAAATGCCGTGAGCAAATAGAACGCTGCTCAACCATTCACAATAACCTTGTAGTTTTAGACTTACGCAAAGAAGAGACTATATGGTCAGGCAACAGATTCGTAATCTACGCCCTATTTCCTCAATGTAATATTTCAATTCATATGATCTGGGGTAAGAACAAGCAAAACACCGTATTTGCAACGGGTAAATCCATTCTTGATCGCTCCAGCAAAACTGATATTGGCGCGTTAATGCTAGAGCATGGCGGCGGCGGTCATCATGCTGCTGGTACATGTCAAATCACAAATATGAAATCAGAAGAAGTACTGCAAGAGCTTATCGCACGCATCAACGCAGATGGATAGCATCTCCGCCCCCGCGCTTGTCAGCGGCGATACTATTGGCGTTTTTGCGCCCTCAAGCTATGTTGAAAAAGATGATATCGAAGCATCAAAAGCAATGCTGGAAAAGCGTGGGTTTAAAGTCTTTATCCACCCCCAAACTTATGAGCGTGAGCATCAATCCGCAGGCAATCACTTACAAAAATCATTAGCGTTCCAAGGGCTTTGGCAGCGCAAAGATATAAAAGCCATATGGGCCGCGGGCGGAGGCAATCGCTGCACTCACCTGCTAGACACCATAAACTTCACCCGCTTGAGCCAATCACCGAAAGCCCTGATAGGCTTTAGCGACGTAACATCCCTGCTCAACGCCGTATATGCACATACGGGCATCACAACATTCCACGGCCCTGTATTTAAAAACCTGCATAAATATAATCAGCTCGACCACCTGCTCGACCTATTAACTGCAAAAACCGTGAGCTATCCCGTTAAAGACAATAATATATTCCAAGAAGGCTCGGCCGAGGGAAGGCTTATCGGCGGGAATTTAAGCATCTTCCAATATCTCCCTCAAACCCTTCCAAATGATTTTTGTAAGGACGCTATATTATTCCTTGAAGATTGCAACGAAGAGCTAAGCCGCATTGATCGCATGTTTTTACACCTAAAACGCCTTGGCGTGCTGAATGATATTAAGGCACTGGCACTTGGGCAATTCACAGATATGAACGATACGGGCAGGCCATTCGGCTATAGCCTTGAAGATATAATCGCCGAACATACGCAAAATCTGGAAATTCCGATATTGCACAACCTGCCCTTTGGCCATGGCAAAGACTTATACACAATGCCCATTGGCGCACGCGCAAATATAGATACAAAGGCAAAGCAATTCACATTATTACAATCCGCCACTTCATCATGTAGTAATTTGAATTAAGAATATGACGGTATTTGTTATCTTAACCGCGATAGTGTAGGGATTTTATATGTTGCAGCTTGATAATATTTATACTCTTGTTATGCATGACACTGTGTGATTGTTAATTCAAACTACCATATCAATCTTTTTGACATATGTTTACTATATGTGGTAACTTTCAGCCATGAAATTAACTGATATTGGTAAAAAAATAAAAGATTCGTGTAACTGGGCGTTCAATAATAATGGCATTGAAATTGACCCTAACCGCATTCGCCTATGTGACGGCAGCCCTATTCACTCGGTGGGAACAACGCGCCTGCGCTCTAAATGGCCGTATGCACTGGCTATAGTAGCACCGATCACTACAAACTATGCCTTGGATAAGGATGCTGATATATTTGACTATGCCTTTCCTGCGTTATCAATAAGCGCTCTATATATTCTTCGTCAGCAAGACAAAAAACACCTTAATATGTTGAAGATGGATACAAATACATTATGCATTAATAAGAAACCAGATAAAAAACTAGGTAAAAATACATCGCCCACCTCACCTGCGCATATGTTTATTATGAAGAATAACGTGGAAAAAGACAAAGCTAGTGCCTATTCTTTCTCAAGCCTTGAAATAGCAAGCTGGCTAGTAATAGAAAACACTTCAGTGCTAGCAAATACATTAGATAGAGCCAGAGTGGCCTATACATACGGCAAAGTTGCTAAAGAGGATTGGGTGATAGAGGAAATGCCTAAACCTAAAGTAAAAGAACCCAAAGAAATATCATTACCCGAACCCGATATGGCGTAATCTTCACTATTGACGCAATTTCAAGATTATATTAACCTACATCAATCATCCCGCCACTATTTCGGCGGGGTTTCTTGTTAATAGAGGAATGACACAATGGATCAAGTGCCAGTAACAAAAATAGGCTTTGAAGCTTTAAACGCGGAATTACACGAATTTAAGTCGGTAAAACGCCCTACAGTTATTCAAGACATCGCCACCGCGCGCGAGCATGGCGACTTGTCCGAAAACGCGGAATATCACGCCGCGAAAGAGCAACAAAGCTTTATCGAAGGCCGCATCCGTGAGCTTGAATTTGTACTTGGCAAAGCGCAAGTCATTGACCCAACAGAGCTTAACGGCAATACGGTTAAATTCGGCGCAACAGTTACAATTGTTGATGAGGAAACCGACGAAGAACATATCTATCAAATAGTAGGAGATTATGAATCCGACATGGAAAACGGTAAGCTATCCATTAGCGCACCAGTTGCACGCGCACTTATAGGTAAAACCGAGGGTGACAGCGTCACAGTAAAAACACCCAAAGGTGCAACTGATTACGAAATTCTAAATGTTGAATTTAAATAAAGTTAGGAATAAAACATGAATTCAAATAGTTTCTTAAATTCTATAACAATCGGCATATTATTATCTTTAGGCTTATCATCCTCAGGTTACTTTATTAGTCAAACCATGTACAACGCCAAAGTTGCCATAAACACAGCAGAAGCAAAAGGTTTATCCGAAAAACGAGTTAAATCTGATCTTGTAAATTGGCAAATCATATTCAAGATTGATGGCTCAAGTAAAACTGAAATCCCACTTTTATATAAAAAGTCAGAACAAAATCAAAAAATAATAATAGATCTATTAAAAGAAAACGGCTTTAAAAATGAAGAGATTAAAATAGGAGTTATAGATTACAGACATGACGAATACAGAGATGCTGATGGAAAAATTGTTGACGAAAAACACAACCTTATAGGCTTAATTAATATAGAAACCAATCAAGTTGATAAGGTTTCGAAAGCAAGATCAAATATTAACAAATTAATTGCTAAAGGGATTAATATTGAAAATCGTGCACCAACATATCATTTTACAAACCTAAATAAAATAAAGCCAGACATGTTAAAGGAGGCTGCCCAAAACGCACGATTAGCAGCAAATGAGTTTGCCGAAAATGCTGGGGCAACAGTTGGGGGCATAAGGAATGCCCGTCAAGGCACTTTCTATATTCGTGATGCTGGAGAAAATTATGGTGATACTCAAAAAATAGAAAAAGACGTGCGCGTTGTCACAACCATAACATTCTACCTAACCGACTAACAAAATTACCGCACAATACTAAGTGGTTATGAAATTCTAAATGTTGAGTTTAAATAAGAATACTTAAACGCTCTATATCATTTGAAAGTGTAGATGTTTCGTCATCCGCCAATTTCTGTGCAGCTTGCTTTGCAGCATCCTCAATTTGCGATAAATTAAGGGCTTCTTTCGAAATAACGACCTCGTCAACAGATTGTGTCTTTTCAGACTTATGCTCATTAGATGGCTTTTGCGCTTTGCTAACCTGCGGTAAATTTTGTACCTGACCTAACGGATTAATTTTATCAACCATATTTATATACTCCCAATAGCTACCCTGATAAAGCATCCTACACCCTTAACATAAATATTGCATTAATTTTATTGCATACGTGAATAATCCCCCTTCACTATTGCTGCAAAAATAACTAATATATCTTTTTTACAGGAGATGATTATGAGCTTTGAGCTACCCGAACTACCCTTTGCCTATGACGCGCTAGAGCCGCATATGTCTAAAGAAACATTAGAATTTCACCATGACAAGCACCATAATGCTTATGTGGTAAATGGTAATAAAATCCTTGAAGGCTTGCCAAATATGGGCGAGACGTTGGACGCGGTTGTTTTAAATGCACAAAAACAAAGCGAGGCAGGCCTGTTCAATAATGCAGGCCAGCACTGGAATCACACATTTTTCTGGAATTCATTATCGCCAAATGGCGGCGGAGTGCCAAGCGGCGAGCTTGCTATCGCTATAAATGATAGCTTTGAAACCTTCGCAAAATTCCGTGAAGCCTTTATTCAAGGCGGAATAACGCAATTTGGCTCTGGCTGGGTGTGGCTGGTTAAAAACTCGGATGGCAAGCTGGAAATCACTAAAACCGCCAACGCCGACAGCCCGCTAACCCATGGTCAAACAGCATTGCTGGTTTGTGATGTCTGGGAGCATAGCTACTATATTGATTACCGCAACTTGCGCCTTAAATATTTGGAAGTCTTTATAGATAGCCTAGTCAACTGGGAATTCGCAGCAAGTAATTTATAGATCACTTCGGAGCATATGCAGAGCATGTTACATCGGGGAAATCGCGCTCTATCCCTTCGCATTGCTTTTCGTATGCATCTTTAGATATTGTACCGTTAGTATTATCAACATGTTGTTGCATAGTATCCGAAAGATTATTCTCCATCGTCGCAATAGCCTTATCACGCTCAGCCTGGGCAAGGTCAGGATCAATTGCGTATTTTTCTAATAATCTATCTATACCGCTTTGAATCTGCTGCGGAATACCCTCTATTTGTTTCTCAGTATTTTCAGCAGCCCTTTTCACACCTTCAGCAATAGAACTATTTACCATATTATCGACACTTTCGCCTTCAAACATACGATAGCCAACTTTAGCACTTAAGGGAATATCATCGGTAACTTCATTAACGCCGCTTTGAATTTCCTCTAACCTTGCATTAATATTTCCCATCTCACCTTGAATTTCTTCACGTGCTGAATTTATAATATCTTCTATTTGACCATCCGTTAATTTTACTCTGAAATTCTTTAAGCGTGCAGCTAAAGCCTCATCATTATCATATGATTTTAAAACCTCTCTTGTTGAGATTAGACGCTCTTCCTCTTCTGCTTGCACCTCGGCTTTATGCTCTTGATTTACTACTGGCTCAACTGGTTTAGCCGTAACTACGGGGGCTGCTTTTGCGGCATTTATAGCCGCAGCATGTTCATTAAATTTTTCCCATAAACCATCCATGGGGTTTGGCGCAGCAGCGGCAGCCTTTGCCGCAGCTGCATAACCAGCGTCCATTTTGGGCGACGTAACACTCGCAACAGGCACGTTTTCTGCCTTTTGCTGAATAGAAACATTATCGGTATTCAAAATAACATTTACATCACTAATTATAATTTGCGGAGCAACATTATAATTACGAAGATGATCTAAACTATTACCTATTTCATCAATTAAAAACTTTTCAGCATCAATTTTTTTCAAGCTATCTGCGGAATGCTTCTCCACCTTCTCATCTTCCAACTCAAACTCTCTGAGTGAGAACGAATGTGTTAAATCATCTTTTGAGACATTATTATCATCTATAATAAGCTCATTCGGCACAAGAACATTTGCATAGAGCTTTTCATCCCCTCTATCTACAGCCTCAAAATTAGCATCAAAAGCATCGCCTTCATCTACTATTTCGCCAGTTTTAACATTGAAAGAAACCTTTGTAACCGCATCAGCATCAATTTTTATACCTTCATTATTTGTATAAATCTGTCTTCCGGTAGATTCTGTCCATTTAACCTGACCGCCTTCCACGTCAGGTTTTGCATCTGGGCGAGAGCTATATATCTCATTAACTTGAGCTTCATTCTTGAATACAATTTTGTCAAAAACTTCGTCCTCATTACGCTCCAGCCATGCGGAAAGACGCTCCTCACCTGCTTGTACGGTAAGAGGGTTACCTTGCTCTCCTTTAAGAGGGAAATAAGGATAATCCTTGGGGTAGTTTTCAGGGACATTGGCGCGTTGCTGCTCTACCACTTGCGTAGCATACATCGAAAGCGCGTCTGCATTATTAATATCAACCATAAAAACCCTATATATTATATTTTAAGCAATCATAGCGTAAAACTTTATAAAGATCAAGCTTTATGAAAATCTATATAGGAAGTAAAGCGCATGCTAAGCGTCGCCCCTCTGCCATAAGGACATTATATGTTCGACACGCCGCCCCTGTATTCATAATATCAACGCTTAAGCCAGCGTTCTTAAAGTTTAACCTTAACTCTGCTGGCAAAAAAGACATATCAGCGCCGCAGCCCAGCAAAACTATATCAATTTCCTGTGATTGTTCTATCAAATCGGTGAAATGACGAGCCTCAAGCTTGGAAATATCTGTTATAGAATCGATATTCCACCGCCATGTTTTATCAGGAGTAACAATAATCGGATAATTATACGATACGTTTCTTACTTTAAATGAACCATCAGAATATGAGTTTATAACCTGTTGATTTTCGCGGATAAGCGGGGTTATATCCATTATTTTATGTTTCTACAATCACTTCGGGATCACCTGCAACTGGCGGTTTTTCCGATGGGGGCGTGCTACGGCGTACATTCATGAACATCAGCACTGGCGATGCAACAAAGATGGATGAATAAGTACCGATTAAAATACCAAATATCAACGCATATACAAACCCGCGTATAACTTCACCACCAAACACATATAGTGAAACCAAAGCCAAAAGCGTTGTAACCGATGTCATCAATGTTCGTGATAATGTTTGATTAACAGAGAAATTAAACAGCTCACCTAGCGGTTTTTTCTTATATTTGCGCAAATTCTCACGAATGCGATCAAACACCACAACCGTATCATTGATTGAATAGCCTGCAATCATCAAAATAGCCGCCACAGTAGAAAGATTAAACTCCATCTGCGTTAGCGCAAATAACCCAATTGTTGCAATTGCATCATGCGCCAGCGCAACAATTGCCGCTATTCCGAACTGCCACTCAAAACGAAACCAAATATATGTAAGTATCCCAAGCAGCGAGAATATAATAGCGTAAAGCCCTTTGACTTTAAGCTCTTTACCAACTTGCGGCCCAACAAATTCAATACGGCGATAATCTACTATTTGACCTTCAAAAGCAGAATCCAACGCCTCTCGCACGGTTATTATAGCCAGATTATTAGGCTCAGAATCGCCCTTTTGCCACCCTGAAGGCTTTTTTTGCTCTGGCAAGCGAATAAGCAAATCATCAACTTGCCCAAACTCTTGAATAGAAATAGAGCCAAGCCCAAGAGTATTAAGCGCAGTTCGCAACATTTCCAAGTCAGGAACAACAGGTGTGCGCACCTCAATAACAGTGCCGCCCGTAAAATCAATCCCGAGATTCAAGCCTTTTTGCGCCGTCACCCCGATAGAGCCAAATATTATTATAGCTGAAAATATAAAGGCAATCATCCGCATGCCAATAAAATTTACATTACTATTTTGAGGGACATATCTTAATCCACGCATAATTTTTCCCCTATCCTTAAATCGGAATCTTTTTTGGATTTGTTTTCTTAATCCAGAAAATAACCAGTAACCGCGTAACCATAATAGCCGAGAAGAACGACGTTATAATCCCTATTCCAAGCGTTACAGAAAACCCTTTAATCGGCCCTGTCCCAAAAGAGAACAGGATAATCGCCGCAATTAATGTTGTCAGATTAGAGTCAATAATAGTTCCCATAGCCCGCGAATAACCAGCATCAATAGATGATATAGCTGATCTTCCATTTGCAATTTCCTCGCGGATACGCTCAAATATAAGGACATTTGCATCCACAGCCATACCAACGGTAAGCACAATTCCTGCAATCCCCGGCAGCGTAAGTGTCGCCTGCAAGCTTGATAACAGCGCAAGGATAAGCGCAATATTAACCACCAAAGCAACATTGGCCATTAATCCAAAAATACCATAGCTGATAAACATAAAGATAAGCACAAAGGCAAGGCCGATAAGGCTTGCAATTTTCCCTGCTGCAACAGAATCCGCGCCAAGAGAAGGGCCTACGGTGCGTTCCTCTACGACTTCCATATCCGCAGGAAGTGCGCCAGCGCGAAGCAATAATGATAAATCCGATGCTTCCTTAACGTCAAAGCCACCAGATATTTGCCCGCTCCCGCCGCATATAGCCTCATTAATTACAGGCGCAGAGATAATTTCATTATCCAAAACAATAGCAAATGGCTTATTCACATTCTTACGTGTAACAGAGCAGAATTTCCGCGACCCGACAGCATTAAGGCGAAAACTAACAACTGGCTGGCCACTTTGATTAAATGAAGGCTGCGCGTTATCAAGCATATCACCTGTGATAATCGGACGCTTTTCTATGCTCATTTTACGCATTGGCTCATCAGCATATGGAAGAGAAATATCCGTATAACGCTTGCGATCTTGTGAGCCAGCCAAATGAAAGCCAAGCTGCGCGGTTTTCCCGACTAATTTACGAAGCTGCGCCGAATCCGCGCCCGGCACTTGTATAACAACGCGGCGAACACCTTGACGCTGGATCACAGGCTCGGTCGTGCCAAGCTCATCAATACGTCGGCGCACAACCTCTATCACTTGCGAGATAGTTTGATCTTGCACTTCCTTAACATAAGCATCACCCATCTTAACGATAAAACCAGCAGCATCGCCGCTTGCCGTAATAATTAAACGAGCATCATTTCTGCGTATCATGCTTTTAAGTATTTTAGCATCCTCAGCTGATTGCAAATCAATTTGCACGCCGCGCTCTATCAGGCTTATATTTTTCTTGGAAAGCTTTTTCTCTTTTATGAAAGATTTAAAATCCTCCGCCAGCATTTCTGCGCGTTCAACGAATACTTTATCCATATCAACTTCATAGAGCAAATGCGCGCCGCCGCGTAAATCAAGCCCGAGATTAACCGTTTTCTTTGGCATCCAGTTAGGCAATGACTCCTGCATCCATTTATGAGCATCCGCGCCCACCATATTCGGCGAACTATAAGCAATGCCGTACATGCACACAGCCAAAATAAGAAAAATTTTCCAACGGGCAATTTGTATCATAATGATCTACTACGCTTTTTTAGTATCTTTTTTAGTATCTTTTTTAGTATCTTTTTTAGTATCTTTTTTAGTGTCTTTTTTAGAAGACTTCTTAGTTGATTTCTTCTCTTTTTCAGATTTAGAAGCAGTTTTTTTATCTGAACTCGCCACAGTTTTAGGCTTAAGCTCTGTCTTGCCCTGTATCATAGAACGCATAGCCGTAACTTTCACGCCGTTACCAAGGTCAACCAAGACCTCTTTATCATCAATAACTTTTTCAACCCTGCCGACAAGGCCACCGCCCGTTACAATGCGATCACCTTTTTTAAGGTCAGACAGCATATTGCTATGCTCTTTAAAGCGGCGTTGCTGCGGCATAATGAGTAAAAGATAGAACAAGCCAACAAGAACAAGAACAAGCCCCATATTCATCATAAAGGCATCCATAGGGGACGGCGCATTCGCCAAATCAATAAGTTCATCGCTTGCATCTGCCATTTGGGCATAAGCCTTGGAAATCAGCATATTAATGCTCCTTAACTTTAAAAAATCAAATAATCTTGAGGGAATATAAAGATAATCACGCCAAAGGCAAGGGCTGTTATCTAAACACAGCTAAATAATGCACTAAATTCTACGCCGCGAGGCTTTCAAGTTATGCAACGCGCCCCTTAACTTTGATTGAAGCCTTACGCCCATAAATCTCGTAAGCAATAATCCCTCCACCAACGCCCATAAACACAAGCCCCATAAACAAAAGGCCAATTTGCTGCCATGCGAACATTGCATCAAAGATAAAATCAAACATTATTAGTTACTCCATATATTTAACGGGGTTCATAGCAGAAGTACCCCTGCGCACTTCAAAGTGAAGCTGCGGTACAGATACCGAGCCAGTAGAGCCGACTTTACCGATACTCACGCCGCGTTTAACAATCTGCCCCTTCTTCACCAACATTTTATCCAGATGTGCATAGGCGGTCATCCATTGTTTATCATGGCGCACTAATATAAGATTTCCCGAGCCTTTAAGCGCATTACCAGCATAAACAACCACGCCATTCTCCGCGACTTTAACAGGAGTTCCCCTTGGCGCGGCGATATTTATTCCGTCATTATGAAGTCCGCTTTTCTTTGCTCCGTAATTTGATAGAACCCTGCCGCGCACAGGACGTAAAAACTTGGATGAAGCACGTTTAGGAGCGCGCCGCTTAACCTTTGATATATACAGGCTTTTAGGCTTTTGGTACTGCTGCGCTGGCTTGCCCTGTGGCACAGGCACACCATCTTGAATAATTGCTGGCTGCACAGGCTTTGGCTTTACCACCTTCTCTTTTTGTTTACGCACAATAGAAGGCAGGCGCAAAGCCTGCCCTACCCTCAAAATATAAGGAGAGCGAAGGCCGTTCAACCGCACAATTTCAGAGCTATCCACGCCAAACATCCTTGATACACCATAAAGCGTATCACCGCCTTGCACCCTGTATTCACGCGGCGGAGGAAGGCGCAAACGCTGCCCCTCATAGAGCTTGAATGGTGATCTCATACGATTTAACACCACAATATCACGCATAGGAAGCCGATAAGCATTTGATATGCTATAGAGCGTATCACCATACACAACATTATGCACCCCAGCACTACCCGCGCCACTATTTTGCCCGTGATGCATTACAGGCGCAGGACTGCGATTGCCCATACCAAAACATGATGTCAGCAGCAAAGAAATAGCAACAAGAAAAATCGAACGAAAGCTCATAAGGGGTATACTACATGTAATAACAAACTAAATCATGTCATTTTTTTCATCGGAAATATCAGGAAGCAAAGGAACAAAGCGCACAGGTAAAATATCGCGCACAGAGTAAGCTTCCTCGCTCTCGCGCTTATATAATTTAAGCATCTGATCGCCAGATATGCCCACAGGAATAATCATCTTGCCGCCGATTTTAAGCTGGTCAAACAAGGCTTGCGGTGGCTTAGCGCGCGCGGCGGCGGTAACAATAATCTTATCAAATGGCGCAGGATTAGAGCCATTAATGGTCGGCCAGCCCTTCATTCCATCTGCCACAATAGCCGTGATATTACGAATTTTCAAACGCTCCAAACGCTTTTGCGCATCTATGGATAAATGCTTATGCCGCTCGATGGTATAAACCCTGCGCGCTAGATGTGATAGCACAGCGCATTGATAACCGCAGCCAGTGCCGATTTCCAGCACCATATCTCTATCCATAATTTCCAGAGCTTCGCTCATTTTAGCAACTACCAAAGGCTGGCTGATTGTCTGACCAAGCCCAATAGGAAGCGCCATATCCTCCCACGCTTGATCGCGGCTATGCGCAGGCACGAACTCTTCACGCGGCGTACGCTCAATCGCCGAAAGCACGTCAGTATCCACAATCCCCTTGGTGCGAAGATCCATAATAAGGCGAATACGTTTATTTGCGGCTTGGGTGTTCATGGCGGTTTATTCTTTCAAGGTAAAGGCAGAATCAAATCTAACCGACTCAAAAACAACATTATTACCTTCCATTTTCCCTCTAATATAAGAGAAGTAAAGCCGCATGGATATTTTATCATTCTCTATATCAAGGACGAGATGCTTTGAGCTATCTGTATTGTCCTTGTTTTTAATGACGAAATCACTCAAATCATAGCTAAAGAGAATCTCATCTTCCAATGTAAGTTTTATAACTCCCTGCTCGTTAAGTGATAAGAAAAATTTACGACCGCCTTCATTAAAAAATAAGAAAAAATTTTGGCCATCATGAAATGTAGTAGGTTTTAGCTTGCCTTTTTCCTTTTTTCTAGCATTTAGGTAATTATTTCTAACAAAAAAATCATAGCCTTTAACATCTTTTAACTTGCTATCCATGGGGTTTATATTAAATGAATTAACATCATCCAGCTTTTTACGGTGATAAACATAATCAAAGCCTAGCTGCTTTGTTAAATTATATCCACCCGAGCATTTCCACTTTTCCTTACCTTCCGTGTTAAACCACGGCTCAATCATTGCATCA
>Ga0256834_1001696_pt1 | contig 14616 bp, 13 predicted proteins | sample 4281140metaG_FD_190536 | JGI IMG/M metagenome (GOLD analysis project Ga0256834, IMG submission 190536) | Hydrothermal vent microbial communities from East Pacific Rise, Pacific Ocean - 4281-140 | ecosystem: Environmental > Aquatic > Marine > Hydrothermal vents | place: Pacific Ocean: East...
TATGCTATACCTAGGCATCAGCACTACGTAGGTCTCAATTATTTTCCTGTCATGAGTGATGTACCTTGCACGAAAGCCAGTGTACAGGCCAAGTAGCATGTACTCCTTGTCAACGGGCTTGAACTCATGCTCTAGAAGACGTGAGAGGGTCCTCAGTGTCAGGATGTTTATTCTCCTACCCTGAAAGAAGTGGACTACGACTATAGCTGAGAGACCAGCGACAGCTAGTGCATAGTCTAGCGGTGTCATGTTCTGACTAGGTTCTCTACATATGGCTTGAGTAGACTCAGCTTATCTATTCCCTGAGGCTCCTCCTCAAGCTCGGGTATCTTCACTATTTTCACGTCATCACTAGGCACCTCTCTCAAAATCATATCTAGGACTACTTTCCTACCACTAGACTCACTGTACTTGTTCAGTACTATACTATGCACACGTAGACCGAGCTCTTTAAGCACCTTGAGTATTCTCAGTGCCTCAAGTACAGGAAGCTTCTCGAGCGTTGTCACTATACTTATTTTGCAGCTAGTCTTGAGCAAGTTCGAGAGTTTACTATACTTCTCCAGATCTTGACGCAGCGTATTCAGGATCGGGTCCTCGTGCTCTAGCTTATGCAGTGCCTGCCTGAGCTTGACTATCTCCTGACGAAGCTCAACAAGTCTCTCAAGCCATCGCCTCATGGCCTCAGGAAGAGCAAGCAAGCGTGCTGCGACACCTGTAGGCGGCGTATCTACGACAACTATGTCAAAGTTCTCGCACTGCTCAAGTATGTTCATGAGCTTGCTCACGATTACGTGTTCCTCAACGCCTGGCATGTATTTCAGGATTGTCAGGTACTTGTCGAGGTTATAGGCAGACCACTGTGGGAAAGTTGAGCTTAATCTCTTCGAGACCTCATTCATGTACACGTCAATTTCCTTGTCTATGTCTATCCTCATTGCGAACAGGTTTCTCGTGACTTCCCTAGGCTTATCCTGAAGCTTTATGCCAAGCACGTCATCAATGTTCTGAGCAAAGTCTATGGATATGACTAGCGTCTTGTAGCCTAGCTCAGCATATGCTAAGCCTAGTGCACAGCTGAGTGTTGTCTTGCCGGTTCCACCTTTTCCAGTCACGATATGTACAAGCGCGGTCACGGCCCAAACTACCTAGTAAGGCGAAGATATTTATCTAGTAAACTAGTGCTCGAAGAGAACTTGACGACCGTCAGCATAGTAATAGAGAGAGGAAGATGCCGATGGGGAAGATGCTACTTCTGTGGCTGGGGCAAGCGCTACCGTGATGTGCCAATAGAGCACTTGAAGGAAAAGATCTGTAGAACACTAGACAAGTACGAGAACATCAGTACAGTAAAGATATTCTGCTCTGGCAGTCTACTTGACCCAGAGCAGTATCCTAGAGAGTTCCTTGAGTGGCTTCTGAAAGAGGTCGAAAATAGAGGAATAAAACACCTAATAATAGAATCACGACCAGAATTCATAACTGAAGAAGCACTGAACGTGTTAAGATCATATAATCTGAAAGTAACCGTAGCGATAGGTCTCGAACTCGCGGATGATAACATACTACTGAACTACTATAGAAAGGGATTTACAGTGAAGGATTATTTAAATGCTGTTAATATGTTGAGGAGAGCAGGACTCGGAGTTCGAACATATATTCTAGCAAATGGACATCCAATACTTTATAATAACCCTAAGTACCACAGGGAGGTTCTACACAAGACACTGAAACTGGCTGTAGAGGTCTCAGATAGCGTCGTTGCAATAAATGCTTATCCACACGAGGAGTCAGAGCTTATAAAAGATTGGATAATCATGAGATGGAGACCACTTACCTGTGAGGAGTTTATATCAATGTTAGGTGAGTGGGTTAATAATCCGAAGATTGAGGTTGATTGTGAAAACTTTAGGTTTATACCACGTATTCCTAAGAGAATGCGCATGAAAATAGTTGGTGTTGGCAGAGATGTTCTTCTTCACCCTCATTTTGAGGTCTGGCAAGATTTCATATTAAGATTCTACAAACCTCCGCCTGATAAGAAATATCTACTATTTCTGCCCTGCACGTACAGGAAACCGTACTCAAAGTCACCAACGCACAGAGCTATACTATCCACACTTCGAATATACCCATGGTTCAGTAAGCTACATCTAGTAGTTGTAAGTACGCCCGGAGTAGTGCCATATGAGTATCATACAGAGTACCCATTCACCTCATATGATTGGCCTGAGTGGCTTGAGACTCCCGAAGTTAAGCAGGAGTATATTGAAATAACGCGAGAGCGTGTGAAGAAGTTTCTTGAGAGAAATGCTGATCATTACCATATTATTTTTGCGTATTTTCATCTAGAGTCAGAGACTTTGCAGGCCATTATTCAGGCTGTGAATGAACTAGGTCTACAGCATAAGTTTGTTAATGTACTTGATGAGGATACGTACAGGAGAATTGTTAATGAAATTGGTAAAGATAGGGTAGGAAGTTCGGTGCTTAGGCATAGGCTGGCCCTTAGTAGGCTTGTACTTGTCTTGAATAAGTGTATAAAGAGTATTGAAGAGAAGATGAGAGAAGAGAAGGAATTTTTGAAAAAATAGGAGTGTCAGTTTTGTATGGTGTTGATCTTAGCCTGCTATGTGGTACATTATGTTTGTGAATAGTCTAATGTTGTCGTACGCTCTTGGGACTGGTATTGTCCAGCTGTAGATGTAGAATGCCCATAGCCATACTAGGTCTGGTGCTGATGTGCCTAGGCTGAATGCGTATGGGTCAAGTGCTACGACTAGTCCACTGTGCCATCCTGTTCTGTCTACTGCTATCACGGGTGCCGTGTACATGTACCAGTCACCTACGTCTGAGCCGTACACTACTGCCTGTGCAGGTGGCTTTACTGCTAGTGGAGTAGCACATGGCATCCATACTAGGTACACATCTCTTGTGATTGGTGATGTTCTGTCAATGGACGTTGTCATGACCTCCATTGGCCATGGTGGTGATGGGTCGATGTAGACGTGGCTGCTCAGCTCATATCCTGGGTATGGCCATATACCGTACCAGCTCAGTGAGATTCCTGTCAGGAATACCCAGTGACAGTGATCTACCACGTCGAGTGCTCTTATGCCAAATCCTTCTGCTCCTCCAACTGGCGTGTTCAGGAACCATATTCCAACTCTTCCCCTCATTCTACATGCATATGTTGCTAGGACGTACCATGGGTCTACTGGCATGCCATAAACCTGCCATAGTCCAAACACTGCGTGACCAACGGATAGTCTGTAGACTAGGTCTGAGAGTGGTATTATCCTAATTCCGTGCTCGGCGGCTATGGCCCATGCTGCGAAGTATCCTGGAATTGGCTGTGAGTAGTAGAAGTAGTAGTTAATCTCGCCTCCGTACAGTGACTGGTACACAAGTCCAAGACCAACAGCCTCAGGCCACATGCTTGCTGGTATGTCTGCTGCAATCACTATGCCTCTGGGCATGCGCATCTTCAGGTCAATTGGCGCAACTGCAAGTACCTTGCCCGTGTCCTTGTCCACGACCTCTATGTACATCCTTGGTAGTCTGACAGGTCTTGGAGGTAGCACTATCCTCAGGTAGCACATTCCGTACATTGCTGGTAGCACATTACTGAGCAGTGTTGGATCACAGACTGAGCCTAGCGTGTACACGCTCTTCCACCTTATGATGACTGGTACCAGTATGTCGTAGCCCATGTAGACTGGCAGTGGCAGACCAATGTCAGGCTCTGGCTTTGGCACAACCCACTCTGCGATTGACTTACCGTTGACTATGACTAGGGCAACCTTGTCCATTGGTACTGTCGTTATGACTCTCACAGCTAGTAGCTTCCAGTCACCTGGGAACAGCGTGACTGTTGGTGGTGTGTCCCACTCGATCTTTGGTGGCATTACTGCTGTTATGACTAGTCCATTCTTTACTGCAGACAGCAGAGCCTTAGCTGCTGCTGCGACATCTATTATTCCTGCACCGTACGCAGCTGGGTCTAGGTAGTACATGCTGTACTCCTCGGAGACCTTGGGCATTCTGGCAGTCTTCACGAGAGCTGCAAGTACTGCATAGGTCACGTTTGGTCCATAGTAGATTAGTGGCACAGAGCTGTACTTAGCCCACAGTGACAGAAGTAGCGCAACTGAGCCACTGACGACTGGAGTAGCTGCTGAGGTGCCCCAGCCCTCTAGGTAGTATATGTTGTCGTACCACTCGTTCCATGGTCCAAGTATTGCTGCTCCTGGAGCAGCAACATCAGGCTTCATGTACAGGTCGTAGGGCACGGGTCCTCTGCTCGTGAAGAACGTTGGTAGACCTGTCAGGTAGACTGCACCTACGCCAATGACTGTTGGTAGGTAGCCAGGTGTTGATACTGAGAAGTGTCCTGGACCCTCGTTGCCTATTGCTGCTACGACCACGACACCGTTCATCATTGCGTCGTACGTGGCATAGTACATTGGGTCAAAGTCCGGCAGCGTCCATGGATAGGCGCCTAGGCTCATGGAGATTACACATGCCTTAACTGTGCCGTTCAGCGTCTTGTTGATACAGTCCTGAACTGCGAAGTATATGCCCTTTATGACCCAGTCAAGGTATCCCCATCCATACTTGCTCAGTACCTTTACAGCACCAATGTACGCTCCATACGCAACGCCGTTCATCTCGCTGGCGGAGATGTTGTAGTACTTGATTACGCCATCCCACCAGCTGAAGAAGCCCTCAGAGTTTACTCCGCGTCCAGCAGCTATTCCTGCAACCCATGTACCGTGACCATTGTAGTCGTAGCACGTTGGCTCGTTTGGTACAAAGCTTGCGCAGGTTATGACCTTGCCCTGTAGTGATGGGTGATCGTATGCTACACCTGTGTCAAGTATGTATATTATGACACCACTACCATTTACTCCACTCTTGTATAGTGGCTCAGCATCAATGAACTCTTCAACATCCTTCAGTGTGACTGGGTACTTTCCTAAGAATGGGTAAGTCTTCCCTGGCTCAAGTATTGGCATTGAGACAAAGCTTGACTTGTTTACTGGCAGCTTAGGTAGGCGCTTGCTTAGGTTAATCTTTGCAAGTACTCTAAGCTTCTCGAATAGTGACTTGACGTAACTCTTGAATGACTTTAGACTCATTTCAGGAATGTAGACCTTGTAATCAGGTGCAAAGCCTACTAGACCACGTATGTTCGATAGCTCCTTTGCGAGTGATACTATGGTCTCCTTACTTAGCTTTAGCTTTGCTGGAAGCGTAACTTCTACATAGAGCAGGCGACCTGAGTATACTAGTGGTCTAACGCTGACCTCTGACTTAAGGACGCGTGTGAACACTTCTCTTATAGCTGTGACCTTTCTCTCGACTAGTAGTAGCACGTTCTTAGGAACGTGCATCCTGATCTCGAAGCCTCTAGCTTTTGGACCTAGTTTCCTAGTGGTGTAGAAAGTTCCGAAAACGTACACTCTCTCAGCACGTGCATGTGCCACATGTGGGCCCGGTGAGTCAACATCGAGCACGAGTACTAGCTTAGGTGCAGCATAGCCATGCGAGATTGCTTCCTGAGCAAGCTTGAGCAAGTACTCGAATAGCTTAATTCTGTGAGTTCTAGCATAGACTACCTTCTCTAAGTTGCTTGCGAGAAGTGCTTCTGCCTTGTAATTGTAGTTCTTGAATAATGGTTTTGAGATAGGTGTCTCACGAATAACATGTGTCGTAGCGCCGGGCACTACTCCTGAAGCCACTGCTAGTGCTGCAATTATTGATATTGTAGCAATTATGCAGGCTATTGCTATTAGACTAGTCTTCACGATGTCTCTACTGTTAATTGAATTTATAACGTTAACACTATGAGAAATTGAATTTATAAGTCCTGCATTTTTAACGAACACTAACGAGCAGGATAGTGATCCTAAACCAGGCTTGACGATATGTCAATCATAATGTTGTTGTAGATTATGTAAAAGAGAATAGAAAGTAAGCTTAAACGTTAGGTACTGCAATACTGATGTCGAGATTGCATGACCTTGGCAATAAGTATAAGTGGCAAAGGTGGGACAGGAAAGACTACGATAACTGCTCTAATTCTGAAGACCTTGCTCGAGCATACTGATAAGACCATTCTCGTAATAGATGCTGACCCTGCATCGAACTTACCTGATGTTCTAGGTGTTCAAGTTGACACGACCGTGGGAGACGTTGTTGAGGAATTGAAAGAGAAGACAGAGCGTGGAGAGCTCATGTCTCTGCCACCCGAGCTGTTTGAGGCATATGTCTACGAGACTATAGTTGAGACAGAGAGGTTTGATCTCGTTGTTATGGGTAGAACAGAGAGCAAGGGATGCTACTGCTACGTGAATGCTGTTCTTAGACAGATAATGCAGACACTTTCAAGAAACTACGACATAGTCCTGATAGACTGTGAGGCAGGGCTTGAGCATATTCAGCGTAGAGTAGATCAGGACGTCGATGTGCTCATAGTAGTTACGGACTCCTCGAGAATGGGCATAAACACGGCGAAGAAGATTGTTGAGCTTGCTAGAAAGATGGGGTATAGAGCCACAAGAATCGGAATACTGGGCAACTTGGGTGCAGATGCACGGCTTGTGGTAGATATAGCCTCTGAGGTTGGTGCAGAGCCGCTTGGTGTTGTGCCACTGGACGAGAATGTTAGGAAGTTTAATCTAGAGGGAAGATCTCTTCTTGAGCTTCCCTCAGACTCTCCTGCTTATCAAGCTGTGAAGACTGTCTGTGAGAGACTTGGACTTATCTAGAAGAGTAGTAGCTTGGAAAGAGCTCTCGCTTTCCTGGGAAACTTAGGTTCGCATTGTACTCCTCTAGGAACTCTGCGTCGTTCACCATGTCGACGTATGTTATCATCTGCGCAATCTCGACAGCTTTTGACCTAAGCTCGTAGTTGACTAGAGCCATGTAGGCACCTGCAATAGCTCCATTACCAACATACTCGACCTGTGCATTGGGGAACTCGGGTATTAGGCCGATGTACGTTGCGTTCTGCAGATTCAGGTATGTTGCAAATCCACCACAGATGTATACTCGCTCAATGTCGCTAATCGATATTCTGAGCTTTCTCAAGAGTGTTGCTATTAGTGCACATACACCAGCCTTAGAGTCGAGTATATTAGCAATGTCGCGCTGTGTTACCACAATATCATTACCTGTGCCAGATTCCTCACGTGGAACAACTACGAACTCGAGCATACCGTCAGGACGCTCGCGAACTCTAGGATGACCTGGCTTGAGTCTGCCTGTCTCGTCAATGATGCCGTTTCTCAGAAGTTCAGCAACAAGATCGACAAGACCGGACCCGCATAGGCCTATCGGCTTCTTGTCACCAATTGTCCTGTAGATTACTTTATCTCCCTCAATCTTAACCTGCTCTATTGCACCTTCTGTAGCACGCACACCACACGTTATTCCCCATCCCTCAAATGCTGTTGCACCAGGTCCTGAGGTAGCTATCATCCAATCTCTACATCCAATAATTATCTGCGTGTTTGTTCCAATATCTAGCAGAAGCTGCAGCTCCTCCTTCTCGTACATCTTAACTGCAAGCACATCAGCAACAAGGTCACTGCCAAAGTATCTGCTAACACATGGTAGAACATCAATGCTAGCCTCCTGATTTGCTCGTAGTCCAATATCTCGCACATTTACTCTAAACAGAGTCTTGGGAGGTCTATAGCTCGCGTCTACGAGCTTCGTAACTTCAGGATTTCCTAGGAAGAGGTACATCATCACTGTATTACCAACAACGACACCGTCCACAAAGTCGTCAGGTGATAGAGACAGCTCGCGACATGCATCAGCTATGACCTCACTTATCTTATCCACTATTAATCTCTGGAGAATCTTAACGCCGTCAGGATTTCTCCTGCAGAACTCTATTCTAGAAATTATGTCATCGCCATAGGTCATCTGCGGATTCTGAAATCCGTACTCTCGCACAATCTTTCCTGTAAAGAGATCCACAACATAGACCGCAACCTTCGTTGTCCCTATATCAACTGCAACACCGTACGCTCTAAGCTCAGAGCCTCTGCACTTCCTGACGGGGCGCCCCTCATCAATGTAAAGTATCGTAAAGGCACCGTCTTCCTCAGGTCTAATTGTTATTCTCGGATTTGGCTCAACCTCAAGTGCTAGCTGAGTCTTCGTCAGGAGACGCTGTATTCCAAGTCTCGTCTCAGGAGGTATGAACACTTGACATATGTCTCCCCTACAGTAGGTTCTGCAGGCAAGCACTAGATCGCCCACAACGCTATCAGGATCATACTTGAACTCTCCTGAAACGAGCTTTACAAGACACTTCTTACAGGATCCTCTGCCGCCGCATAGGCTCCTTATGTATATGCCAGCCTTTCGCGCAGCATCGAGCAGTGATGTATTTTCATCTACCTCAACCTCCACATTGTATGGTTGAAATATTACCTTCGGCATTCTGCAACTTCTATACTGAGCAATGACTGAAAAGTGGAACTGTAATGAAGGTGCGAGAATGATAAAGACCGAACTTGCCAACAGACTTCAGGAGAGCGGACTCTTCAGAGAGGTCAAGGTTACAGAAAATGGAATACTCTGCACATGCGAACCAGAGAAAATAAGAGATGTTGCCAGACTTATGCAGAGTCTTGGTCTACGCACAGTACTTACAGTAGAGGTAGTAGATTTTCCTCGAACAAGGAAGTTCGTGCTACTTTACACATTTACATCACTTGAAGATCCTAAGCTTAGCACAGTTCTAGTACACGTCAAGACGGCAGTTCCAAGAGATCGACCAGAGATTGATAGTATAGCAGACATATTTCCTGCCGCGGACTACTTTGAGCGAGAATGTTACGAAATGTTTGGAGTTGTTTTTCGAGGTAACGAGGAATGTAAAGGCACTTTCTTTCTAGATAAATCGCTAGAAAGAGCTTTTCCACAGAGAAAAAGACCGTAAGAGTGCTACTGACAAAAGATCTGCTATTGGCAATAGTTGCTCCTGGCCTTATTGCAGCCGGACTTGTAGCACTTATCTGCGTCTGGTTTGAGAGAAAGATAGCGGCACTTGTACAGCACAGGTACGGTCCCTACAGGATATGTAAGAGACTTGAGGGTGTCCTACAGCCAATAGCAGACTTCATTAAGCTAATACTGAGCGAGCCCATAATTCCAAGAGAAGTCAACAAGTTCCTGTACGTTTCTCTTCCAATAATCTTAGACACGCTCGCAATTCTCCCTGTCGCATTCATGCCAATTGCGCCGAAACTAATCATGGTCGATGTCTCGTACTCAATCTTCATTGTGCTTGCAATACTCCTATCCACAAGTCTGGTAATTGCATTAATAGGATGGGCTGCAAGTGACAAGTTCACTTACATAGGAACAGCTAGAGAAGTCCTGCAGGCGCTATCGTATGAGATAGTTCTGATACTGACCGTGCTCAGCATGATAATCCTGTACAACACAGGAAGCATATACAAGATGGTGCTAGAGCAGAAGTACATACCTGGAGCAGTACTGAACCCACTCGCGTTCATACTCTTCATAATCTGCGCACTAATGGCAACAAGCAGATTCCCCTTCGAAATACCTGAAGCAGAGACCGAGATCGTGTTTGGCCCGTTCACCGAGTACTCAGGATCACTTTTCGCACTTGCAATGTTTGGAGTATATCTAGAACTGTACACATACGCACTTCTTGGAACATGCATGTTCCTGAGCGGATGGTGGGGTCCCTTTGCAAGCTATGTTCCCTGTGCAGTAGCGTGGACCTACATTAAGACAATGATACTCTGCTGCTTCATGGTGTTTCTAAGAGCAGCATATCCAAGACTTAGAATAGACCAGGTGCTGAAACTGAGCACTAAGTGGCTTGTACTTCTAGGATTTGCAGCTTGTGGACTATCACTAGCGATCAGGTTACTGCTACTACACGTGTAGTAAACGTATACGAGTGAAGTACTACTCTTCTAGTATCTCCTTAATGTTATCAGGAATCTCGCCTGGCGCATACTCTTCCTGATACAGTTTGTCTCTCAAGGCCTCGAGCATCTCTATAGGCCTATTCATGAACTCGGCAGCACAGATTACTCTAACCCCCTTTTCCTCGCCGTACTTATACACGTCAGCGAGTCTCTCTCTGTACTTCAGGTCACGCATGAAGTGATGATCTATTACTATAGTCTTGACGCCTGCGTCAATTATCTTCTTAAGATGTTGAATACTTGCCTCGAGTGCCTTCTTGCTATACCTGAATCCTAGCATGTAAGTCATGGGACCGTCAACTATCAGGATATCAGGCCTCTCCTCGAGTATGAACTGAACCTGCTCAGGAAGTGGTGGTCCCTCAACATCTGAGGTGTAGAGTAGCTTCTGCTCTCCATCACTTATGGAGACCTCAACAACATATCCAAGTCTATCATTGACACCGTGAGGAACAGGCTGTGAGAACTTTATCACGGTCTTTCCTATTGTTATGGAATTGCCATCAGCGATCCTGACCTCTTTAGCGATGGGCTTTATCAAGTTCAGGAAGCGAGCTGCTCTCTGCATTTGGCTCCTGTTTATCTTAACTTCAGGATGTTTGATGTAGACTATCTTGTTCCTGTAAATATCAATAGGCACGAGCTTTCCAGGATCGTGATGATCGTAGTGATAGTGTGTCACTATTATGATCTCGGCATCTCGTGCATGCTCTTCAATAACCTTAGCACACTCTATCAGTCGCTGAACCTCTCTCTTATGTGGTGGAAGTTTGTATCTGAGAGGGGCTAGCGACACTGCTGGATCTATGTGTATTATAGCGTCACGAGTCTGCACAAATGTTGACTGTGACCTGACGCCAAAGCTATCGAATGCTAGAAGTTTGATCTCCATGCGCTACTATACGATTGAGGCAGGTAAATTAAGAATTCTCGACCTATCTTAGTATCAGGTTCTTCACTAAGAATAGTATCACATGAACAATAGCTTATAAATTGGTTAAGAGATATACATTCGTGAGATGAGCAGTGCAGAAGTAATTACTTCAGAAAAGGCTATTCAAGAACTTATCAAGTTACTTAGACTATTATCTCAGGAATCTATTCACGTTAGAATAGTGCTTGCACTAGCCAAGAAGGGTTGCCTATCCCTGAGAGGAATAGCACGTGAAGTAGGCATGGCACCTAAAAACGTGAGAAAGTACCTAGAGAGACTCGAAGCACTAGGCGTAGTCGTGTGTCTTAAACCAAGCAAAAAGATGTTCCTATACAAGCTCAGTGACGCATTCTCATGGCTTCACGAACTTGTAAAGAATGTAGAACAACAAGAAGAATCAAAAGCTGAGCAGAAAGTACCTGCAGTTCATTGAATACCTTATTCTTCCTCCTCTTTTCTTAATACAAGTTCCTTGCCTAAGATCCTACTTATCATTCTTGAAAATCCTCTAAAAGACTCCTCTGTCTCAAAGGGGATTTGCATAAGAAAAACATGCTTAACATCACTCTCCTTAATTATCTCCTTTAAAGCCTCGTCGCGTGAAGCATATTTCCTAACTTCGTCTCTCTCAGGAATATACACTATCCAGAAACCTTCATAGCCTTGTGGATCTTGACTTAAGAGCTCGTACACCTTATTAAGAAATTTCTTAAAAGCCTCTTCGAGTTTTCGTTCTCGCAGACTCATGCTACCTCCCTCACCAGATTATGTACATGAACATACTCCTCTAAGATAAATTTTACTAAATAAACTCCAAGCGCTGGTGGTGTCGTCTTTTCCGGTAGTTTAATTTCTTCTGCAACCTTTTTAACAACATCAATGTGATCCTGCTTTCCCTGAAGTGAGCACATCAGCACATGTTTTATACATTCTGTAAGCTCGCTTAGATTAACATCAGCAACAGCCTCGCGCAGTCTATTCTCATCAAGTTCACATTTAGAAGATTCTGCAAGCCCTCTCGTAAGCTCGTAAAGTACATGATAGAGCGCTGCTTTTCTCAGAAGCTGTATCTCTTGTTGTCTTAAAATTTCTGTATCGCTAAGTATGAATGTCTTCTCGTCGTGAAGAAGTTGCATTATTATTTTTAGCTTCTTCTTATCTCCTTTTGATGATATTATCAATGTTATCATGTCCTTGAGAGCCTTCTCGTCGTTTCTATCTGTTAGTCTATGCATAAGTTCTCTGAAATGTAGTGTAAGATCCTCCATTCTCGCCTTCATTCCTGACTACGGTTTAAAAGGATAACAAGAGCTTAGCACAGCTAGATGGAGGATGTCCCTGAGGCAGCGTGACGTTGCAGAAGTTGCGTACCAGCTACTGATAGCTGAGGATGAGTCTGCTGTTCTTGAGGATGCTGAGAAGAAGTTCGGTGAAAAGGCTAGAGAAATTATTGAGGAAGCGAGGAAGCTCGTGCAGGAAGTTCTTGAGGAGGCGGGTGGTGATGCGGGTGAGGCTGCTCAGCGTATAGTAGCTAAGTATGGTCTCGAGGTTAGAGCATCGTCTCCTGAGGAGCTTGCACTGATCAGGTACATGGCTAGGAGAAGCTATCAGCCTGTACCTGAGGATGCTATACGTGATCTGTCTAGTCTACTCGAGACTGAGCTCCGCATTGATGACCTGCTTAGACGCGGCATTCTGATGCATGTTAAGCCGGGACATGTAACTGTACCACAGTATGTCAATGCTGAGCCAAGAGAAATAACGCTAGACGTTGAGCTTCTTCTAGATGAGGCAGAGCACAACATTGTTGGTCTAGCAGTTCTCGAGTCTTGGCTTGAGTCGAATCAGCCGAATGTGGAGATGTTTGAGAAAATGTATGGAGTACCGTACGAGTCTGCGCTTAAATCATTACATCTTCGGAAGCTTGTTAAATACAGTGAGGCGCTAAATGATTTAATCTTCAATCCTCTCATAGATGTTGAAGAGTTTCGATCTTTATATCATTCATTTAAGCAATCTCGTGCAAAGAGGATACTAAGAACTTTAGATATTGGTATTGGTCACGTGAAGTATAGTAAGAGAATTGGTGCCCTTGTTGCATGTATAGCATTTGGACCGGGAGAACATGGACTGATAATAATGTCACCATGGATAGTGCCAGGAAGAAGACTCGAGAGGTACTGTGCAAACGTTGCTCGTCTCATAGTGCTAAACATACCATTCAGAAAAGAATTCGCAGAGTACTATCACACGATGCTTGAAGGAACAAAAAGTTTCAGAAATACAGCATTCGTCTTTATACAGGAAGGCGTGGCTTACCTAGTCGCACCTGAGAAGAGATCCAAAACACTTGACTCTCTGATAGACTTCGTCTACCGTGCAGGACTTGAAGTATTTGAATTCTAATAAACCTAGACTAGCCTCAACATGCGTGTATGTGTGCTATTCTCAGGCGGAAAAGATAGCACATTTGCATACCACTGGGCAGTTCTCCACGGCTTTGATGTTGCATGTCTAATAACGCTCAAGCCAGAGACCTCGGAATCCTGGATGTTTCACTACCCCTGCATAGACTTGACGCAGCTACAGGCAGAGGCAATAGGTCTTCCTCAGATCGTGGCTCACACATCAGGAAAAAGAGACGTAGAGCTAGAGGATCTCAAGCGCGCAATCTCAGAGGCTGTGAGTAGATTCAAGATAAGGGGAGTTGTCTCTGGTGCACTACTATCAGACTATCAGCGCATGAACATAAACATGATATGCGAAGAACTTGGACTAAGAACGTACTCTCCCCTCTGGAGAAAAGATCAAGCAAACTACATGAGAGAACTTATCGACTATGGTTTTGAAATAATGATAACTTCAATAAGTGTTCTAGGACTATCACCGGAATTCCTTGGGAAAGTCCTCACAAAAGAAGATGTTGAAAAAATAATTGAACTATCTAGAAGGTACGGATTTAATCCCGCGTTCGAGGGAGGTGAGGCTGAGACTCTTGTTATTAATGCGCCCCTATTCAAAAAACGTATAGTTGTAGAGGAGTATGAGATAGTGAAAGAGTCGGAGCATGTGTGGAGACTAAATATAAAACGTGCAAAGCTGGTATCAAAAACTTGATATAAAAATACACTGAGAGTGCAGTACTGAGAGTGCAGGAATAGGCAAATAGGTTTGTTGCAATTTGATGATTGTTAACTCACGCAAACCTTATTAACTATCCTTGCATATTCCTAATACGTGAAATTACAGGTAGCTAATCTTTACGTGGGCTATTTTGGTCATCCAATCTTAGAGAATGTAAATGCTGCATTTGAACCTGGTCTTAATTTCATAATTGGTCCCAATGGGAGTGGAAAGAGCACTCTCCTTAGAACAATAGTCGGCGTGTTGAAGCCTATTAGAGGAGATGTTCTATTGGATGGAGTGTCGGTATTTAGGAATCCTAGGGTTAAGAAATTGATAGGATATTTTCCTCACGGGGTTGGACTTCTTCCTAATCTGACGGTTAGGAAGAATCTTATACTCTATGGAGAGCTTATAGGTCTTGAGAGAAATTTAGTTAGAAGTCGTATTGAAGAAATATCAAGCTTATTTAAGCTAGATGATCTTCTCGACAAGCGAGTATCTGAGCTTAGTCATGGTCAGAGAGTTAGAGTAGGTATAGCAAGAGCTCTTCTTCACGATCCTGAAGTA
>Ga0256834_1001697_pt1 | contig 14613 bp, 11 predicted proteins | sample 4281140metaG_FD_190536 | JGI IMG/M metagenome (GOLD analysis project Ga0256834, IMG submission 190536) | Hydrothermal vent microbial communities from East Pacific Rise, Pacific Ocean - 4281-140 | ecosystem: Environmental > Aquatic > Marine > Hydrothermal vents | place: Pacific Ocean: East...
GCACTTAGGCATAGTGGCATGGTTATTAGACCTAATCTTATAAATTGTTTAACTATCATCTTTTCCTCTATTGTTTGAAATCTTCACTCTTTGGTAGTAATATAGTATCTCCAAATAAAATGTGGAAATAATGAGAAAGAGTATATTTTATATTTTCTTTATCCTAAGCTCACTAATAGCATTAAAGCCAGATTGTGTATATAAAGCTTGAGCTATTTTATTATGTATCGATACAGTAAGTCCTATCTTTTTATATTTTTGTTTCTTTGCTATCTTCTCTACTTTTTCTAGTAAAGCCCTACCATACCCTAGATGACGATACTTTTTGCGTATATATATTTCTGCAACAAAAAGTAATGTATGCTCTTTCATAAGCCACAAATATCCTATTTTTTCATCTTTCTCATTGTGTATATTATAAAAATCATATTTACTCTCTTTAAAACCTTTACCTAAGTTTCTTTTGTATCGAGCTTTTGACTCTTTTAGTGCTTCTTCTTTTCTCCAAAAGCCACTTTTTATTTCCTCTTTAGCATAACGTTTGATACTTTTTTCGATAAATCGTTTATACTCTTTTTTACTCATCTTTTTTAATTTAATCATTCACTTTTCTTCATTAAATTTCATTTTATTTTACCACCTCATCTATTTTTTCAAATCTTAAACCTTGTGCATAAAAAATACCATCTTTAAAATTAATAGTCTCTTGCATACTACGTCCTAAACCTTCTATAATTGCTTCGTTATCATTAATGGGTTTTAAAATAATAGTTGATGTTTCACCTGATTCATATTTTGTTTTAACCAAAGGATACCCTTCTTCTATGACAAACTCCACATCTTTTATTTGAAACTCTTTCATTTCAAAATTATTCAGTATTTTATAATGCCCAACATAAGATTTCCATATTTCTGGTATATGTGTAGGTTTTTCAACCTTTACCCCTACAATACCTTTATTGCCTAGCATAGAGATGACTATCGTATGCTTACCCTTTATGTCCTCTGTGTATAGTTCTATCTTATCTAACATATCTACACCCATAGGGATAAATCCCAATAGTTTATATTTTAACTTATACGTATTATTTTTGGTCTTATACAGTTTAAACTCTCCATTATCCGAAAGAACCGTATAACTAGCATCACTATTTTGTTCTATTTTGACTTTACCAAGTGCTGTGGCATAGATACCTGTAAAATCAGAATCATGTTGTACTACTAATTTTTGTTTAGGTACTTTTTTACCTGTTTTAGCTTCCCATGCTTTTTTTAATAACTCTCGTGCTATCTCAGTAGCATCTGTCCCCTCTGTATTTGCCATAACAACTACACCTAGTTTACTATGAGGAGAAACAATAAAGTAAGCATTTTGTGCAATAGTATTGCCACCATGATGATACGCTACATCTTTTGAACCCAAGATATTTTTATCTATAAAATACCCTAATCCTATCTCCTCACCCATGTCAAATGCTACATTTTTATTTTGCACTCTAAACATTTTTTTAAGTGTCGATGCGTTTAGCACTTTATGATGCTTATAGATACCATTAGCATTTATCATCATAGCTAAGTGAGACAACTCTTCTACCGAAATATGGAGTGCACCAGCAGGCACTAGCCCATCAGCATACTCTTCAACCTCTTTACTCTCTGCATAGCTTTTTGAAGCACCTTTTCCTTCTAATTTCATATCTAAATCAGAATGGTTCATCTCAAGTGGGGAGAGTAATACTTTATCTACATACCTATCATATCTCATACCACTCACCTTTTCAGCAGCATGACCCAAGAGTGTAATGGCAAGGTTTGAATAACTCATAATAGTATTAGGAGGATATGCTACATATTCATTTTTTATGGATTTTACATACTCTGTATAGTGTAGTGGATTAATACCAAACTCTGTATTACCCCAATCTCCAGGAATTCCAGAGTGGTGTGTCATAATAGTACGAGGCGTAATACCATCAGTAGAACCAAAACGACTTTTTATACTAAACTCTGGTAAATATTTTCTAAAAGGTTTATCTATATTTATCTTGCCCTCTTCTACTAGTTTCATTGTAGCCATAGCCGTAAAAAGCTTAGTAATAGAACCTGCACAGTAACGTGTCTGAGGTGTGGCTTTGCTGCCATTAGACTTATCTGCATATCCAAAGCCCTCTTGCCATACTATCTTTTGGTCATCTACTAGAGCTACAGAAAGCCCCATTATCTCATTGTCATTCATCTGTTTTTTAATATACCAACGCATATACTCTTTGACATAGGCATATTGGTCGGTATCAGAACTAAATTCTTTGGGTGATGGTGTGGTGGTACAACCGACTAAAAAAGCCAGTGAAGCTATGAGGGGGATTCGTTTTAGTTGTTTACATTTGAGTTTCATTTCTGACCTTCTATTTTTTGATACTAACAGTATCTCTAAATAAAATGTGGAAATAATGAGGATAATTACTTTTTTATATCCTTTTTATAATCCTCTATCATCTCTCTAACAGTCTCTATCACTACCTCAGGCTTCTCAAGCTGTATATAATGCCCACTATCCACAAAGATTTGTTTACTGTTTGTAGAGAGATTTAAATGCTCTTTTTGCAGCTTAGAAAAGAATTCAAAGAAAATACGCTCATCTCCTTTTGCATCTTTATGATTAGCACTCAATACTGTAAGTGGTATATTTCCAAAACTTACACCCTTTGATGATTTGGTCATCTGTTCAAGCATTTTAGCTTCTTCTATGGCTCCTGTATTACTTTCTATTAAATAAGCATTGATTTCAGCTTTTAAATTCTTTTTATCTTTCTCATCTTTAAGTAATTTATCTAACATACTGTTCATTGTTAAACGGGTAAGTCCTGTATGGAATGACAATAATATAGCCCAATTAGCAGGAACAGCAGCCGATTTCATTTTAGCTTTTATACTCTCGGGTGCTCGTTCTATTTGGTCAGGATGAGACGCATCTACAAAGACGATACCACTTAGTGTATTTGCATACTTTTTTGCATAACATCTAGCGAGTAACCCACCCAAGGAATGCACTACTAAAACATAAGGCTTTTTAACTTCAATCTTTTCAAGTAGCGTATGTAATTCATCGGTCATGTTTTCACACGTTCTTGGCTTAGTAGACTTTTCACTTCTGAGGATACCAGCTCTGTCATAAGAGATGGTAGTTGCAAATTTAGAAACCTCTTCTTGCACCTTATACCAACTCATATGCCCAGAAAAGTCCAAACCTGATTCAAAAACAACGGTAGGTCTACCCTCTCCATGTTTTACATAATGCATTTTATGTCCATCTACTTCTACATACGTACCATTATCTACAAAGTTTTTTTTGGCACTATAACGTGAGTACTGCTCATAGAGTATTGATAATACAAATAGCCCTACAACTAAAATTAATAACCATTTTAAAATCAACCATACAATATTCATTTTTTCTACCTTATCTATTTTCTATGTATAGTATCTCCAAATAAAATGTGGAATTAATGAGCATCTTGCAGTTAATATAGAAATCCAAATAACCATAAAGGTATTTTATTGTCTGTGCCTATCTCTGTATCGTCTGATGCTATATATGAGTAGGATATATCTTTTATTTGGGTAAAACCTTTGTTTTTACCTCCTACTTCAAAAAGATAACGATTATCTACTAAAAAATCTCCCTTTTTAGGATAGCTGACTTCATGTGCAACGGTTAAAATATTTAAAAAAAATGTCTCTCGTACTGTTCCTATATTGGCTTGGGTAATATACAATAGATTACTATTGTCAAGATATATTTTCTCAGGTTTTTCAAGCCTTTTTAGCCCTTTGGAAGAGGCTTTCATCAATAGCTTTAAAATACCTGCATCTTCTAACTTAATAAAATACTCTTTAAGTGTTCTTCCATCTCCTATATCTAGCATAGGCTTTAGCTTTTCTATGACAGGAACAAAGGGTACGCTCTCCATAATGATACTCAAAAGAAGTTTGAGTTTTTTAATACTGTTTCCATCAAGACTCGGATAAACAAAGAGTAAATCACTAGAGATTGAAACATTTATATTTTGCTTCAGCATATCAAAAAATATATCTTCATCCTCTACAGTAAGCGAATAAGGATAATAGCCCGTTTTAAGATATGTTCTAAAAATTGGCAATATCTTTTTACCCATAGTTTCAAGCTGCATTACTACGCCAAAAGCTATGCTCTCATGAGAGCTAAGCAGCTCTTTGAGTGTGAGTTTAGGCAGTTTTATATCTAATGTAAGCTCCAAATACTCCTTAAAACTCATACCATACATACGTACTTGATGTGCCCTTCTGCTTAAATCATGACTACCTTTGTTTATCTCCAGTGCTGAACTACCTGAGGCTACTATCTGAAGATTTGGAAAGTTATCATAGATACTTTTTAACTCTTGGGACCAGTTGCTATACTTGTGTATCTCATCAAAACAGAGAAGTTTACCACCTTGTTCTTCAAAACTCTGAGCTATTTCATACATCGTTAGCTCCCCTATCAAAAAACTATCCATACTCACATAAAGTGACTCCCACTCAGGATGCAACGCCATATACTGTGCGATAGTAGTCGTTTTACCTACCCCTCTTTGTCCTGTAATGATGGTGAGTCTATGTTTTATTTTATCTTCTTTAATAAAATATCTTTGATAAGAAAGGTTATTTCGATATAGAAACTTTTTAGACTCAATTCTAATTTTTTCTAACATAAATACTCCAATTTAGTATTGTAATACCTAAGTATATCATAAAAATAGGGATTAGAATACCTATTCTATTCTTTTGTTAAAAATTACAACAAAAAAGTAAGAGCGTTATCTAAGCCCCTCATCAAACTTAGAATCTAACGAAAGTTTAAACTCTATCTTGTCTTTTAAGAAGCCTAGTTCTTCTTTAGGTATCACATCTACAAATGCTATTTTTTTACCTAGTTTCTTTTTAAATCTTTCTTTTAGTTTATGGATAACCAGTACCTCATCAACGAGTATACCTTTTATCTCAGGACTGTTGGCTACATATATTTTACCCTCTGTGTAAGGAAGAAGTTTCTCTCTTTTTATGCCTCTATTGACTGCTACAGAGTCTATGAAGTTATTATACGTAGGTGTGAGAAGTTGTTCTTTAAGGTAAGCTCTCTCTTTATCCCCTATCTTTTTAAAAAGACTAATAGGCTTTTTGTACTCACCTGAACTAAGATCATCTTCTTCTACCCCTACTTTTTGGGCAAGTTTTTCTATGCTGTAGTGAGGGAGTATGACTCCTATGGATCCTACCATGGCATTTTTATTCGCTATAAGTGGCTTGATGGCTGAGGCGATGTAGTACCCACCACTTGCTGCAACTGATTGTATGTACATCGTGACATTCTTCTCTTTAGTATAGTCTTTTAGATACTCACTAAGCTCTTCAGAAGCTGTAGGTGAACCTCCTGGAGAGTTCATTATAAAAAGAACTTCTTTATAATCTTTATCTTCTTTTACTTTATCCATATGTTTCATAACTTTATTTACAAATGTTTGAGTCACAGGTTCATTGAAGTCAATGACAGCTATTTTTTGTCCAAGTGGTACACCTTCACCCAGCAACCCGTACTGTTTGGCAATAAAAACAAGCAATGCTATCTCAAAAACTATTGCCAAAACAAACATCCATGTTTTTATCTTGGCAGACCTGGCATCCCATGATGCTTTTTTTTGTTCTAGTACTTCTTTGTCTTCTTTTTTACCCAATCCAAAAAAATTCATTTTATTCCTTATATTTATCATATTTATTGGCATTATGCCATACTACACCTCATACTCAACCACATGGGTTTTGCTAATTTATTACTTCTCATTTTTTCCTCATAATATTTGGATATAGTTCTAACATAAAGGATTATTTCATGCAAAGTTTTATTAAAATACTACTACTCACCACTAGCCTCATTAGCCTATTTATCTCTTACACTTTTGCAGAGGAGAGTAAAGAAGATTATGCGATGGTAAGTATGTATGAGATGCGAGGGGAGACCCATATTTATGAATCAAATAGAACCAAGACATTATTTAAAGACATTAATGTCACATTTTCTTTACTAAAGAGCAATGACACGAGTATAAACATCAGCAATATAACCCAATACGATAATAAGTTTATATCCATCCCTAAAACAGAAACATTTCAAGATAATAACACAACCTATTGGCTCAAAGTAGACTTGGGTACATCTTTTCCCTCTGGTCGTTTTGTCTACTCTTATGCCGATGCAGACTTTACAGAACATACCGTTACTACTTCTCAATCTTTAGAAAAATTTAAACTAGATGGTAGAAATAATATGAAGTTTTCTTACAAAAAAGGTACTGATACACAGGTCTATTACTTTAAACTTAAACCCAAACACTATCGTATCCCTTTTAGGTTTATCTATGTCTCAACAATAGATACTTTCTATGATTTTATTGCGAAGAGTTCCAAAATACAACTCATATTAGGACTTATCATCGGTCTTATCCTCATGGCAGGCATCTATAATGCTGCCATGTACTACTACAACAAAGATATCTCTTTTCTATACTACGCACTTATGCAACTCTTTATGGTGATGATACTCTACACTGGGTCAGGTGTATTTACATGGGATGAAGAGTCATATTTTTCTAGAAACATCTCTTTTCAAAGTATCATAAGTATTTCAGCATCTCTCTTTGCAGCTTTATTTACTGCACACTTTTTAGATACTAAGAAGCATTTACCTAAAGTAAATACCATCATTAACATAGGTATTGTTGTTATTCTTATTGACCTTATTATTAGTATATTTTACAAGTCTATGCTTATGGAACACTATATCTTACCATTTCTCATGTTACCTCTTATCTATGCTGGGTACAAGCGTATATGTCAGGGTTACAAACCTGCACATTTTTACCTCGCAGGGTGGATAGTCTTTACCATAGCTGTCTTTCTAAATATCTTTCATATAGGTTATAGCTACTTCATCATAGACCCCCTCTATATAGGTGCAGCCATAGAAGCCATACTCTTCTCTCTAGCTCTATCATATAAAATGCGTATGATAGCCAAAGAAAAAGAACAACAAAAAGAACTCCTAGTACACCAAAGTAAACTAGCGTCCATGGGAGAGATGATAGGAAATATTGCCCACCAATGGAGACAACCACTCACTCATCTTAGTTATACTATGATGAATCTAAAAGAAGCACAAAAACATGGAGAGCTTGATGAACAATATCTCTCAAAAAAAGTAGCTGATGCTACTATGCAAATAGAATTTATGTCTCAAACCATAGATGACTTTAAAGATTTCTATGCACCTCACAAAGAAAAAGAAAACTTTTCTTTGGCTCTGGCAAGTCAAGAGACTTTGGAAATCATGAGAAATACACTCAAACATAATGATATTGACATAGAACTTGTCATTAAACAAGACAGTACCTTATACAATTATAAAAATGAATACAAGCAGGTCTTACTTAACCTTCTCAGCAATGCCAAAGATGTTTTACTAGAAAGAGTGACAAAAACACCCAAGATTACTATAATCATCGATAATACTTGTCTAAAAGTAGAAGACAATGCAGGAGGTATTAAAAAAGATATTCTAGCCCGCATTTTTGAACCATACTTTACAACAAAAGAAGGAAATTCAGGCATAGGGCTTTATATGTCTAAAATGATAGTAGAAAAAAATATGGGAGGGAAACTAACTGTTCAAAATACTTCCAAAGGGGCTAAGTTTTCCCTTTGTTTTACTTGATACCTTGTGCGATGGCTTCTTCTAACGCTCCAAATGCTTTGTCCATCGTAGCTACTATACTTTGTGCATCATCTTTACTTGCTATGACTGTAGTAAAAAGTCTAGCCTTCTGTAGATTTGTTTGCATATGAATAACTCTCCAATTCGCCTCTAAATATACCTTATTCCCTTGGAAAATAAAACGTGTAATCTGTACTTTTACTTTAATTGTAGGGTTTTTATCTAGTCCCCATGGATATGCATATACATTAGGTTGATTAAACTTTTTTTGTAAAAAAGCTATGAGCCTTTGTGTAAGCCCTTGATCTAAGTCTTCTGCCCATACAGCAGAACCCAAAAAGCTTACTTCTGAGCTACTTTTTGCCACAGCAATTTCTCTTTTATACAGATACTTGGGTACTAGCACTTTTTCTACACCAATTATCCTATGCTTTTTATGGTAATGTTCTGTAGGTTGAGAAGCTGTTGAAAGAATATAGTATTTAGTACACCCACTCAACATAAACAGTAAAGAGAGTAGCCCTAGTAATTTTGTATATATTATCATTAATGATCTCCAAAAATAAGTGAATTGGGTTTGCGGTTAAGCATTTGTAAAAACTTTTGCATCTGCAAAGATGTTTCTGTGACTGTTTCTAAAGTCTGGGTCAGCTGTTTCATCATCAACGTATTGCTATCATATCCTTTTACAACCTTCTTCGTAGTTTTAAGTGTACGTTCTAGCTCTTTAAGCATTCTATTCACATCATCAGGCATTTTTACAAATGTTTTTTTATCGGTCATTTTATTAAGATTTTTAACAGTCTTTTTCAAGTCGATTAAAACAGCATTGGCATTGGCTACTGGTTTTGCACTTTCATCAACCACTTTATTAAGAGATGCCAGTAGTTTTTCTAGTGGGAGGTTATTAATCTTATCGAGTATTTTGGTGGCACTCACCATAAAATTACCTGAAGTATATTCTACGGTTGGTATTAAAGCATATTTACCCAATGGCTCTATGCTTTTATTCCCTTCATTCTCTACAAAGGTTAAATTGACATACAAACTTCCAGTAATGGGGTCTGTAGGTATCACTTGTGCCCGTAACCCTTCTTCTACTGCAAGATAGAAGTTTTCTTCACCTGTATGATTTTTATCCATAGGGTCTTTAAACACAGAGGTGTCTATATCTATAAGTATCTTACCCTTCATTGCATGTGTCTTTTTTTCATAGGAGAGTTTAATTTTTTTTACTTTCCCCACTTCAAACCCACCATAACGTACTAAAGATTTCTCTTTTAATTTAGCTATAGGCTCATGTGTATGCAAGATAAAAGTTTTAATATATTGCCCACCATGTCCTATTTTCTTACTTTCTATAATATTTTTATTTTTATACAGTTCAAAGACAAACCCATCAGGTATTGTTTCATTACGTCCACCCAATGGACTTGAAAACTCTATAGCACCTTGTATCATGTCGGTAATGGGAGCTATTTTTAGATCTAAAGTTCCACTTATAATCTCAGCATCAAGTGTACTTCTTATCCAAAACCGTGAAAGTGTTTGAACATAAGAAGTATATTTTTTATCAATAAATACAATGACATCTACGGAAGTATTATCTAAAGAAAGTACTAGGTACTCTACTTGACCTACTTTAAGATTTTTAAAATAAATAGGTGTACCAACTTTGACAGAACTCGCACCCCTATGTGTATTAAGTATAAAGTATTCACCATCACCTATATTCCTATAGGTTTGTGCTAACCCAACAAAATCTTCTTTGGCTATAGCACCTTTTTGTGTATACATATCTATGTAAGTTCCTGAAAGAAGTGTATCCAGACCACTAACCCCACTCACACCAACTTCTGGTTTAACGATCCAAAACCTACTATTTTCATTTAAGTAAGGACTTGCCATTTTATCCATACGTGCGATAACCACAACACCTTCACCTTCCTTATTTAATTCTATTTTTGTCACCGTTCCAATAGCAACATTTTTATATCGTATATGACTCTGTCCTGCTTTTAATCCTTCATTCTTAGGAAAAACAATACGTATTTCAGGACCCAACTCAGAAAAATACTGATACGCTAGCCATCCAGCAATGAGCAACGCAATAAAAGGTACAATCCAAATAGAGGTCATAAAATTAAATTTAGATGACTCTTCTACTTGTGGTATTTCTTTAGACATTATTTATTTTCCTTTATGAGTCTTTCATCAAATGCATGTGCTGCTAAAAGTGTAAAAAATACAGATGTTGCAAACGCTGTGGCTGCAGTCCCTGCTACTATCTCTACATTTGCCAAATGTATAAGTGCTGCAAGTATAGCCACTACAAACACATCTATCATTGACCACGGGCCTATGGCTTCAGTGATATAGTAGAGTTTATGTTTATTCACCTTTTTATCTTTTCCTATGGGGTATTTTACACTAATTAACAGATAAATCAAGATTAAAAACTTTAAAATAGGAATAAATATGGATGCAATAAAAATAATCATAGCAATAGGCTCTGATCCATGCTCCCACAATAACACTATACCGCCCATAATAGTACTACCCTCTACCACACCAAACTGGTTGGTAATAAGCATAGGATAAAGGTTTGCAGGGATATATGCTATCATCGCGGTAATAAGGTATGCCCAAGACTTTTCTGTTGAAAAACGCATATGTTTATAAATGGAAGAACCACAACGCCTACAGATATTTTCCCTACTTTTGTCTATATTGACCGCTTCACATACGGGACAACGTATAAAGTCATCTTCATTTACTTCTATCATCTATGTCCTTGTGCTAAAAATACGCGTTTTCGTAGCATCCATATTTCTGAGACATGTATTTTTTTTGTAATATACAAATCTATCAATACAAACAATATAAGTGTCCAAAAAGAAATCCCCATATGTATTTGTGCATATCCTATAAGCTTTACAAGAGCCACTAAAATACTAATAAGAAATATGTCACTCATACTCCAAGGTTTGATATGTGAGAGTAACACAAGTAATTCTTTAGTAAAAAATTTTCCTTTTTTTAACTTTAGCAATGTAAATAATATAATGTTAATTAAAAATATCATTAAAGGAAAAATGAAAATAAGAAAGGCACACAGTACCCCTACCACATAAAATCCATTGTCAAAAAGGGCTATAACCGTTTTAGGTATAGTGATAAACTGTTCATGACCTAATATTTCTATCTTTACAAGAGGAAAAACATTTGCCAATATAAAAAAAATAAGCCCTGCAATGCTAAGCGAGAGCCCATGTTCTACAAGTCTTGAATCATAACGGTACAATACACTACCACAGTGTGAACATAATGCCTTTGTGCCATCTTTAATAGGTATTTCTTCATGCAGTGTATAACACTCATGACAAATAATAAGATTATCTAGGGCATCTTCATTTTCAAGTTTCATGGTTATAATTATAGCCTATAAACATAAGGAGACTCATGCACATTCTTTCTATTGGCAAAGTTATCCACCGTACGACACTCAATATAGATGCCATTGCCATCTCAGAGCTAACCCCAGACTTTAACATAACAGTCTATGACTACATCATCATCTCTGGTGGTGATGGCAGCATACGTAGGGTACTCAAAATTTTGCATAAACATGCACACCTTCCACCTTTTATACTCAACCCTACAGGCTCATTTAATGTCATAGCTAAATTGCATAAAGTACCTAAACTTGAAGAAGTACTAGCGCAACTCTCTTTGGGAGAATATCCTCCTACAAAAATGCAAAATATTTATAAACTAAATGAAGAAGTATTTCTTTTCTCCGCAGGAAATATGGGAGATTTACAACATATCTTCCTTTCTGAAACACTACGTTTTGGCATTTTAAAAAATGGCATAGCCAAATACATACTCTCTGCACTCTTTCTTTTACCTGTGCATCTACTCATGACACCTTTTATGTTGCTAAGTAAACAAAGGTTTTTCATCTTTACGCCACTGAGTATGATCAAGAAGTTTGGTAGTTTTTATGGTAAAGTGGAAGAAATGAACATTGATTTAAAGAATGAACATAATTTCATTGAGTTAGATGGTGATGTGGTAATAATAGAATCATCAAAATTGACAATAAACTATCTAATGACTATTCAAGTTATATCTAAAAAGTAAACAAGAGTGGCTTCTCATTTACTTCATGTCAATATTAGTAAGTAATAAAATCTTTCCAAAAATTATCTAACCCACCTTTAGATGAATAAATCCCTATATTGTTAATAGTTGAAAGATTATTCTGTTCTGTTCTAAAGCTTACGTTCTCTGCAAGCAATACACCGTATAATCTATCGGTAGAAGAGGTTACCCATACCGAATACGTATGGGTATCAAAATCTACTACTATTTTAAAATTGTACTCTTTGTATCTGCTATAGCTCATTTGTTTATGTGCGACATATCTATCACCATCACGTACATCTATCATCCCATTGGGTGCAAATCTTACGATGATGCCTAAATCAGTATAGGCAGAAGCATCTCCACTAGAGAGCCCTATGACAATATTACTATTGTTACGTGCAGGAGTTACATTAAACTTATAGCCTGTTCCACCAGCATATGATGCTGATTCTGCACTCCTATTACTCCAAGTATTAAGTAGCATAGGTTTTAAATCTGGCCAATACTCTGCTGGAAGAACTGATGCAAAGTTACTCAATTGTGCCGTATGATTAATACGTTTTACATTTCTTACATCCCATTTGCTAATATCTTGGTTAAAAGATGTAAAATAAAACATGCCATACATCTTAGTTACACTTGAAACATTCCAATTGCTGATATCTTGGTTAAAAGAAGAGTAGGCAAACATATCTGACATATCAGTCACATTGGATACATCCCAATCTTTTATAGACTCATTCCCTCCTCCTAAAAACATCTCTGACATATCAGTTACATTGGATACATCCCAATTTTCAATACCTCCAACATATATGGAAAAATAAATATCTTCATACCATTGTTCTGCTCTAAACATACGACGCATATTTGTTACATGAGAAACATTCCATTTGCTTAAATCTATAATGCCTCGAATAGAATCCTCAGAAGTATAAAGTTGTGTTGCATGATAAAACAACTCACTCATATCTGTAATCTCTGAAATATTTGCATTTTCAATCTTCTTGGTATTTTCTTCACTAGAATCTACTGCCCATACTTTTATAAGTTCTATAAGTTCATCTTTTGTGAGCGGAGGGTTTTCATTCTCCGTATCTTTTATAAAACTTGGATCGCTCACAATCACTACAGCATCTTTTGTTGAATAAGTAGCCATATTATTAACAGCGTTTAATCCACTTTGTTCTGTACGGAAATTATAGTTATCGCCAATCATTACTTCATCTTCACCTTCTGGTGTGACATAAATAGAGTATTTTTTGGTATTAAAGTCTATGGCTAATCTAAAAGTATAAGCTTTATTTGCTTCATAATTTATAGATGTAGTTGCATTATAACTACTACCGTTTCTAGCATCTATAATACCATTAGCTGCAAATCTTACAATGATACCTAAATCACTATAGGCATCTGCCTCGCCATTTGAAAAACCTATCACGGAATCAATATTTTCACCTTTTGGTGTAGCTGTAAATGTCGCTTTTACTGTACCTGTTTGCTCAGCTAAATTTGTGTTGTACCAAGTGTTGAGTCTATTTTGTATTGGCGTGGTATTTTGTTTAAATGGATTATTTTTATCTTCTAGTCCTGAATCTTTTTCAAAATTGTCATACTGATACCTATTTACATTATCGATAGCCCAATTAGAAATATCTTGGTTAAATGCACTTGCTCTATGAAACATATCAGTCATGTCTGTTACATTAGAAACATCCCAACTCCCTATATCTTGGTTAAAAATAGTTACATGATCATCATAGGGATCAGGCTCAAAATTATTGCTACGTGAACCACTAAACATATTATACATATTGGTTACATTACTTACATCCCAATTATCTAAAGGTTGATTAAATGATATAGCTCCACTAAATAGAAATCTCATATTTGTCGCATGTGAAACATCCCAATTATTAATATTCTGATTAAAATCTAAATTGTCATTGAACAAACCATCTATTTTTGTCACACTTGAAACATCCCAACTATCCAAAGGTTGATTAAATACAGATCCCATACTATAATAACTCACTCCTGCAAACATCCAAGATATGTCCGTTACGTTAGAAACATCCCAATTATCTAAAGGTTGATTAAAAGCTATACATCCAAAAAACATTTGACTCATATTTGTAACAGAACTGACATTCCAAGTGCCTATTGGTTGATTAAATGCCGTAAGACTGAACATATTAGACATATTTGTAACTTTGCTTACATCCCAGTTAGAGATATCTAAATTAAAGGTTCCAAAAAATCTATAAATACTCTGATAAAAAGTTGGATCTTCTGGTTCACTTAAGACAGGTATATTATCATAAATTTTAGTCGGCTCTACATTCCCAATAATCGCTGCAAATAAATTACTCATATCTCTAATTTCAGATGTATTGGCATGAATAATTTTATTTGCATACTCTTCCACTTTAGCTCTGCTTTTTACTGTACTACCTACTGAAGACCACCGCCAATATGTTTTTATAAGTGCCATCAGCTCATCTCTCGTAAGTGCTGAATTCTCATTCTCCGTATCTTTTATAAAACTTGGATCGCTCACAATCACTACAGCATCTTTTGTTGAATAAGTAGACATATTATTAACAGCGTTTAATCCACTTTGTTCTGTACGGAAATTATAGTTATCGCCAATCATTACTTCATCTTCACCTTCT
>Ga0256834_1001698_pt1 | contig 14593 bp, 7 predicted proteins | sample 4281140metaG_FD_190536 | JGI IMG/M metagenome (GOLD analysis project Ga0256834, IMG submission 190536) | Hydrothermal vent microbial communities from East Pacific Rise, Pacific Ocean - 4281-140 | ecosystem: Environmental > Aquatic > Marine > Hydrothermal vents | place: Pacific Ocean: East Pacific...
ATCAACTAAAATCTCTAGGTGTAATTCACCCATACCTGAAATAATTGTTTGACCTGAAGCTTCATCAGTTCTAACTTGAAAAGTAGGATCTTCTTCTGCTAATTTAGCAAGACCCATACCTAATTTATCAACATCAGCTTTTGTCTTAGGCTCTACCGCAATACCAATAACCGGATCCGGAAAGTCCATACTCTCTAAAACGATAGGAGCATCTAATGAAGACATTGTATCTCCAGTTTTAATATCTTTAAAACCAACTGCTGCACCAATATCTCCAGCTTCAATATAATCTACTGAATTTTGTTTATTAGCATGCATTTGGTAAATACGTGAAATACGTTCTTTTTTACCTGATCTGTTGTTTAAAATATAAGAACCCGCATCTAATCTACCTGAATAAGTTCTGAAAAATGCCAAACGACCAACAAAAGGATCGGTAGCAATTTTAAAAGCCAATGCAGAAAACGGTTCTTTAACAGATGGTTTTCTTGAAATTTCTTCTTCAGTATCAGGATTGATACCAACAATTGCTTCTTTATCCAATGGTGAAGGTAAATAACGACAAACACCATCTAATAAAAACTGAACACCTTTATTTTTAAAGGCAGAACCACAAATCATAGGAATGATTGCCATATCCATCACTGCAGCTCTTAAAGCAGCGTGTACTTCATCTTCTGTAATTGAATCTTCATCTTCCATGAACTTCTCTAGTAAGTTCTCATCATAGGTAGCAACCTCTTCAATTAACAAAGCTCTGTATTCACGAGCTTCTTCTTTCAAATCTTCAGGAATATCAATAATTTCAAATGTAGAACCAAAAGATTCTTCATTCCAAACAATTGCTCTGTTCTTAACCAAATCAACAATTCCTTTAAAATCACCTTCTTCCCCAATTGGAAGAACGATTGGAACTGCATTAGATCCTAACATTTCTTTTACCTGTGTACAAACTTTTAAGAAGTCTGAACCCTGACGATCCATTTTATTTACAAAACCAATTCTTGGCACTTTGTAATTATCAGCCAATCTCCAATTAGTTTCAGACTGAGGTTCTACACCATCAACCGCACTAAACAAGAAAACCAAACCATCAAGAACCCTTAATGATCTATTCACCTCTACAGTAAAATCTACGTGGCCCGGAGTGTCAATAATATTAAAGTGAAATCCTTCTGCATCAGAAGTTGGAACTCCATTTTCTGTTGGGAACTGCCATGTACAAGTAGTTGCAGCAGAAGTAATTGTAATACCTCTTTCCTGCTCTTGCTCCATCCAGTCCATCGTTGCAGCACCATCATGAACTTCTCCAATTTTGTGAGAAACTCCTGTATAGTAAAGAATACGCTCTGTAGTTGTGGTCTTACCAGCATCAATATGCGCGGCAATACCTATATTTCTAGTTAATTTTAAATCTCTAGCCATTTCCTAATCTTATTAAAATCTAAAATGTGAAAAGGCTTTATTTGCATCCGCCATCTTATGAACATCTACTCTTTTCTTCACAGCAGCTCCTTCTTCTTTTACAGCTGCAAGTATTTCACCTGCTAATCGCTGTGCCATAGATTTTTCATTTCTCTTACGTGCAAATAAAATCATCCATTTAATCGCCATTGAGATCTTACGATCTGCTCTAATTGGCATAGGAATCTGAAAAGTAGCACCACCCACTCTTCGGCTACGAACCTCTACATGTGGCATTACATTTGACAAAGCATCTTTCCACAATTCTAAAGCGGTTTTTTCTTCGTCTTGTTTTTTCTCTTCCACTATATCTAAAGCATCATAAAACACTTTAAAAGCAACAGATTTTTTTCCGTCTAACATCAAATTGTTCACAAAACGTGTCGCCAATTGATCGTTAAACTTAGGGTCCGGTAACAGGACTCTTTTTTTTGATAACTTTTTTCTCATTGTTCTTTACATTAAAGCTTTAAATTATTTTTTTGGACGTTTTGTACCGTATTTTGAACGGCGTTGTGTTCGTCCTTCAACTCCAGCTGTGTCTAATGCACCACGAACAATGTGATATTTTACACCTGGTAAATCTTTTACTCTTCCACCTCTAACCAATACTATCGAGTGTTCTTGTAAATTATGTCCTTCTCCTGGAATATATGCATTCACTTCATTACCATTTGTTAACCTTACCCTTGCTACTTTTCTCATAGCTGAGTTAGGTTTTTTAGGTGTTGTAGTGTAAACACGTGTACATACTCCACGACGTTGCGGACATGAATTCAAAGCAGCCGATTTGTTCTTCTTGGTTATTTTGGTTCTTCCTTTACGTACTAATTGTTGAATAGTTGGCATACTATTTTTTTAATTAAATTTTATTATTAAAATATCCCCTTTTTAAGGGCTTGCAAATGTATAACTTTTTTATTGATTATCAAATTATAATGAATTGATTTTTTTAAGACCCATTTACACCATAATTTTCAGTGTAAGAGAAGTTTATTAAAACTGAATTTTAAATTTAATTTGGATGACAAACAGGTTTATTAAAAAGAAAGAGGATTCTTATATAGATAATTCTGAAATTTTTTCTGACTCTTTCAGGTCTACAACTATAAAGGTTTTTCCTGCCTAAATTAAATATTTTTTTATTCATTAATTTCTTGGATATTTACAACGTAAAATTAAACTTTTGAAAAATTTCCCTACACCATATATATATATACTTTTTTTTCTATTTGTGTATTCAAATATTAATGGGCAGGAATTACAATTACACATTGTAATAAAAGATAGTAGTAATACAAAAAGTATTGATCCAATTAACTATCAGAAAAAGCATGTAAATAAAAAAAGTATTTATTCCGAAATCGATTCTTTTATAAAACAACTTGACTCAATTGGTTTTATCAATAACAAAACAGATACGATCATTCAGACTGATAAAATATACACTGTTTATATAGAATCAGGGCAACAAATAAAAGAAATTACCATCCGCTATACGGATATACCGAAGAATGTAATAGAAAAAACAACAAAGGATGCTACAAATATTTCAGAAATTCATTTCACTATTCCATTTAAAAGCATTGCAATAAACCTACAAAACCTTGCTAACTATTTTGAATCAAGCGGAAGATCTTTTACAAATATCAGTTTAAAGAATATTTCCTTTACTCAGAATGCAGCAATAGCAGATCTTCAGGTAAATCAGTCAAAAAAAAGAACCATTGATAAGATCATTATCAAAGGATATGACAATTTTCCGGAAAAGTTCTTACGACATGAACTAAATATAAAAACCGGCACCTTATTTAACAAGGAACTGTTGAAAGATATTTCTACCTCAATCAATCACTTAAACTTTGTAAATGAAACCAAATCACCTGAAGTTTTATTTACAAAAGATTCCACCTACATTTACCTATATTTAAAAAAGAATAAGTCAAATAAATTTGATGGCGTTTTGGGCTTTGCATCTAAAGAAGAAGGCAACGGACTGGATTTCAATGGTTATTTGGATTTTAATTTTCATAATATTTTTGACAAAGGAGAATCCATTTCATTTTTATGGAAGAACAATGGTAACCAAAGTCAGAAATTACATTTAGGGGTCAAAATTCCATTTCTTTTCAATACACCTATTAGCCCTGAATTTAATTTTAAACTCTATAGGCAGGATACCACTTTTAGCAATACAATCCTAAATATTAATATTTTCTATCCCCTGCATAACAATGGAGAAATATCTGCTATTTATAATACAGAAAATTCCAGCAATTTATTAAAAGAAGATTTTCAGGATCACACAATTCAATCCTTTAAAAATATTTTCTATGGAGGATCCTATCACCTCGTATTATTAAGAAACAATCTGATTTTTCCCGTTAAATTCCAATTTGATATAAACGCATTGACTGGAAATAGAAAAATAGAAGGCACAAAAATCAATCAGTCAAAACTTCTATTCTATGCAAATTACACCCATGAAATAAACCAAAAGAACTATATATTTATCCAAAATCAGAGTGCTTTACTAAAATCTAAAAATTATGTTAACAATGAATTGTTTAGAATTGGTGGAGCAAATAGCTTTAGAGGAATAAATGAAGAAAGTATCTTTGCTTCTGCTTACACTATTTTTAACCTTGAATACAGATTCAGACCTACTGAAAATAGTTTCTTTTACTCTATTTCAGATTTTATTCTCTTTGAAAATGAATTGATTAGTGAAAATTCAAATATGTACAGTCTTGGTGTAGGCTATGCCTTTACAACAAAAATTGGCCTGTTAAATATAAGCTATGCTCTGGCAAAACAGCCAGAAACTAATTTCGACTTTAACAATTCTAAAATACATATTAAAATCATCAGTTTCTTTTAACAATATGTTTTTTTAATGTAACGCAACCTTTTCACTATTTATACATCATTACATTAAAGTCATTATCTTAACATTTAATTAACTAATTTATTGATTTTTCTTGTTGAAAAAATAGGAAAATTAACTTTTAATTAAGACTTTTGACCTAAATTAATTCAAATAATTATATGATGAAAACAAAGTTAAGTGGAATTATAACGCTTTTTCTGGCGTTTGTAGTGCAATTTACTTTTGCACAAGAAAGAACTATCACTGGTACAGTTTCTGATGAATCAGGACCATTACCGGGTGTTAGTGTTTTAATAGAAGGTACCACTACCGGTACCGAGACTGATTTCGATGGTAATTATGCTATTCAGGCAAAAACAGGCGATGTTCTTCGCTTTAGTTTTGTTGGGATGACTACTGTTGTTAAAACTGTTGGGATGAATAATGTTATTACCCTAACAATGATTGAAGAAGAAAACACTTTGGATGAAATTGTAATTGTTGGTTATGGTACCGCAACTAAAAAATCATTTACGGGTACTGCACAAACAGTTAATGCAGAGGTTCTTGAAATGAAATCTGTTTCCAATGTCGCACAGGCATTAGCTGGTGAGATAGCGGGTGTTACTGTTATTAATACATCTGGGCAACCAGGTACAGTTCCTACAATTCGTATTAGAGGTTATGGTTCTGTTAATGGTAACAGAAGTCCTTTATATGTAGTAGATGGTGTTCCTTTTTCAGGTGCATTAAATACGATTAACCCTGCTGATATTGAATCAACAACAGTATTAAAAGATGCAACTGCAACGGCAATTTATGGAGCCAGAGGTGCAAATGGTGTTATTTTGATCAATACAAAAAGAGGTAAATCTAATTCTTCTTCTATTGAAGTAGATGTAAAATCAGGGGTAAATGTTTCCTTACTTGATCGCCACTCTAGAATTACTTCTCCTGAAGAATATATGGAAATTTCATGGAACTCCATGTACAATCGTGGTGTATTAACAGGAGCAAGTGACCCGTCTGCCTATGCAAATGCAAATTTATTTGATGGTAATGGAATCAATTCAAAGTATAACCTTTGGAATGTAGATGGCGCTGATCTAATTGACCCTGCTACGGGAAAGATCAGATCAGGTGTTGAAAGAAAATATGATCCTGAAAACTGGGAAGATTATGGATTCCAGACTGCTTTTAGAAATGAAGCCAATTTAAACATGAGTGGTGGTGGAGAGAATTCAAGATATTATACTTCGATTGGTTACCTAGAAGATAAAGGAGCCATTGTAAATTCTGATTTTAAAAGGATTTCAGCAAGAGTTAATTTAAGTCATGATGTTAAAACCTGGTTATCAAGCACCTTTAATATGGGTTATGCAAGAACCACTACTAACAACAATGGACAATCAAGTGATTCAGGAAGTATTTTCTGGTTTACTGATAATATCCCTTCTATTTATCCATTATATTCAAGAGATGCTGATGGAAACAAAATTCCGGAACCAATTTATGGTGGCAATGAGTATGATTATGGTGTAGGTAGAGGTTTTGGTGCTCTTACCAATTCAATTGCTGATGCAAATTATGACAAAAGTCAATCCGTAAGAAATGCTATAGATGGGAAATTCGCCTTAAACATTAAATTTGGTGAGCATCTTTCTTTTGAAAATTCATTTGGTGGACAATATTATAACAATAAATACAACAGTCTTAACAATCCATTCTTTGGATCAGCTGCCGGACAGGGAGGTTCTATCTTTAAAAGAGATACTGAATTTACTACTTATAATTTCTTAAACCTTTTACGTTATAAAAATAACTGGGGTAGTCACAGTGTTGAGGTACTTGCCGCACACGAAGCCACTAATTGGTTAAGAAAAACCAGCACAGCAAGTAAATCAAAAATGGTTCATCCAAATATTGACGATTTAAATAACTTCGTTATTGTATCCTCTCCTCCTACATCTTATACCGATGAGTGGAGTCTAGAAAGTTATTTTGGTCAATTAAACTACAATTTCGATAACAAGTATTATTTGTCTGGTTCTGTTAGAACAGATGGTTCTTCAAGATTTGTTAATGATAAATGGGGAACTTTTTATTCTGTAGGTGGATCATGGATCATAAGTGAAGAAAACTTCTTAAACAACACTGATGCTGTTAATTATTTAAAACTGAAAGGTAGTTTTGGTACTGTTGGAGAACAGGCAGGTGTAGGATTCTACCCTGGATACAATACTTTTAATGTAAGTAATTTAAATGATGAAATTTCAATTTCTCCTAGAGACATTGGAAATCCTGACTTAACCTGGGAAACTTCCAAAATGATGCAGGTTGGTATAGAATCAACTTTCTTTAACAATCTTCTTGATCTTAATGTTGATTACTTTATCAAAAACACTGAAAATCTTCTTTTTGACAGAAGAGTTGGCCCTTCAGTAGGTTACGCAATTCAAACAGTAAATGATGGTGAATTACAAAACAGTGGTTTTGAATTTGATCTTGGACTTCACATATTAAATAAACAGGATTATAAAGTTGACTTTAGTGTTAACGGAGCATTTTTAAACAATGAATTAACAGCAATGCCTATTGACCCTTCTACGGGAGAACAAAAAGTTTTAGATATTTCTGGTAGTTTTGGTAGATCGGTAGGACATTCTTTATTTGATTTTTACATCAGAGAGTGGGCAGGAGTTGATGCTGCCGATGGTTCTGCAATGTGGTATCAATATTACCATGATGAAAATGGAAATGGAGAGTTAGATGATGATGAAGGAATAAGTTCTTTGCTTGAATACCAAAATGACAATCCAGATAATGCAATCAGTAAAACAACTACAAAAAAATATGCTGATGCAACTCAAAAGTATGTAGATAAGTCAGTTATACCAACAGTTAGTGGTGCATTTAGATTGAGTTCTAAAATTAAGAATTTTGATATTAGTATGCAATTTATTTACAGCCTTGGAGGATACGCTATGGATGGTAACTATCAGGATTTAATGGATAATGATAAAATTGGAGGTAACAACTGGAGTACTGATATTAGAAACAGATGGCAAAAACCTGGTGACATTACAGATGTACCTAGATTATCAAGTGGTTATGATACCAATATTGCATCAACATCAACCAGATTTTTAACCAGCACTGACTATTTATCATTCAATAACTTTAGAATTGGATATACTTTAGATGAACGAAATGTACATAATTTAGGTATTTCAAGTGTGAACTTCTGGTTTTCAGGTGATAATTTATTCTTGTTGTCTGACCGACCTGGATTTAATCCAACTCAAAGAGAAAACGCAGCATCAGAAAGATATGTATATTCACCTTTATCAAACTTTTCACTTGGTGTAAGAGTTAAATTTTAATTAGAAAAACTTATTAATTATGAAAAATATATTTAAATATGTATTAACTCTTCTAATCATTGGAGGCTTTAATACTAGTTGTAGTGATGACTTCTTAGAGGTTTACCCAACAGAGTTTTTATCACAGGAACAAATTGCAGAAGCAGCTGCTAATAACCCGGATGTTATTGCAGGAAGTTTAAGTGGAATTTATACCTTATTGTTTGAAGCTGGCACAGGTGGTACAAGTGGTCATGATGATTTTGGCCAAAAAGGTTACGATATTTATAGTGATATGCTTAGTGGAGATATGGCTCTTTCTGTAAGTACTTATGGATGGTACCGTTCAATAACTGAATTTCAAACTACGCAGGATTTTACTTATCAAGATAACTATCAGGTTTGGAGATATTACTATCGTATTATCCGATCTGCAAATTTAGTAATTGATGCTGCCGGTGGAAATGATATTATTCCTGAACTGGAATCAAATAAACATATTTTAGGGCAAGCCAAAGCATTAAGAGCTTATGGTTATTACTATCTTACGCAGTTCTTTCAAAATGGTTATAATCCATCTCAGATGATTCTACCTATTTATATTGATCCAACACAACCTAACCAGCCTAAAAGTGCTGCTTCAGAAGTGTATGCTTTGATCATAAAAGATTTAAACGATGCAATTTCTTTATTGGAAACATTTGACAGAACATCGAAAAATGAAATCAACAAATATGTTGCTGAATCTTTATTAGCCTATACCTATGGTGCTATGGGTGATTATACTCAAGTAAAAACCTTAACGGATGATGTTCTTTCTGGTGGTGGATTTACCTTGATGAATTCTGATGAAGTAACAGGAGGATTTAATGATGTAAACATTGCCGGATGGATGTGGGGTCAGGATATCACCTTAGACAATGGCTTAGATTTGGTTTCCTGGTGGGGTCAAATGGATGTATTTACCTATAGTTACCAGTGGGCTGGTGACAGAAAAGCCATTGACCAAAATTTATATGATGCTATTGCAGATGATGATGTAAGAAAAGGTCAATTCTATGCAAATGCAGGTGGATATTATTTGATACCATTAAACAAGTTCTACGATCCAAATAGAGAAATTGGGGGTCAAAGAAATGTAACTACAGATTATGTTTATATGAGAGTTGCAGAAATGTATTTATTAAATGCCGAGGCTGCAGCAAATACAGGTGATGAAGCCACCGCAAAAACATCTCTAAAATTTTTACTAGATCAAAGAATGCCTGATACCTCATACATTGATGGTTTAAGTGGTCAGGACTTGTTGGATGAAATATATTTACAAACGAAAATTGAATTGTGGGGTGAAGGTAAAAGTTACTTAGCAATGAAGAGAAATAAAGCAACAATAACAAGAGGAGATAATCACCTTTCAAATGTGGGTGTTGCTATACCTTATGATGATAACAGATTGTCATTTTTAATTCCACAATCTGAAATTCAAAATAATCCATTTATTAACGATCAAAATTAAAATTAGCAAGCCACCCCTTTGCGGGTGGCTTGCATAAAACATAAATATTATGAAAAAAATCACTTTTTTATTAATAATTTCCCTTTCGTTTTTCGCCTTTAATGGTTGTGCCGACGATGAAGAAGTTATTAATTATGTATCTTTTGAAAGTACATCTTATAAATTTGGAGTTGAATTAGATGGATCCTCTTCTAATGACATTAAAATTTATGCAACCAAAACAACTGGTGCAGACAGAACCTACAACATTAGTGTTGTAACTGATATGTCAAGTGCAGATCCTGCTTCCTATGAAGTTCAATCCTCCGTAACAATACCTGCAAACAGTAATGTAGGAATGTTTACAGTTAAAATTTCAGATTTAAATATCGGCGAAAACGGAGAAACACTTGTTTTAAAGATAGAAGAACAGGAAGGTTTATTTACCGGTGAAAAAATTGTTTTAAATGTAAAACAGGTATGTCCGCTTAACGAAGTTATTTTAGATATTAAATTTGATGACTGGCCAGAAGAAACTGGATGGGAACTATTAGATTCTGACGGTAATGTTATTGATTCTGCAGATTTTGGTTCTTATGCTGGTGAAACAGAATTTTCTAAAGCCTTTTGTTTACAAGATGGAACCTACACTTTTACCATTTATGATGCTTATGGTGATGGAACTAATTACTACAAATTATCATATAATGGAACTATCCTTGTAGAAGGAGGAGCTTTTGGTTCTTCAGAAACTACAATATTCGATGTTAGTATGTAAATTTTAACATTATCAATATGATTAAAACCTTTCTGTTAAAATAAACAGAAAGGTTTTTTTATTGCATCTAGATTTATTAATGTTCTCCTCCTAAAATATTTTTACTGTTTCTAACTAAAAACTGTTGTTATTTTTTATCAAAAGACCTATATTTAACACTCTCTATATCAAGATGTTTTATTAATATTTAATCTTTATTTTTATATTTGTTTTAAAACTGAAATTTATCTTATTATAAAATCAGTTTATTATTCAGTTGAAATAATATCCAAAACCCTTTATTTATCTGCAACTTTTGTTAAACAATTGTTAAGTTTTAACCTTTATAATTTGTTTAATTAACATATTTTTTAGATTTTTGACGCTTATTAATTCAAATAATTAAATAATGAAAACAAAGTTAAGTGGAATTATGACGCTTTTACTAGCGTTTGTAGTGCAATTTACTTTTGCACAAGAAAGGACTATCACTGGTACAGTTTCTGATGAAACAGGAGCACTGCCCGGTGTTAGTGTAATAATTGAAGGCACCACTATGGGTGCCGAAACTGATTTTGACGGTAATTATACCATTATGGCTACTGAAGGAAATAACCTTCGTTTTAGTTTTGTGGGTATGACTACGGTTGTAAGAACAGTTGGAGCCAATGACGTGATCAACGTTACTATGGTGTCGGCTGACAATACTTTAGATGAAGTTGTTGTAACTGCATTGGGTATTAAAAGAGAGAAGAAATCATTAGGTTACTCAACTCAGGAAGTAAAGGGAGACGCAGTAAATACTGTAAAAGACCCTAACTTCATAAACTCTTTATCTGGTAAAGTTGCTGGTATCGATGTTAAAAGTAGTGGTACCATGGGTGGTTCAACCAACGTAGTAATTCGTGGTTATTCTTCTTTATATGGTTCAAACCAGGCTTTATTTGTTGTTGATGGTGTACCTATTAGCAATGCCAACACAAATGGCAGTAGTCAAAACTCTGGTAGAGGTGGTTATGATTTTGGTAATGGAGCAGCAGATATCAACCCAGATGACATTGAATCTATCAACGTGTTAAAAGGTGGTGCTGCAACAGCATTATACGGATCTAGAGCGGCTAATGGTGTAATTGTAATTACAACCAAAAGAGGAAAAGAAAGAGCTAATCAAGGTATTGGTGTTACAGTAAACTCTTCTGTTACTTTTAATAAATACAATGCTGATACATTTGCAACCTACCAAAAAGAATATGGTGCAGGTTATTATGACGGATGGCATCCAGGAGGTTTTTATTATGAAGACCAGGATGGTGATGGTGTAGAAGATGCATATGCACTTTCTGACTGGGATGGTTCTTTTGGAATCACACCTTTTAACGAGAACTTAATGGTATATCAATGGGATTCATTCTACCCTCAGTTACCTGAAACTTATGGAAAAAAATCTCCTTGGGTTGCTGGTGAAAATGATCCAAGTTCCGTATTTGAAACTGGGTCTACGTTATTTAATAGTGTTGCTTTAGATGGAGCTAATGAAAGCGGCACTTTCAGATTAGGTTATACCAACATGAATCAATCAGGTATCATGCCAAATAGTAAGGTTATTAGAGATAATGTTGATTTTTCTGCAACTTATAAACTTACAGATAAATTGACCGTATCAGCAAATGCTAATTACATAAAAACAAAAGGAAAAGGTCGTTTTGGAACAGGTTATGATTCTCAAAACTTTATGCAAACATCCAAGCAATGGTGGCAAACCAATGTAGATGTACAAGAACAAAAGGATGCTTATTTTGCAACTCGAGATAACATCACCTGGAATACTTCCTATATCAATCATGATTTACACCCAATTTATCATGATAACGTTTACTGGATGCGTTATGAAAGTTTTGAAACCGATAGGAGAGATCGTATCATGGGTAATGTTGCTCTAGATTATCAGATCAATGACTGGTTAAGTGTTTATGGTAGAGTTACTTTAGATAATTATTCTGAAATGCAGGAAGAACGCATCAACAATGGTAGTACCAATGTTGCTATGTACAGTATTCGTAACAGATCATTTAATGAAAATAACTTTGACCTGATGCTTCGATTCAACAAAGACCTCAGTGAAAATATTAGCTTGAACGCAGTTTTAGGTACCAATATCATGAGACAAACTTATTCAAGTATGTATTCAGCTACCAACGGTGGTTTAAATGTTGATCGTTTATTTGCATTGAGTAATTCTAAAAATCCTATCAATGCTCCAAGTCAATACGACTATTCAAAAGGTATTGATGGCTATTATGCAAATGCATCTTTAGGCTTTTACAACATGTTATTTGTAGAGGGATCATATAGAATGGATATAGCTTCTACTCTACCAACAAATGATAACAAATATGATTATTACGGTGGATCTGTTAGTTTTTTATTCTCAGAATTAATTGATGCTAACTGGTTATCACTTGGTAAAATAAGAGCAGGTTATGCAAAAACAGGTAATGCTGCCAATCCTTTGATTTTATATAACACTTATGAATTAGGAACACCAGTTGGTGGGCAGGCATCTGCTTCGTTACCTTCTACAAATAACAACTCTCAACTTAAAAATGAAGAATCAAATGAATTGGAATTTGGGTTGGAGATGTCTATGTTCAAAAATCGTTTAGGATTTGATGTTTCTGTTTATGATAAAACTTCTACAGATCTTCTTACCAGAGTTACAGTTACTCCTGCTACAGGATATAGTGGACAATGGTTGAATGCTGGTGAAATTCAAAACAAAGGTATTGAAGCCGCTGTTTGGGGTGTTCCTGTAAAAACAGATAATTTTGAATGGAGAGTTGATGTGAACTGGGCTAAGAATGAAAGTGAAGTTATTTCATTGGCTTCTGGATTGAAAAATTTACAGTTAGCAAGTATGCAAGGAGGCGTTTCTATCAACGCAACTGTTGGTGAGCCTTATGGTATGATTAGAGGTACCAATTATGTTTTCCATGAAAATGGACAAAGAATTGTTGGAGATAATGGTGCTTATGTTAAATCTGCAAGTCATGATGAGAATTTAGGTACTTTCCAACCAGACTGGAAAGGAGGTATCAATAACCGTCTTTCTTATAAAGGTTTATCATTCAGTTTTTTAATTGACATGCAAAAAGGTGGTAGCGTTTTCTCTTTAGATACGTGGTACGGAATGGGTACAGGACTTTATCCTGAAACAGCCGGATTAAATGAATTAGGAAATCCTAAAAGAACTCCTGTTGCTGATGGTGGTGGTATTTTGTTAGACGGTGTGGATGCAGATGGAAATCCAAATACAACCAGAGCAAGAATGGATTATTTTGCAAATGCATTAGGATGGTCTAAAGCAGTAAATGCACAACATGTTTATGATGCTGGCTATATCAAATTAAGAGAAGTTTCTCTTGCTTACACATTGCCTTCTCATTTATTCAGAAAGAATATGATTCAGGCAATGACCTTTTCTTTAATAGGTAGAAATCTATGGATCATTGATAAATCCTTACCTTACGGAGATCCTGAGGCAGGTTTGAGTTCAGGTAATGTACAAGGTTATCAATCAGGTGCCTATCCAACTACAAAAGATTATGGATTTAGTGTTAAATTACAATTTTAAAAAAGAGATACGATGAAAAAAATATTTTTAATAACCTTATTGATAAGTATCACATTTTCATGTGAGGACTTTGATGGATGGAACGTGGATAGTAAAAATCCAAGTACTGTTCCAGGCAGCTATTTGTTTACAAGTGCAGAAAAGGCAATGTTTGATCAAATGACAAGCACAAGTGTAAATAGTAACATTTTTAAAATGTTTGCACAAAACTGGACAGAAACTCAATATACCGATGAAGCAAATTATGATATCAGAGGTAGAGATATTGGTGGTAACTTTTCTAGTAATATTTACAGAAATGTATTGAATGATTTACAGGAAGCATCTAAAATTATTAGTGCAGATGAATTTTTAGATGCAACTACCAAAGCTAATTCTTTGGCAATGATTGAAATTTTCAGTATTTACACTTGGCATGTAATGGTAGACACCTTTGGTGATATTCCTTATTCTCAAGCATTGGTAGGAGTTGAAAACTTATTACCTGCTTATGATGATGATGCTGCTATTTACACAGCTCTTTTCAGTAGACTTGACATTGCTTTAGCTATGTTAAAGCCTGGAGGATCTGTAGGTGCAGCCGACCTAATTTATAATGGTAATATTGATCAGTGGATTAAATTTGGTAACTCTTTAAAATTGAAAATGGCAGTTCGTACTGCTGATTTCGATCAGGCAAGATCTACTAAACTTGCAGGAGAAGCAATGAGTAATATATTCACTTCTTCCTCTGATAATGCTTCTTTTCCTTATGAAGCAAATCCACCAAACAACAACCCTATTTGGGGAAGTTTAGTTCAATCAGGTCGTAATGACTTTGTTCTTGCAAGTACATTTGTTGACTTAATTGTTCCATTAAATGACCCAAGAACTGCTGTTTATATGGATGACAATCTTGAAGATGGATACAAAGGTGCAACCTATGGAGCAGGTAGTTCTTATGTTGATTACACACACGCAGGTGCTCTTTGGCATACGCCTGATTTTGAAGCGGTTATCATGAGTTATTCTGAAG
>Ga0256834_1001701_pt1 | contig 14578 bp, 14 predicted proteins | sample 4281140metaG_FD_190536 | JGI IMG/M metagenome (GOLD analysis project Ga0256834, IMG submission 190536) | Hydrothermal vent microbial communities from East Pacific Rise, Pacific Ocean - 4281-140 | ecosystem: Environmental > Aquatic > Marine > Hydrothermal vents | place: Pacific Ocean: East...
GATGGGGTCAGAGTAACTGATCGTGCAATGAGCTTGTAATCAATTACTTAGACTCCTTTGACCCTATCATCATGGGTTGATGTTTTTATGACCCTGAATCCAAGAAAAATAGGGCATATCTATAACAGATAAGGGTATAGGTAGAGCGGTGCTAATTGAGCATTAGCTTAATACCTATTAGTAGCAAAAAAAGTGCAAATAGGCGTTTGGTTGTGGTGGCAGGAAGGTGGTGTGCTAGTCGGACGCCGGTTGGGGCAAAAAGCATGCTGCTGAAGGCGATAATCAATGCTGCTGGCCAATAGATGTAACCGCTACTGGCTAGTGGCAGATTGCTAACTCCCCAACCGTTGATGAGATAACCCATTGTGCCTGCAATGGCAATAGGGAGGCCACAGGCACTCGATGTGGCAATGGCTCGCTGTATAGGGTTGCCTGTGCCAATAAGAAAGGGGACGGTCAAAGTGCCACCACCAATGCCGACGATAGATGAGAGCGTGCCGATACCTCCGCCAATGAAAGAGAGTGCTGTTGCATTGGGCAGTGGGTAGCGTTGGCTGCTCTGCTGGTTGATGGCTATTTTGATACTTAAAAAAAGTAGGAAGAGCGCGAAGAGTCGCTGTAACCAAAAGCCATCAATGGTGCTGGCGATTAGTGCCCCCAGCCATGCACCAATCAAAATTCCAGGTGTCATTTTCAGTGCTATTGGCCAAATGACCGCTTGGCGTTGATGGTGCCCATAGATGGCTGAAATTGAGGTGAAGATAATGGTTGCGAGTGAGCTGCCTATCGCCATGTGAACAACCAACTCTGCTGGAAAATTGAAGCTGTGGAAGAGAGGGATTAATGCCGGAACTACGATGGCCCCTCCGCCGATACCAAATAGCCCCGCCATAATACCGGTTACCACGCCAACCAATAGGAGTAGCGTGATATCGAGTAGTGTTAGGCCAAAAAATAGTATCTCCATTGTCGTTGGTTATGCTGGCTTAGAGATGATCCAGCATATTCATTAAGCTAAACCCGATGGGCTCCTCTTCTAGATCACGACTCAAACCCAGTACCTTAAAGCGCTCGCCCATCTCTGAGGGTAGGGTCAATTTTTTCACCCCTTGCATCAGCTCAAGATGGTTGATGAGATCATCTGGGTCAGATTTAGCTAGGATCTGCTCTAACCTGCAGCTCATCAAAAAGTGTGCCTGAGTGGCAAAGCCATCCACTCTTAATCCAGCCTCATGGGCGGTATCAGCAATGGCTGAAAAGTCGACGTAGGCGGTGATGTCTTGCAGGCCGACCAGTTTGAATGGGTCATCATGGGCACGGTGTTGGAAGTGGCACATTAAGGTTCCTGTGCTGCGTTCTGGTAGGTAGAACTCACGCTGTGGGTAGCCGTAGTCGATCAAAAAAACTGCGCCCTGTTGCAGTGATGCTGCAAGGGCACGTATCCAAGAAGTGGCGCGTTGATTGACCTCAGAGAGGTAGCCAACAGGCAGTGGTTGGAGGTTGTTGATCTCATCAATGCGTTGGATGAGTCCTGGTGTGTCAGCAGGTTTGTATAGCGTGGTGAACTCCCCCTGGTTGTTATAGGTGATGAACTCCTCTTCAATCCACTCATCACCGATACGGAAACGCTGAACGGGCATTGCATCGAGCACTTCATTGGCGATGATGATGCCGCAAAATTGCTCAGGTAGTCGGTCTATCCACTGCACACGTGATAGGAGATGTGGCACTTTTTGTTGTAGTGTCTCCTGTTGACGAAGGCGTAGATCTGGGCTGATATCTAAAATAAGATAGTGTTCAGGCAAACTCCCTAACTGCTCAAGTTCGGCCAATAAATCGGCGGCTAAGATGCCAGACCCCGCACCAAACTCTAACAGCTCCCCTGTGGGTAGTTGCTTAAGTATCTGTTGAGATTGTCGTGCCAAGCAGTGAGCAAAGATGGGCGAAATCTCTGGTGAGGTGATGAAATCACCCGTTGCGCCAAATTTACGTTGACCCGCAACGTAGTAACCTAAGCTGGGTGCATAGAGTGCCAGCTCCATAAATCTATCGAACGGGATAGCGCCGCCAGCATTATCGATCTCGTTACGAATCACCTGCGTGAGTTGATCACTGTGTGACTGCTCTGCTGTTCCAGGGGTTGGCAGGGTGTTGGCTGCTTGCGGCTGCATATAGTTCCAATTTTAGATAGAGTTGAGTGGTACAGTTTAATACAACATTTTGTTGGCCTAATATTCAACCACGGAGTCCTAACATGACGCAAAGCCCGCTGAATGGAAAGTGTGCGTTGATCACCGGAGCGGCAAAGCGTATTGGGGCTGAGATTGCCCGCACTCTGCACCATCACGGGATGGATGTGGTGTTGCACTACAACCACTCGGTGGAGGATGCCACTGAGCTGCAACGGGAGTTACACCAACAGCGTGCCAACTCTGTGTTGCTGTTGTCGTGTGATCTAAATGAGACGGCTCAATTATCAGCATTGGTTGAGCAAGCCGCCGCTTTCAAAGGGCGGCTTGATCTGCTGGTTAATAACGCCTCGGCCTTCTACCCAACACCGCTGCAATCGGCGAATGAGAAGCAGTGGGATGATCTGTTTGCCAGTAATCTTAAGGCTCCCTTCTTCCTTGCTAAGGCGGCTGCACCTTGGTTGAGCCAGTCAACCGGTAATATCATTAATTTGGTTGATATCTATGCCGAAAAACCGCTAAAAGAACATGCTATCTATTCGATAGCCAAAGCGGGTAATGCCATGTTGGTGAAGAGTTTAGCAGCGGAGTTGGCGCCGCAAGTGCGTGTTAATGGTATCGCGCCTGGGGTTATTCTCTGGCCTGATGGGGCTGAGGAGTCGAAGCAGGCTGCAATTCTTGAGCAGGTGCCGCTGCGCCGATCGGGTGCTCCTAGCGATATTGCAGAGGTGCTACTTTTTTTAGTGCGTGATGGCCGCTATATTACCGGTGAAATTATCAAGGTGGATGGTGGTCGCTCGCTTAATCTTTAGCCGCAGGCGAAAGGGTTAGATATTGGGCTGTAGTGTGGTAAGCCAAAGTGGCTGATCGGATTTGTTGAACGCATCCCATAGCTGTTGGTAGCTCTGCTGGGTGAGAGGGTGAATTTCGCTGCCTGCCACATCAGCCAGTGGTTTTAAGACAAAGGCGTAACGGGTGATTTCATCGCGTGGTAGCTTGATCGTCCCCTCGCAAATTTCCTTGTCGCCATAGGTTAAAAGGTCGATGTCGAGGGTGCGTGGGGCAAATTTTGTGCTGCTACGTTTGCGCCCTTGCTTCACCTCAATAGCATGCAATTGGCTGGCTAACTCACTAATTGACATGTTGGTCTGGATACCAATAACTAGGTTGAAGAAGTCCTCCCCCTCAAAACCAACAGCCTGGCTCTCGTAGATTGGTGAGATGAGCAGTGAGCCAAATTGTGCGCCCAGTTGTTCAATGGCGGCATGAATATTTTTGTCGCGGTTGATGTTGCTGCCAAGACTGAGCCAGACTTGGGTCATGTTAGGTGCGCTGGCCGCGTTCGATGATTACACCAACGCCGCTGGCATTACTGACGGCACCAATTTTATTTAGGCTGAGGCGTGTCCATGTAACACCAAACTCATTGAGGATGATCTCACTACAGCGTTCAGCCAGTGTCTCAACTAGCTGAAATTCACTCTCGTTAACAAACTGAGTCAGTCGTTTTGAGACCAATTTATAGTCAACAGCATCCTCAATTTGGTCACTGGTTGCTGCTTGCTTTACGTCACAGCTCATCTCAATATCAAAAACCACGCTTTGTCTGATCTTTCGCTCCCAATCATAGATGCCTATAACGGTGTCGGCGCGTAGATCACGAATAAAAACGATATCCATGGTGATGCTTCAACTCTAAATTTTTAGTGGGTACATAGTAAAACATGCCGCGTAGTGCTTGACCATACGTGGCTTAATTGTGTCCAATATGCAGCATGTTAATTGATATCTCAATTGTTGTTTTTGCCTATCTGCTGGGTTCAGTCTCCAGTGCCATTATCGTCTGTCGCTTGATGGGGTTGCCCGATCCACGAACAGAGGGTTCAAATAACCCAGGCGCCACCAATGTGCTGCGCATTGGTGGTAAAAAGCCAGCCGCTATCACATTGATGGGTGATAGTGCGAAAGGCCTTGTACCGGTATTGATCGCTGCTCATCTACTCAATGTGAGTGATTTAGTGGTTGCGTTGACTGCGCTGGCCGCTTTTATTGGCCATCTCTACCCGCTGTTTTTTGGCTTTAAGGGGGGGAAGGGGGTTGCGACCGCGCTGGGTGTACAGTTTGGGTTGAGTTGGGAGATTGGCCTCTGCGTTACGGTCATCTGGCTCTTTATGGCCAAGGTGCTCAATATCTCTTCGCTGGCTGCACTGATATCGATGGCTTTAGCGCCAGTGATTGTCTGGTATTTCTGGCCAGCGCAGGAGTTGATTGTCATGCAGGTGGTGATGAGCCTGATGCTCTTTTGGCGTCATCGCAGCAATATCCGTGATCTATTGAGTGGCACTGAAGGCAAAATTTCAAAAGAGCAGGGGCCGAGTTCGAAAGGTTAAATCGCCTGTAACTCATCCAGTGGCCAGCGTGGCGTAGCGTGGAATTTTAGTGCGCTCTGTTCGCCTGTCTTGAGGCGCAGCCAGCCTGCATAAGCGATCATTGCCCCATTGTCGGTACAAAATTCAGCTCTTGGGTAGAAGGCTTCTCCTCCCTCTTTTGCCATCATCTTATTGATCTGTTTTCGTAGGTGTTGGTTGGCGCTAACACCGCCAGCCAACACCAAGCGTTTGGTGTCGGTATCGCGTATAGCACGGCGGCATTTAATCACTAGCGTATCAACGACAGCATCTTCAAAAGCACGGGAGATATCGGCCTTCAACTGGCTATCTGACCCTTGGTTGAGCTTCTGCTCTCTCTGCAGTGTATTGAGGGCAAAGGTCTTCAAACCACTGAAACTAAAATCGAGACCTGGGCGATCGGTCATTGGGCGTGTGAATTTGAATCGTGTTGGATCACCAGATTCAGCCAGCTTTGCCAGCTCTGGGCCGCCAGGGTAGGGGAGGCCAAGCATCTTGGCGGTTTTGTCGAAGGCTTCACCCGCTGCATCGTCCAACGTATCCCCCAGTAGATGATAGTCACCCACACCGCGTACTTCCACCAGCTGTGTATGGCCACCTGAGACGAGCAGGGCGATGAATGGGAATTGTGGGGCGGGCTCCTCCAACATGGGAGCCAGTAGATGCCCCTCCATGTGATGAATGGCGACAGCAGGCACGCCAAGAGACCAAGCGAGGCTGCGCCCAATGCCTGCGCCTACCAACAGTGCGCCCACCAAACCAGGGCCAGCTGTGTAGGCAATGGCATCAATATCTGTACGTGTCAGATTGGCCTGATTAAGGGCTTCATTGATCAACGGGATTGTTTTTCGCACATGATCGCGTGAGGCCAGCTCAGGTACTACACCGCCATACTCGGCATGGAGTGAGATTTGGCTGTAGAGCGTGTGTGATAGCAGACCTTGCTCACTGTCATAAATAGCTACGCCTGTTTCGTCGCAGGAGGACTCAATGCCTAAAACCTTCAAAATATCTCTCAATCGTTAGGGAAGTTCTGAACAATCATGACTTGCTTCAGAGCTTCCTTAAGTTGTAAATGGAAAATTATAGAGTGTATAGCACTCCTTTGGGCCGCTGATTATCGCGCTTTTTTACCCATTAGGGGAATTAGCTTTGCAAAGCTGTAAATCGGGCGCTATAATTCGCCGTTTTCCCGTTCTTGGGAATCTTACATTAATTGTTTAACGCTATTTGAGGTAGCAGAACAGATGCCGAATATCCGTGTCAAAGAGAACGAACCATTTGAAGTTGCCATGCGTCGATTCAAGCGCTCATGCGAGAAAGCAGGAGTCCTAGCTGAAGTCCGTCGTCGTGAATTCTACGAAAAGCCAACTTCAGAGCGTAAGCGCAAAGCTGCCGCTGCTGTTAAAAGACACCTGAAAAAGGTCTCTCGTGAAAGTCGACGTTTTGAGCGTCAGTACTAAGCTCGATTGATTCGTTAAATGCTAACAGAAAAATTCCGAGATGAAATGAAGGCGGCCATGCGTAGCGGTGATAAGCCGCGCCTGGGTGTCATTCGTCTCGTTCTCGCAGCGATTAAGCAGCGAGAGGTCGATGAACGTATTGAGTTGAATGATGAACAAGTGCTGCTTGTGCTTGATAAAATGGTCAAACAGCGTCGTGAATCATTGGCTCAATTCAAGCAGGCAGGTAGAGATGATCTGGCTGAGCAGGAGGCGTATGAAATCGGTGTTCTGCAAGATTTTCTGCCCGAGGCGCTCAGCGAAGAGGAGATTTCAGCAATGATCTCTGAAGCGATTAAGCAGACTGAGGCAGCATCGATTCGTGATATGGGTAAGGTGATGGGAATTATCAAACCCAAGATGCAGGGCCGAGCCGATATGAGCGCGGTTAGTGCAGTGATCAAGCAGCAGCTCAACAGCTAGACTGATCTTTCCGTTTGCTTTATGGCCGGAAAAATCCCAAGAAGTTTCATCGATGATCTGCTCGCCCGAGTCGATATTGTCGATGTCGTCAATCGTTATGTACCGCTGAAAAAGGCAGGCAAAGAGTATCAGGCCTGCTGCCCCTTTCACGGCGAGAAAACCCCCTCTTTTACCGTTAGCCAGCAGAAGCAGTTTTACCACTGTTTTGGTTGTGGTGTTCATGGATCGGCCATCAGCTTTCTGATGGAGTATGACCACATGGGATTTGTTGATGCGGTCGAAGAGTTGGCGCATCAAATAGGTGTCGAGGTGCCTCGTGAAGAGGGTTTCTCATCGGGCCCTGATCTACGTCCTCTCTATGAAATAATGCAACGCTCCGTTGACTATTATCGTCAACAGCTCTGCAGCCATCCACAGGCCGATCAAGCCGTAAATTATCTCAAACAGCGCGGGTTGAGTGGTGAAATTGCCGCACGTTTTGATATCGGTTTTGCACCGCCTGGATGGGATGGGTTGATAAAGTCTGTCGGTGCCGAAGAGCAGGATCTCAAGCGGCTGCGCATCACGGGTATGACATCGGATCCAGATGGTAAATGTTATGACCGTTTTCGTGAACGTATTATGTTCCCTCTGCGTGATCAACGTGGTCGAACGATCGCCTTTGGTGCGCGCATTATTGGTGATGGTAAGCCCAAATACCTTAACTCACCTGAGACACCGCTTTTCCATAAAGGTAAGGAGCTATACGGTCTCTATGAGATGCGTAAGGCGCTGCGTAAAATTGAGCGTCTGTTGGTGGTTGAAGGTTACATGGATGTGGTCTCATTGGCTCAATATGGCATTGACTACGCGGTAGCAACGCTGGGTACGGCAACGACACCTGATCATCTAGATCGCCTGTTTAAGACTTGTAGTGAAGTCACCTTCAGTTTTGATGGCGATCGGGCAGGGCGTGAAGCGGCGTGGAAAGCGATGCATGTAGCGCTGCCTATGATGCGGGATGGTCGTGAATTACGCTTTTTGCTGCTTCCTGATGGAGAAGATCCAGATACTTTGGTGCGTAAAGAGGGTGAGCAGAAATTTGCAGCGCGGGTTGCTGCGGCGTTGCCGCTCTCCACTTTTCTCTTTGACCATCTAACTGGTCAGGTTAATACGGATACGATTGATGGGCGAGCACACTTGGCTCAATTGGCCAAGCCGTTGCTTGAACGGCTGCCAGCCGGTCTTTTTCGTGAAATGATGTTTCAGCGGCTTGATGAGCTGGTTGGTCTGAAGAGTCGTCGTGCAGGATCCCCCAAAAGAGTGAATAGATGGAATGCTGTCAAAAGTACTTCAGCGGCTAAGCGGACAACGCCAGTGCGTAAGGCGATAGCACTTTTGATGCAATACCCGGAATTGGCAAAGCTGCTTGTTGATAGTCCACAGCAAGAGTGGCGACTGTTGGAGGTGCCGGGTATTCCTCTTTTAGTTGAGATTGTTGAGATGCTTAAACAGCGACCAGAGTTGTCATCTGCTGCGCTACTTGAGCGATGGCGCGACTGTGAGGAGTTTAGTTCTCTACAGCGTCTACAATATTATGATATTGAGATTGAGCAAGGGCACGATAGTGAACTGCTTGGGGTTATTGGAATATTACAGCGAGAGTGGGAACGGCGAGATGATAAATTGCTATTATCAAAGCTTAGTCCGCGTGATATGAGTGAAGAGGAGAAGCTGCTTTTGAGGCAGAAGTTCTCAGAACGTGTAACAGTGCAAAAAAAACCAGACGGATTGGAATAAAATTAAAAATACATGCTAAAATGCGTGGTTCAGTGTAGTGCTATGTGTAGATTTAAATATTTAAGGTAGAACATGAGTCAGGAATCGCAGCAATCCAAACTTAAACAACTGATTGCCAAAGGTAAGGAGCAGGGCTTCTTAACTTACGTAGAGGTTAACGATCACCTGCCTCCTGGTATTGTAGAAGCGGATCAGATTGAAGACATCGTTCGCATGCTCAATGATATGGGTATCACGGTGCATGAAAAAGCGCCTGATGCGGATGAGAGCAGTGGCGGTGCAAACCCAACGGATGATGATGCCGCCGAAGAGGCCGCAGCCGCGCTGGCAACAGTTGATAGTGAGTTTGGTCGTACCACCGATCCTGTCCGCATGTATATGCGTGAAATGGGCACTGTTGAGCTACTGACTCGTGAAGGCGAACTGAGTATCGCTAAGCGCATTGAGTCGGGTCTAAACCAACTGCTGATTTCACTTTCGTACTACCCAGGCACGGTTAAGTTGGTACTCGATAAATTTGCTGATTATAAGGCAGAAAACATCCGTTTGAATGAGGTCATCAGTGGCTTTGCGGATATTATTGATGAGAATGACACCTCTATCCCTATGCCCGTTGTTGCTAGTGATGATGACGAAGAGGTGGTCGATACTGGGCCTGATCCAGAAGAGGTCACGCTTATCATGGATAATATGCGTGAGAAATATGACCATGTTATCGCCTGTTTAAAAGAGCATGGTAAGGCTGATGAACGTACTCAGAAAGCGATCGAAGAGACCTCTGAAATCTTCATGGAGTTCAAGTACACACCGGCGCTCTTCAATAAATTGGTTGAAAATCTCCGCACCGTAATCGGGAGAGTGCGTAGCCAAGAGCGCGCCATTTTGAACAACTGTGTAAAAAAAGTGGGTATGACTCGAAAAGAGTTCATCACCTCATTTCCAACCAATGAAACCAATCTTGATTGGGTCGATACGCTTATTGCTGATGGGGCTCACTATAGTACTCCCCTGGAAGAGTTTGCCGATGAGATTGTTAGATCTCAAACACGCCTAAAAGAGGTTGAAAGAGAGAGCCTCCTCAATATTAAGGAGATTAAAGAGATCAACCGCCGAGTCTCTATCGGTGAAGCGAAAGCGCGCCGTGCCAAGAAAGAGATGGTTGAAGCTAACTTACGTCTGGTTATCTCTATTGCCAAAAAATATACCAACCGTGGTCTGCAGTTTCTTGATTTGATTCAAGAGGGCAACATTGGTTTGATGAAAGCGGTTGATAAGTTTGAATACCGCCGTGGTTATAAATTTTCAACCTACGCCACTTGGTGGATTCGTCAGGCGATCACCCGCTCAATTGCAGATCAAGCGCGTACCATTCGCATTCCTGTGCATATGATTGAGACGATTAACAAACTTAATCGTATCTCACGCCAAATGATTCAGGAGATGGGTCGTGAAGCGACGCCTGAAGAGCTGGCAGAGCGCATGGAGATGCCAGAAGATAAAGTGCGTAAAGTGCTAAAAATTGCCAAAGAGCCTATCTCAATGGAGACCCCAATCGGTGATGATGAAGATTCACACCTGGGCGACTTTATTGAGGATGCTGGTGTTGTCTCACCTGTTCAGTCGGCAACGATGGAAGGGCTCTCAGAAGCGACTCAAACGATGCTCTCTGGTTTGACAGTACGAGAGGCTAAAGTGCTGCGCATGCGTTTTGGTATCGATATGAATACTGACCATACACTTGAAGAGGTTGGTAAGCAGTTTGATGTGACGCGTGAGCGTATTCGGCAGATCGAGGCTAAAGCGTTACGTAAATTGCGCCACCCTTCACGTTCAGATTCACTACGCAGTTTTTTGGATAGTGATGGTTGATAGGATTGAGCTTCTGCCTCTTCCCTTATCTCTCGCTGCTGGTACAATTTTAATCACTACGGGCCCTTAGCTCAGTTGGTTAGAGCAGGGGACTCATAATCCCTTGGTCGAAGGTTCAAGTCCTTCAGGGCCCACCATATAAAACAAAGAGTTACGTTAAATCGTAGCTCTTTTTTTATGCCTGGAGTTTATGTGTAGACGCTATGTAGACATTTTAGGCGTGGGTTTTCGTACATAAACTCTTAATCATAACCACCCGTAGAACTCTAGCCCTAAAAGCGTATTTGAGCATGCAGTTTGTTTATGGAACAAAGAAAAGGCCAAAGGAGACCCATTTGACCGTGTGTATTGTGTCTTCGATAAAGATAGCCATGAAACTTATACTGAGACCCTTCAGAATATTGCATTATTTCATATTGAAAATGTTTTTCAGGCTTCCGTGTCAGTTCCCTGCTTTGAATATTGGCTTCTGCTCCATTTCATCTATACAGCTAAGCCATACGCTGCTGCCGGTTCTAGAAGCATTGGAAAACAAGTGCTCAATGAACTTAAAGGCTATCTTCCAGAATATGAAAAAGGAAGCAGTGGCATATTTACGTTATTACATGGCAACCTAGAATTCGCTAAAGGTAATGCAATAAGCTCCTTGAAGTGCGCAGAAGATAGTTTTACCGATAATCCATCTACTCATATTCATGAGCTTGTTGAGTACCTGCAAGACATAAAAACAGCTTCAACCGGCATGTAGAACGGGGTAGCACTAGGTTGGGGCGAAGAACGAACCCCAACATGACCCAGGTAAGGGTTATGACATGCCATTGGCATATGGTGTAGTGCAAGGCTTTAGCTGTAGCATACAAATAGCATCGCGGAGCGATACATTGTGTTGAGTTTTGTCCCCTATTTTCGCAAAGCACCATCCGCTACCACCTCAACGCCCTCCGCAATAAATCGATACTCCTTGGTGCTCTCGGTTATCTGGTTAGCCTGCTCTCTACTCATACCGGCATCCATTGCGTAGTGTCTAACCTCCGCTACGCTCATGACGGTTTCACTAAGCTCTCCCTGCGCTAGCACCGTTTTTCCGATAATGGTCTCAGGTACAAAAAAGCCATAATTCTTGAAGGTGACACGGACTGCGCCATTTCTGATTCTTAGTGCCATCCAGCATCCTTTCTTCTGACACACCTTGGTCACTTGGCCTTTTACTAGAAGTGTTTTCGTCTTGGCTGGATCATACTCTTTAATTCCCTGCTCTAAGCTGATCGCTTTGTAGTGGGTGAGGGGTTCGCCAAAATGGTTGGTATCCTCAGAAGCGGGGAGTGGGCAGGCCATGATAAGGCTGATTATGGTGAGGGAAATGATTTTGTTTTTCATGGTCTTCTCACAAGTATTGTTGACTGTCTATTCATGGTGTATTTATACACTTTTATCGAGTGTCAGCGGGGATGTTAACGTCAATCTCTTTGCCGATAATGGAGATCACACAGTTATGGATTGCAAGTGAGTGATTATAACTCTCTTCGATAATCGTGGGGGTAGAGATATTACTAGAATAGATGAATGAGTCGAACCTGGAAAAAGCTAATGATTTGTATGCAGTTCGATAGCTTTCGCTAGGCCATCGGTATCAAATGCATCAAGTGTCGTAGGAAATCAGAGCAGTCCAGGGTCCTAATACAACTGTTTGCAGGATCGATTAGATATATTTGTGCGTATGGATATCAAAAATATTCTGGCCTATTCTATTCAAACAGCGTTCCTGTGACTTCTTCTCGATACCCCATAGAGCGGTAGCCGACACGTCGTTTCTCAAACATCTTGGCAAGCATTGGGATTTTGCTATCAACATAATCAATAATCCGAACCTCGTCTTTGCCAGGGTGTAACCGGTGTAATCGACCAGCATATTGGATAAGTGTCCCTTTCCAGGATACCGGTAATGTGAGGAACAACGTGTCCAGTCGGGCATCATCGAAGCCCTCACCAATATATCTGCCGGTTGCTAGCAGGAGTCGTTCTTCATCTGTGGGAATTGATGCAAGCTGTTCTTGAACTTCCCTGCATGTTTTCGCTGATCGGCCTCCGTGTAATACGACAAGATGTTTTACAAACCCCTTTAGCCATTTGTAGAGGTTTTCGAGATGCTCCTTGCGTTCAGTCAGCAAAATTGGTGATCGGCCTTCTTCCAATGCCATCAAGACTTCGTTAATGATTAGCTCATTTCGTTGCTGATCGTTAACCAGCAAACTATAGAGTTCCTGGATGGTTAAGCTGGAATCCTGCACAGGGAGTTCAACTTCTGTTTTTCGGACAATAAGCCGATGGTTAAATGGGTGTTGAGCCAGTTGATTGCGAGTATCAATTTTGTATCGAGTAGGCCCTATTTGCATATGAGTGATGGGTTGATGACCATCGCGGCGATGAGGTGTTGCTGTTAACCCGATAACATATCGTGCTTTTACTTCAGACAAAATGCGCTCAAATGAGACGGCTGGTAGGTGGTGGCATTCATCAATAATGACCTGGCCATATTTTGTGACAATATCATCTACGCCCTCTTTGCGGGATAGACTCTGAATCATCGCCACATCGATATCTCCGGTTAGTTTGCGCTTTCCACCACCGATCTGTCCGATGATTTTCAAGTCACGTTCCAGGAAAATACCGATTTGTGAGCGCCACTGCTCCAGTAATGGCTGTCTATGTACCAGGATCAAGGTGCTGCACTTGCGTTCAGCGATGAGATAGGTGCCAAGAACAGTTTTCCCAAAACCTGGTGGTGCTACGATGATTCCATTGTCGTATTTAAGAATGGCCTCTGCTGCCAGGTGTTGGGCTTTGGTTAGTTCGCCAAAGAAGTTGGCGTTGATAGAATCACCCGAGTTTCTTTTGTCCTCTATTTCAAAACTGCTCTGATGTTCGCTGAGCAAGGCCTGTACATTATCAAAGCAGCCTCGCGGTAAGCTGATATGTTTTCCATGATCCACTGCACATGAGATTACGCGAGGTGTGAGTGCGGTCGAAAGTCGGAGGTTTTGCTTTTTGTAGAACTCTGGATTTTGGAATGCTGCCTGTCGTCTGATTAGGTTGATCATAGGCGATGGTAACCCGGCTTTCTCAATGTAAAGTCGCTGTGACAAAATGCACTTAACTTGATGGGGTATGGGTTCAGCTATTGTAATAGGTTTTTGTTTTTGTGATCTCAACCAGGGGCTAGTATCGACTTCATCATCCGTTTCAGCAACTTGAAGCCCCATGATCTGTCCCTGGGTTACAGCATTCTGGATAATGTGTTCAACCTTTGAAATCGAAATACGGGATAAGGAACCAAGGAAATTCCATTGATCCGTGAATGGTTCAAGATCATCATTCAGAAAGAGGGTGTTTCCTTCTTGCCGGGGATGAAACTGAAGTGGTAACGCAATGAGATTGCCGAACCCGCCTTTTGGCATAGTATCTTGATTTGGGAAAAGCCTGTCGTATGAGGCCATACTGAGTTGATATCGCCTTGCCATGGTTTCAGTAATTAGATAACTCCCAAGCTTTCTTACTGTTGATGCCTGGATTGGACTACTGAAAAAGAACCATACGTGTGCTCCATTTCCGGAGCGGGAACGTTCTATTGCGTAGGGAATGTTTATGATTCGGCAGGTCTCTGTAAATGCAAGAACATCCTCTTGCCAGGACTTTTTGTCAAAATCGGCAGCAAGAAACCAGCATGTCCCATCCTTTAGCATGGGGTAGATACCAATAACATGACGACCTTGAAGATGGTCAAGAATTACATCGGTTGATATCGGGAGGAAAGCCTGATTGCTGCATTCACCGCATTTTATTCGAGGCTTTTCGCATACTCCGCGAACCCATTCATTGGAACATGCAGGTGAATAGCCTTTCTTGGCTGATTTCTCGTTTTGCCAGAGCTTTGGGTAGACATCCTCTCGGCCGCGAAATAGGCTGGCAAAGAGCACGACTTTCTCCTCCGGTGTTATTTTTGAAGTCGGTAGAGTAAAGGGCACAGCTGAGGTGGTTGCTTTATTTGGGCTCCCTTTATCGTGTTGTTTAAGATGATCGTTAAGCAACTGGAGTACGTTCTCAGCCTCTTCTTGTTCTTTGCGTAGCTGCGTGATCTGTTTTTTTGTTTTGGCAATTTTGTGAAGGATGTTTTTGCGATTGGAAACTTTCATCTGACAAATCCATTTTGTGTACCTCCAATATACCACCACATCATATAGCGGTTTGTAGTGGGGTTAGATGTCAGAATGAGATATCAGGCTGCTTGATTGCCTAATGAGCTTAACTTTTCAAGTGTATCTGGGAATTTGCGCACCATTAAGATTAGAGCGGAAGCTTGGGCATTGGGTTTAGCTCGTCCCTGTTCCCAATTTTCAAGTGTGCGTAGGGA
>Ga0256834_1001702_pt1 | contig 14569 bp, 17 predicted proteins | sample 4281140metaG_FD_190536 | JGI IMG/M metagenome (GOLD analysis project Ga0256834, IMG submission 190536) | Hydrothermal vent microbial communities from East Pacific Rise, Pacific Ocean - 4281-140 | ecosystem: Environmental > Aquatic > Marine > Hydrothermal vents | place: Pacific Ocean: East...
GTGCCCCATGATTTTTTGCAATTGAGTGATTTCAACACCAGCTTCAAGCAAATGTGTAGCAAAGCTATGTCTTAGGCTGTGAGGAGTAATCTTTTTTTTAGACCAATACTTTTGATGACAGCTCTAAGGGCTAGTTGCACACCACCTCTATCTAATGGTGATGTTGCACGGTAAGCTTTTTTTAATCCTCTTTTTCTATTTGGGAAAATAAAAACAGGGTTTTGGTGGGTAAGCCAAAACTTTCGCAGTACAGACAATGCCAAATCACTAATAGGAACAATTCGATCTTTATTGCCTTTAGCATTGCGGATATGCACACGCATTCTATCGCCATCTATATCACCTACTTGCAAATTTAATCCTTCACTCAAGCGCAACCCCATAGAGTATATGGTAAAGAAAAACACTTTGTAACTGAGTTTAGTTGTTGAATCAAATATTAGTTGTGCTTGTTTCACGGTAACTATGTCAGGAATTCTTGTTGATTTTGGTGGTTTTATTACAGGTACATTAATCCAAGGTTTATTTAATACATGCATGGTGAAAAAACGTAAACCGTACAAATCAAGTTTTACTCCACTCCAAGAATGAGAAAGTAACAACTGGTCAAAATAATCAAGCATTTGGTCTTGAGATAAGTCATCAATATCACCTTTAAAGAATGCATAAATTCTTTTAATTGCACGTTCATAAGCTTCAATGGTTTTAGGTTGTAATCCTTTGAGTCTAAGGTGTTTTAGTAATTGTGAATGATACTTCTTGAATTTTGTATCGGTTGGTGTTTTAATTTTCATGGTAACCTCTGTTGTTTTATTAAGAGATTACAACTTTACTTTTTAATTAATTAAATTGGAATGAGGTTACACTAAATTTATGACAAAGCCACTTTCGATAAACTCCGCGATAGCGGCTTCGTCCAACAAGTTGCTCAAACGGAAAAATAACAGTTGGCCATCGCTTTGCGATTATAGCCAACCATTATTTTCCGCTTAGCTCAGCGTTAGCTCCTTATGAATAGTCAGAGTAAAAATAAAATTCTATCTAGCCCAAACAAAATGGTTTGGTCTTATTTTAGTGCTCTACGGCGCATGTGTTACCAAGTTGAAGAACACAGTTTCGATGGGCATAAAAAAGAGGATGCTGCATTATGTGTAATTACTGCGGTAACGGTTGTAGAAGTATTTCTTAATGTTTATTTCAGAATATTAATATCCGAGAAGCCTTATAAGCACGCTGAAGAAAAAATTCAAAACGACCTAAAAAGGCAAGCGCCTCTGGATAGAAAGTTGAAGGAATGGCCTAAAGTGGTTTTCGGAAAGAAAATTAATTATGGTTCGGGGGCTGGTCAGAAGTTTGTGGAACTAAAGAAACTACGAAACGGATTGGTACACTTTTCGAGTACATGGGAAACTATAGAAATACCGGGTGTTACTATTAATGGTCTTGCTGATACGAGTGCTTTTGACTCATTAGGGGAGCATTCTGCTATTCAGGCTCTAAAAACAGCCGAAGATTTTTTAGCAGAAGTGTTTCGGTTAAGAGGTATAAAAGAGGCAGATATTCCGGGGGCACTACATTCATGGACCGGTCTACCACCGGGGTTACAGAGCTAACAATTACATGCAGCTGACCGCCGAAAGTGGGACTTCAGTCCCGCCATTTTGATTTGCGATTATGATAAATAATACTAAATGATCATATTGCTAACTTTGATTAACTCAATCAGTCTTTAGTTAAAAGTAATGCGAGGTTAAAACCTCACTTCCTGTGGTGTTTTTTAGTTATTTCACAATCTCGGAGTGTGGGAACGAGGGAAAATGTCACTACAGACGTATTGACATTGCTGTAAAGCAGCTTATAATTAACTGATGAATCAATTAAAAAAATCAGAATACCTACAAATAAGAGTCTCCAAACAACAAAAGGAGATTATAAAATCAACAGCCAAATCAGCAGGTGTTGATATGTCAACTTGGGTGTTACAGCAGGTTTTACACAGTAAGTCACAGCAATTTTTAACTATTTTATCTCAATTTAACACTTTAGAAGATAGCTTTATTTTTGCTCGATTACATGATTTTCTTATGGATTGTTCGCAAGCTGATTTTGAGCAAACCGTTAGCATTAAGCCAATCAGTAAACTATCTGACTTTCAGATAAATTACACCATTGCCATGGTATGTCATCGCGCTTATCAATTAAATTGTTCTATTCCTAATTGGATTAATGATTTTCCTATTCTTCATGAACCTTATTTTGCAACAAGCCTTAAAAACTTAAGATTGCATTTGTTAATCAATTCGCCTATCGCGTTTAAGCAACGAAATATTTTTATTGATTCAACTCTTGGAGATCGAGTTTAATGCTTGCACTGAATAAAAAAGACATCTTGAAGTTATTTGATTTACTCAATAAACAATTAAAAAAAGAAAAGACACAATGCGAACTTCATATTGTTGGTGGTGCGGTCATGTGCTTGGTACTTGATGCTCGGGCATCAACCATGGATGTTGATGGTTTGTTTAAGCCAGCAACTATTGTGAGAAAACTCGCAAAAAAAGTAAGTGCTGAATTTGGAGCTAATGAAAACTGGCTTAATGATGCTGTCAAAGGATTTTTTAGCCAATCGGGTGATTTCAATAATTACTTGCAGTTATCAAATCTCACGATTTATACTGCTACACCTGAATATTTATTAGCTATGAAGTGTTTAGCAATGCGTATTGGTGCTGAATTTCATGACATAAGCGATATACGTTATTTGCTTAGGCACCTGAATATTGAAACTTACCAACAAGCCTGTGATGTTATTGCTAAGTATTATCCATTAGAGCGATTTCCTCAAAAGACTTTATATGCTCTGGAAGAAATAATAGAAGAAGATTTTAGCTAATCCTTATTTATCTTCAAGCCACTTTTTAATGACTTGATAAACTTCATCATTTTCTAGTAGTTCAATATGACCGATATCTCGACCTAACCATTTATTCTCTTCTGGAATTTTTAAATCAAAATCTTTATGAATACCAAGAGCAGAATCGACAGTCACCAATCCATCACCTACAACATGAGCAGCGAGTATCGAATCCTGCTTTTCAGATGTTGTCGAAGCAATAGCGTAGAATTTTATATTATCTGGTAACGGTACATAAGTTCTTTTGTCTTTATTGTGCTCAAATCTACCGTGTTGGTTCCAGTCTTCATCGATGATATTACCGTGACGTAAATCAGTGATACCGCAACTGCGAATATTGGTGATTTTGGTGAATGGTTCGGTATAAGGGCTGACCTTTAGCATGGTGTTGAGCCAGTTTCCGCCTTTTTCCAGTAAGGCGCCATGATGTGGTGTGCCAAGAAAAATAATTTTATAGCAATGGGTTAACCATTTTTGCCTAGCTCTTTGCGCATAATAACAGGCACTTCGTGCAAGTAACCCACCCATACTATGGGCGAGAATTGAAAAAGATAAATCCGGTTTAGCAAATTGTTCTAACAATAGTGCCAGTTCTTTACCATTTTCAGAGACATGCTTACCAGTGTTGTAATGCAAATACAGACAAGTGTAGCCTAATTCTTCTGCTAGCGCTTGACCATGGTCATGATTGTTTCTCTGCCATTGCAAATCATTCATGCACAGGCCATGGATTAAAATTAAAACCTTACCATTAGATTGTTCTATTAACTCAGCAATTTCATCTTTTGATAAGGCCTGTCCATCACGCCTTAGGCTCATTTGGATAGCTAGAGGGTTATCGTGTTTATGTAAATAATCCCCAATAACACCATTGGTTGCAGCAACAATTGCTTCGCGACTTCGAAAAGACTGTTTTTCCCCTATGGTATCGCTGAGTTTTCCCAACATAACATCAATACCATCACCAAAAGCATCAGTAATTTTTCTAATATTGCGGTAAACCATGCCAGAAATCCCTTTGGCATCTTTTTTTGGGTCACCAATAATACCCGTAAATGAGGCAATGGTACTGTGTAAGGACTCAACAATATTGGTCACGCCTTTAACGGCATCAACAGTTAATTTTGCCGTGCCTTGTAAATCGCTTGCTGCATTTTTTGGTGACTTTTTCATAATTTTATTTTGAATTGGCAATTAACTAAATATTACAGGAACTCCTGATTTATCAAATGTCATGTACTTACTTAAATCACCACCAGACTCCACTGTTTTCATCATTATCTCGAGTTGTGCTAATGCTTCTTTATCGGTTGGCATAACAGAACCCTGCCCTGACAACACTGCAACAGAAACTAAATCCCACTGCCTATTTTGTTGTTTTGACTCGGTAACTAAATCAGTGAAATTAGTTAATTCATTCAGTGGTTTATTTAAAGTCATAACCGGAGTCAAAGCACCGCCCAAACCCACAGTATAGCGAAACTCCTCATCACCCTTATGATCCTCGGGCAAGGACTTCTTTAAAAAAACAAAAAGAAAATGCTGTGACTGAACTTGCATAGCCGCCACACTTAACAATGAATCATAATCTGTAATTTCCACTTTTATACCTAATTTAAATAGTGGATTATACCTTCTTATTACCAACATAACGCATAAAAACATTACTGCGTTCATACAAACCATTAAATTTTTCTTTAATGCCTTTATCATGCACAAAGCCATTTTTTTCGTACAAATGAATCGCTGACTCACAAATGGCATTGGTTAATAAAAACAAAGTATCCATATTCATTTTATTGCAATCGACTAAAACCGCTTGCAATAAGACTTCTCCGGCTTTTAAACCTCGTGCTGATTCAAGTACACCCATTTTGGTGAGTTCATACCAATTATCACCAAAGTTTTTCACCGCGCATGTACCGATTATTCCTAATTCTTCGTGTTGAGCAAACCATATTTGACCGCCTTCATCAATAATATGCTTTTGCGGATTTGACAAAACCATTTCATCGTAGTCTTCCATATAAAACATATCAGAAACCCATTGGGCATTAATGCTATAAAAATGCTTGGCTAACTCAGGTGTGTAGGTAAGAATTTTGACTTCTAAGTTTTGTTGTGTTGGTTTAACCATTATAATTCTCCAAAGTACGTTCAAATAATGATTTGCGTTCTAAGGCCTTTTCAAATTGCTTTAAAGCCTGGTAAAAGTTCTGTTCCGTTTCTGCGCAAATGGATTCTGCTGCCAGTCTGACCGACTCTCTCAGCTTATTCATTTGCTTAAATTTTTTTCTGCCTTGTTTTGATAACTGCATAATCTTACGTCGCGCATCATCAGGATCAGCATTAAAATCAACCAAACCCGCTTTAAACATTTCTTTACTGTTTTGACTAATAAACGGTTGAGTCTGCCCCAAATACAAAGCCGCTTGATTTATCGACACCTCTTTTTTTTCAGCAAGTAACGACATCAAAGTAAACCATTTAGGCTGCATTTCATAGCCCGAATACTTGTAAGTTCGAGTCGCATCTTGCATCACCCTATCACTGAGCCGCTTAAGACGTGACCCCAAAGCCACCTCACCCAACTCATCAAAAAAATCTTTATAAAGCATAGCAATCCAATTAATAAAATATTATATCATCAATTATATAAGTACTAATGTATTTGTCAATATTTTATAATTATTTATAAAAGAGTAACTTTTTGAATTTGGCGTTGAAAATTGAGGAGAGTAGTGTTTTGCTTGAGAAGACTAACCTATTTATTTAGTTTTGATTATTTGCTACCGGAAGAACTTCTGATATTTCGTTATCTAGCAGACTTAATACACTCTCATAACCATACTTTGAATACCAACCAAGTTCTTGTTGCGCCAATGATGAGTCATAAACACGATCGATTAATTGAGGCAAAAGCCAACCTCGTTTTGCGAAATCCTCAAAAAGATTTGGTGCATACTCCTGTATAACATCACTAGCATTTTGAAATAACTGCTCACAACATACTTTATTAAATGGAGTTTGTCCAGAAATGATATAGCGTCTAAAACCCGATAAACGTTTTGCTACTGCCAAAGCATGAGCACGTGCAACATCTCTTGCATCAACGCCACGTGTTAAGCGATAGACCGCCATTAAGTCTGCAGACTCAGGAAAACAACGAGACATTTGAAGAACTGTGATAGGTAAATTGAATACTGTTGAGATATTTTCAAGTATCTGTTCAGCCTTAATCTTTGATCTGTGGTATATCGTTTTAGGCTTTGGAGTAATAGTTTCATCAACCCAACCAGCTGTACGCTTTGGTGTTGATGCAAAACCATAAAGTGCAGTAGTACTTGTAAACACAAAATGTTTAACTCCTTTCTTTACACCTAATAACGCCAATTGCTCAGTTGCATTTATATTAACCTCCTCAAATTCAGTATCAGAGACTAATCCAACATGAGGGGCATGTAATGCTGCTGTATGAATAATAACCTCAACACCTTCTAAAGCTTTGGTCAATAAAGCACTATCCCTGATATCCCCGACAAAATCGGCTGTTGAACAGGGAGTTCTATCTATCCCAACGACTTCATGTCGCTTCATTAGGGTAATATAGATTGCACGTCCTACTCTACCCGCTGTTCCTGTAATTAAAATTTTCAACTTTATTACCTATTTAAATACACCAAACAACTTTTATAGTTACTAATTATTAAGGCGAATCATGCACTAATTATAACCTCTTACTTTTAAACACTATCGTTTAATAGCCGCTATATTTGTTGTCAATTGCTTCATTTTATCACGTTTAGTATTCAACATCATTAACTGTCACTAAAAAGCTGGACTCAACAACTTATTATGAGATGGCGATATTGATAATCTTAGCTGCTTTGTCACTACAGATATCCAAGTTAAAACCCCAACAGATTTAAACAGACATAAACTCATCTTTAGACTATAATAATCATTCTCAACCACCATAGTATGCCATGAACAATTTTACTTTTTACAACCCGACACGAATCCACTTCGGTGTTGGTCAAATTGAAAAAATTAAATCTGAAATTCCCGCTGACTCGCGCGTTTTGGTCATATATGGTGGTGGTTCGATTAAAAATAATGGGGTTTATAATCAAGTTTCATCGGCTTTGTCTGAGCATACTTGGTTTGAGTTTTCTGGTATTGAACCCAATCCGCATTACGATACGGCAATGAAAGCTTTGTATGTGATAAAACAACATGAAATTGATTACTTATTGGCTGTTGGTGGTGGTTCGGTGATTGATGCGACTAAATTTATTGCGGCTGCCGCTTTGTTTAGAGATGAAGAAAATTCTCGTGATCCGTGGGATATTTTGACCAAACAATTAAAAATTAAAGCGGCTTTACCTTTTGGCTCTGTCTTAACTTTACCGGCAACGGGTTCGGAGAGTAATTCTGGTAGTGTTATGACCCGTGATGGCAATAAATTGTTTTTTGGTTCTCCGTATACTTTTCCACAATTTTCCATACTCGACCCAGAGTCCACTCTCACCCTATCTGATCGTCAAATCAGCAATGGTGTGATTGATGCCTTTGTACACACGCTTGAGCAATACCTCACGTATCCTGTTAATGCCAAGATTCAAGACCGTTTTGCCGAGGGGATTTTGCAAACACTTGTTGAAGAAGGTCCAAAGGCCTTAAGTGATAAAAACAATATCGAAATTCGTGCTAACATCATGTGGTCAGCAACTATGGCGCTTAATGGTTTAATCGGTGTCGGCGTACCGCAAGACTGGGCAACGCATATGATAGGTCATGAACTCACGGCTTTGCATAATATCGACCATGCGCGAACATTGTCCATTGTCTATCCTGCGGTGATGAAAGTTAAACGCAAAAAAAAGCGTGAAAAACTTATTCAATACGGAAAACGCGTGTTGAATCTATCGGGTACAGATGATGGAATAATCGACCAAGCCATCAGCAAAACCATCGAATTTTTTCAAACCATGCAAGTACCGACTTCATTATCTGATGTTGATTTAGGAGCCAGTGATATTGATGCTATTTTAGAAAAACTTAAACAGCACCAAATGATTGCATTGGGTGAACATCAAGATATTGATTTGGATGTTAGTCGTGAGATTTTAGAAAAGGCGTTGTAAGCAATTAAGCCTTTTCATAAGCATCAATAATTTTTTGGACTAAGTTGTGGCGAACGACATCGTGTGATTGGAAGTGACTGAAACTGATGTCTTTGACATTTGATAACACTTCCAACGCGTGTTTTAACCCTGAGGTTTCGCCTTTGCGCAAATCCACTTGGGTAACATCACCTGTGACGACAACGGTTGTACCGAAACCTGTGCGGGTGAGGAACATTTTCATTTGTTCTACGGTAGTGTTTTGTGCTTCATCGAGTATCACAAAAGCATTATTGAGTGTGCGACCACGCATAAATGCCAATGGAGCCACTTCTATAATGTTTTTTTCCATCATGCGCTCAACTTTTTCAACACCCAGCATTTCATACAAAGCATCGTAAAGTGGACGTAAATAAGGATCGACTTTATCGGATAAATCACCGGGTAAAAAACCTAAACGTTCGCCTGCTTCAACTGCTGGTCGAACTAAAATTATACGCTGAACTTCTTGATTCAATATCGCTTCAACGGCGCAAGCAACTGCCAAATAGGTTTTACCCGTTCCTGCTGGCCCCACACCAAAATTAACATCATGAGTGACTATATTGTGTAGATAAAGTTTTTGGTTGGGCGAACGTCCCGTGATGACCCCTTTACGGGTTTGAATTTTGACATCTTCAACTTCTATGACTTCTTCGTCATTATCTGATGAATTTGTGTAATTGCCTTGCAATATTATGTGAGTCATTTCCAAATCCAGTGATTGGCTTTGTGCTTCTTCCAGCATTAAATCCAAACAAACTTGCACTTGCCCAATTTGCTCTTCGTTGCCTTCTATCTGAACTTTATTGCCACGGGCATGAATAATGGCTTTTGTTGTATGAGCCACTAACTTTATGTTCTCGTCGTGATTGCCGTATAAATTAGTTAATACATCATTATTCGATGTTGGGATTGTGATGGCTTTTTTGCTCATTGCGTGACTATTTTTCCTTGTAGTGAATTGCGGTAGGCTTCGGTGATTTCGACATCTATTAGTTGCCCTATTAATCGCGGATTACCATCAAAATTAACGATGCGCATATTTTCTGTGCGACCTGAAAGTTGTTTTTCATCTTTTTTAGACACGCGCTCAACCAAAACTTTTTGCACACCTCCAATCATATCCTGTGAGATTTCTGCAGCAAATTCATTTATCTTGACTTGCAGACGTTGCAGGCGTTCTTTTTTAACTGATAATGGAATTTCATCTTCAATATTGGCAGCAGGTGTTCCTGGACGCTTTGAGTAGATAAAGCTAAAGGACTGATCAAAGCGCATATCCTCTATAAGCTTCATGGTCGCTTCAAACTCTTTGTCTGTTTCACCAGGAAATCCAACAATGAAATCAGAAGATAAAGATATATCTGGGCGAACTTCACGTAATTTACGAATTTTTTGTTTGTATTCAATCGCTGTGTGTCCACGTTTCATCGCCGACAAAACACGATCTGATCCACTTTGCACTGGCAAATGTAAATAGTTTGCCAGTTTTGGAACATCGCGATATGCTTCGATTAATGCATCAGTAAATTCAACTGGGTGCGATGTGGTAAATCGTATGCGTTCTATGCCTTCGATGGCTGCCACATAATGTATCAAATGGGCTAAATCAACAATTTCCCCCTCGTGTGTTTCGCCACGATAGGAGTTAACATTTTGCCCCAACATGTTAACTTCTTTTACGCCTTGTAATGCCAGCTCCATGATTTCTGCCAGTACGCCATCCAAGGGACGTGAGACTTCTTCACCGCGCGTATAAGGCACAACGCAAAATGTACAGTACTTACTGCACCCTTCCATGATTGATACAAAGGCAGAGGGGCCTTCTTTTCTAGGCTCAGGCATATTGTCAAACTTTTCTATTTCGGGAAAACTAATATCCATTTGTGGTTTTTGCTCATCATTTACCGCTTTGAGCATCTTAGGAAGGCGATGCAGGGTTTGTGGTCCAAAGACCATATCAACATAAGGTGCTCGCTTGATAATATTATCACCTTCTTGAGATGCCACACAACCACCAACGCCAATAACTAAGTTAGGATTTTTTTCTTTAAGTTTGCGCCATCTGCCTAATTGTGAAAAGACTTTCTCTTGAGCTTTTTCACGAATAGAGCACGTATTTAATAAAATAACATCGGCTTCGGCTTCAATCTCTGTCATTTCAAGCCCGTACGAATCAATCAACACATCTTGCATTTTGGATGAATCGTATTCATTCATTTGACAACCGTGTGTTTTTATAAATAACTTACCTTTTTTTTGTTCTGACATAGTTTTATTTGTTTTTTATTTTCTTGACTAATTTTACGACAATTTCAGCTGTAACACCCCAAATAGTGTAATTATTGTACTGGTACACATAATAATTGACATTTTTTCCCTGAAAATTGGCATTGCGTTTTTGGCAGTTTTTTTCCTCACAAAAGAAGGACAAAGGCACTGAAAAAACTTCTGCCACTTCATCTTCATTTATTGTCACTGAAAACCCGTCTTTCAAAATACCGACAAATGAGGTGACATAGAAGCCTGAATTTGTTTCAATATCCTCCAAATAGCCAACCACATCAATAGAGTCTGAATCAATACCTATTTCCTCTTTTGTTTCACGAATAGCCGCTTGACGAATAGTTATGTCCGCTTCGTCAAAACCACCACCAGGAAAACTAACTTGCCCTGAATGATGTTTAAGTTGTTCTGAACGTTTCGTTAACAAAACATGTATTTCTTCATCTTGCCAAAACAACGGGACAAGCACAGCGGCGGGTCTAAATTCATCATGACCAGATGCTTGCCAAATTTCAGTCGGAATCAACTCCGTTTTTAAGATTGATTTTAAATTAGCATAAAGCTTGTCTTTATTTTGGATATTAAACATAAAAAAACGGAGCAATTTGCATTACTCCGCCTTTGTTTTTTGTAGAACAAAATTTAACCATATAAGTCAAATATAACTTATTTAATACTCAATAAGTTAATATCGAAGATTAATACTTCATTTGGTCCAATTGGACGTTGCCCTCTGATTCCATAAGCTAACTCAGGTGGAATAAATACTTGCCATTTTGCACCAGGCTTCATTAATGGCAAAATTTCTTGCCATCCTTTTAGCGCTGTATTAATTTTAATATCTTTTGGCTCTCCACGAACAAATGATGAATCAAATTCTTGGTAATTGTCAGGATTTTCTGTACCTATTAACGAACCACGGTAATGAATCACAACTTCACTATCCATTGTTGGGTGCTTGCCTTTACCATCTTCAATGACTCGGTATTGAATACCTGAAGCTAATTCTTTAATGCCTTTTTTCTTGCGATTTGCTTTTAAGAAATCATCGCTGCGTTTCTTGTTTGAAGCCGCTAATTTTTTGTACGCTTCCAATTGCTTCATTTCCATTTTCTTCTGGTAAGCTTGAAAGTTCAAGACCATGTCTTCTTTAGATACAGTAGGGTCTTTCTTAGCAGCCGCCTCACGCATACCTTTTATTGCATCTTCCAATATCAATTCAAACTCACTGCCTTTCTTACTAGCAAATTCTAATCCAATGCGGTAACCATAAGCGTAACTCGTTTTTTTCTTGTCAAAACTAATGTCTTTGCTCGTTTTATCTTGAGCTGATACAAATGTAGTCGAAATAACAATGATTCCAGCCAGTAATAATTTAAAATTCATCTCTAAATCCTCGATGTTGATTTTCTTAAAAGGTGCGTATTTTATGCCACACGCTAAATATTAACAACTCTATAGACCCATTTATCCCTTTTGAGTTCAATTATTGATATAATTTCAACTTTATTTTAATTGAGACTTAACCATGTCAAACATACTTTTAAATACCACAAATAAAATTTTAACTCTAACCATCAACCGCCCTGAAAAGCTCAACGCTTTAAACCATCAAACCTTAGTCGAAATTAACCAAGCAATCACAGAAGCGCAAATCGATAAAAACATCGCTGCTATTATCATCACTGGCAGTGGAGAAAAATCATTTATTGCTGGAGCTGATATTTCAGAATTAGCTCAATCTAATGCTGTAACTGGTATGTTTTTTGCTGAATTTGGTCAAAAAGTCATGACTAACATTGAACAAAGTTGCAAGCCAGTAATTGCTGCAATAAATGGCTTTGCTCTAGGTGGTGGATGTGAACTTGCGATGAGTTGTCATATGCGAATAGCCTCAGATAACGCGATATTTGGTCAACCAGAAATAAAACTCGGTGTTATTCCTGGGTTTGGCGGAACACAACGCTTGGTGCGTTTAATTGGTAAAGGCAGAGCCATGGAAATGAACCTTATGGGCGGTATGATTGATGCCAGTCGTGCTTATGAAATTGGTTTAGTTAATAAAGTTGTGGCTCAAGATGAGTTAACAGCGACTGTTGAAAAAATGGCCAAGCAACTAACCTTTAGCGCACCTGTTGCCTTGCAATGCATTATTGACAGCATAAACTACGGAGCAGAATGCAGTTTAACTGAAGGTCTGCAGTTTGAAGCCAAAGCCTTTGCTGTGACTTGTTCTACCAATGACATGAAAGAAGGCACTAAGGCCTTTTTAGAAAAAAGAAAAGCCAACTTCACAGGAGAATAAACTATGAAATTCGTGCTTTTATTATTAATGACAACCGCATCCTTTGCTCAACTGCCCAACACCGATGGTTATGGGCTACGAGCCAAGCCTCCTGCTTTTACTAATGAACAAAGCAAAGCCATGTTTGAAAAAAACAAACAACTGTGTGCAACCGATTGTGTCAATGATTTTGGCAAAATATTGGGTTCAGCTGATGGTATTGATGCCTATTCGAATTGCCGTTCCGAGTGTGTTAAAAATGAATATTCCTTTTTGAACCTCACAACAGGTGAGGTGACTATTCATAAAAGCAACCCCAAAGACGACAACCTACATTACATCGGATTGATTAACCAGTGTGTAGAATATTCTCGTCGTTGGTGGATGGTAAATAAAGGCATCACCTATGGAAGTATTGACAGCGCCCATGAAATCATTTACCTCTCCGAAGGCAAAGATGTTCGAACCAACAAAACATTTCCTCTAGCTCGCTCCATCAATGGTACTGCCACTCGCATACCAAAAATTGGAGACTTAATTATTTACTACCCAGACAGAAACAACCCTTTATGGCAACACGGGCATGTGGCGGTTGTTGTTGGTGTCAATCTTAAAAAAGGTACTGTTTCGCTAGCAGAAGAAAACTACGATAACAAGAAGTGGAGAAAACCCAAGAAATATGCACGTAAAATTAGTTTATTCAATGTTAATGGTCATTACACTTTGATTGATGTAGCTCCAAACAAGAAAAACAATAAAACAGGTGCCGAAATTTCAGGTTGGATTTACCCTAAAGAATAATGAGTCAATTACGCCACGCCAAAGTTGATGATATTCAAGCAATCACCAAACTGATTGCTTTATCTGCCCGACAACTTGGTGGTCAATTTTATGATAAAAACACAATTAAGTCTGCTCTAAAAAGCGCCTTTGGTGTGGATACACAACTCATTAAAGACCAAACTTATTTTGTTATTGAAAAAGACTCACAGCTCATCGCCTGTGGAGGCTGGAGTTGCCGTAAAACTTTATTTGGCAGTGATAACAACAACCTACGAGACCCTGAAAAACTTAACCCAAAGACAGATGCCGCTAAAATTCGGGCATTTTTTATACACCCCGATCATGCAAGACAAGGATTGGGCAATCTAATCATTCAAAGATGCGAACAAGAAGCGATTAAAAAGGGCTTTCATTCAACAGAACTAATGGCCACGTTATCGGGTATTAACTTTTATAAAAAACATGGCTATCGCGGTGACAAGACAATAATTCACACCATGAATGATGGCAACACCATTGAGTTTTTACCGATGGTGAAAAGTTAAATTTTACAATCATTTCGCTTAGGCAAACCCTTAATATACTTCTGTTTGAGTGTTTGGCAATATTTTTTAAGATTATCTACTGTACCGATGGCTTTGTAATACCATTTATCAAAATATTTGATTTGATTAAGCCATGTTTCATCATTTAAACCCAATCGATGCAAAATATCGGGCAATTCATGCGGTATGTAGCCTTTATAGTCATCAATAATGGCGCGTCCCGTTGTTTCGACCAAGCTGATATAATCATCTAAAGCGAATGGAATATCTTGCTCATGATTCCCAAAGGACTTGAGTTTGGTTTTCTTACTGATGATTCTTTCTTGGATAGAGGTATAATCAGATTGTTCAGGTGTTTGCGCCATATTGGCTCGAATAGGGTTTAAATCAACATAAGCCATGCAAGTTAGCACGGCTTGCTCATCAAGCAATGCCTGCGATTTGAAGCGTCCATCCCAAAATCTGCCTTTGCAGTTATCCTCAGCATTAGAGCGTCTGGCAATGGATTCATTAATGCCACGCATATACCACGAAATATCCATCAAACGTTCGCGATAAAGCTCTATATTCACATAAATAGCATCAAGCT
>Ga0256834_1001703_pt1 | contig 14568 bp, 15 predicted proteins | sample 4281140metaG_FD_190536 | JGI IMG/M metagenome (GOLD analysis project Ga0256834, IMG submission 190536) | Hydrothermal vent microbial communities from East Pacific Rise, Pacific Ocean - 4281-140 | ecosystem: Environmental > Aquatic > Marine > Hydrothermal vents | place: Pacific Ocean: East...
TCATTATATTTTTACCTATACCCTGCCTGATCAGGCAAAGAACTGCTCTTTTACTTTAATACTCAATCTCTAAGGATACACTAACACTTAGCCGTTAATATTTCCCTAATCATCCGTAGCACTTTGCCCCCCAAGGGCTTCATTTTGTGCGCCGCTGCGATAACCATCAACTATGTTAACTGCACTGCGCCCTTCACTTGATGCGCCAGTTGCCCCGCGCCCAAGCAAGTGCGCTGGCTTTGCCACCTGACGTGCTAATATTGTTTTGGTTGCACAGCCTAGCTTATAGTCAAGATCTGCGCCTTTTAACTCCCCGTTCATACCAGGCATTGCAACATCACAGCCCTTTGGTGCAGATGCGTTAAATGAATTATATGACACAACAAAATGAGACATGCTACCTTGCGCCCTAACAGGTAAGATACCAATGCTAACATCGCTGATACCATAACCATGTAAAGAACCAATAATATCCGCAGCATTATTACTTGCCGTCATTGCGGTATTAACACGAGATTTAGGGTCATAAGTGACAACCATCTCTAAATCACCGCCACCATGCTTAGTATAGTGACGCGCAAGATTAGCAATAAACTTATCATCAACATCAGAAATCAAAACATCGCGCGTAATTATTTCTTCACTAACTTGCACTTGATTTTCAGTCATAGTGCTTGGCGAATACATATCAATACCGCATCCAGATAAGGCACTAACAGCAACAACAGCTACACTAATATTTAAAAGATATTTCATCGGATTTTCACCTTTTACATTATATATAAATTCACCAAATATTGTATTTCACGCATTAATCAAGGATATAACCATAAGCAACGCTATTTGCAAAAACTTCGTTATCATCAACATCAAATAATCGTCTGATATTTGTTTTAAAAATTTTGGCAAGCTCGCCCTTATCTTCACTAGGAATATGCTCCGATTTTGCTTTATCTGCAAAAGGCTCAACAAGATATGCCGTTACAATGACAATAAGCTCTGTCTCATCACGCTTAAAACTATCTGAAGAAAGCAAATCACCAAGAACAGGGGTATTTTTAATCCCTGGCAAACCAGACAAGCCCTTAGTAGTTTGCGATTGTAATAAACCAGCAATCATTAAGCTACCGCCACTTGGCATTTCAATAGTAGTCTCGGCGCGTCTGATATCAAGTCCTGGAATAACCAGATCAGAAAGAACAACCGCATTGCTGGTATCAAGCGAGGATACTTCTGTATTAAGCTGCAAGTTAATGCGGTCATCAGAAAGTACAATCGGCTTAAAGTTCAGCGAAACCCCAAATTCACGAAATTCTATTGTTATATTACCATACTGATCGCGACCAGAAGGAACTGGAAACTCCCCTCCAGCCAAAAATCCAGCCTGCTGCCCTGATACAGCTGTTAGATTTGGCTCAGCCAAAACATTAATAAGATTTTCCTCATCAAGCGCAGATAAAAACAAGCCAAGCGTTCCTATACCATCAAGCCCCGTATCCAAAAACCCACTTGCAACGCCAACAGGATCTTGCGTAAGTGTAAGCCCCGCGCCCGCGCCAAGCCCAAAAGCGTTACCGCCACTTCCTACGTTAGAATAAGGAGACGCTCCCCACAATGTAGTAACCGCAAGCTCATTTGGATCATTGGCTCTAAAATCAACACCAAGCTCTTTAATCACACTGCGCTCTGCCTCTATAATTTTAACCTGAAGCATTACCTGCTGCTCACCCCTAACCTCAAGTAAATTTGCGATTAATTCATCAATAGATTTGTTATCCATATCTTGTAAATCACTAACATAATGTGCAACTAAACTACCTATTCTTGCCGCAACAGAAGGATTGGATACAGTCCCTGTCAAAAGTATTTGGTCATGAATTGAGCTGATTTTCACATTTTCCTTTGGGAACAAACCATTAACCAAACTTTGGATAGCTTGCAGATCATAGGAAACATGTACATCTATGCGCTTTACAACATCGCCAGATGCATCCAAAACAATAATATTCGTATCGCCAATTTCCAGCCCTACTATATATAGCTTGTTCGATTTAATTGCCTGAACATCCACAATACTTGGATTCGCAACAAGCACATCAGAAACATCAGCTGGTAAATTAACAAGCTCGGCCTTGCCCCAAGTAACACTAAGCGGAGCATTAATTTTTTCCTCGGCTTTTCGAATAGAAACAAAATCACCTTTAGATGCATGTGAAATAGTAACGCCAAACGCCCCTACTCCAATCGCAATAACACTTGCAACAACTAAAGTTTTTGATATTTTTGAATATAAACCTGTCATGGCTCTTTCTTTCATTTTGTAGCAATATAAATTAATTTAACGCACTGGAATTGTTTGTACCTGCGCTCCACTATAAATTTTCACACTATTTAAATTAACGCCGCTGTCTTTTTTCAGCTCCATATATTTCTCACGAATTTCATCATCAACAGAAATTAACCGCGCATCAGTAAGCGTCTCAACAACCTTGTTCGCCGCATCATCACCAACCCCGCGAAGAGCCAAAGTCAACGAGCCCATTTCAGATGCAATTGCCAAGGCCTCTGCATCACGAATGGAAACGGCCAATGTTACCGTCTTGCCAATTTTGACCTTATCATCAGACTTATTCTCTGCCCTTTGGTCAATAGCCAGAATTCTTATATTTTCCAAAATAGTTTCTACAGCAATACGATCAATATTAAGAGCCATCATTTCCTTAATATTAGACTGCTCTTCACGATCAACAGTCACACGATGGGAATATGTTAAAATCACATCGACATAACTCCCTGGGCTGATAAATCCAGCGACCATATCCTCGGCCTTTAATTTAATAGATATCGCGCGCTCACCCTCTTTAAGCTTAGCCGCTACGTAATTGCCTTTACTCTTGAATATAGATTTCTTTACAAGAGCCTCACCTTCGGAAAAGCTCCTATCCAATCTACCTTTAAGTGCCTTAGTTGTTTTCTGATCGCCTTTACGGATAATCGCGCCCCGAAACAAAGCATCATCAGACCACTTCTTCCAAGCCATATGCTCTGCCTTAAGGTCAACGCCCTTTTTCAAATCCTTGGCCGCGACAAGAACCTCAACCGCGCTATCAGGTGCTTTTGTCGGTTTTTTCCCGCCAAGTGTGACCTGCACCAAAACAGCAACTAAAACAGCCGCCAATACAGCTCCACCTAGCACAATTAAAATATTCTTATTCATTATCTTAGACCCCGTTTTAGGACTTGAAACATTCATGATAAAACACTCGAGAAAATTAGGATTGATTAAAGAATTAAAACCAACATAGGCCAAAATAAAAATGACCTGTATATTTAATATATCGTCAGTTCGTTAATAATTCATGAACCAGATTCCACCAAATGCACATCAACAAAAGAAGATAGTGCCTCAGATGAAAAATATCCTGCATGCATAAAAGCAATAAGCATGCCAAAAGTAATAGCAACGCCGTAGGGAACTTTATCTGCGCCGCCCTGCACTTGCGCGACCCAACTGCCCTCTTTTGGTGATTTAAACGGCTTCTTGCGCTTTATATAAAGAGCAACCACCCCCAGCAAACCACCGCCAAGCGTCATAAAAAATAAAAATACAGGCAAATATTTTGCCCCTATCCAAAAAGCACACGCTGTTGCAAATTTGGAATCTCCTGCTCCAATCATTTTAAGGCTGAATAAAATAGCCGTAGCAACAAACATAAGTACGCCCGAAATCACATGTAACCATAACGGCGCGAATACACCACTATGCCCACCAAAATACAAAGCGGCATAAGCAATAAAAAATGCTGCAACTACGTATAAACTAAAGCTATTAGGGATCTTCATACATCTAATATCGGAAAGCCCCGCAAGAGCTCCGACAATTAAAGTTACAAATACACAAATTAGAAAAATAATAAGTAAGGTCATACTATCCACATAATACATTAAAACTGTGGAAAAATCGATAGGCAAACTTGACTTTATTACAGAATCCTATACGGCAGCTTTTTCCTATTGTTTTATTATATGCATATAAAGGTTGCGACTGCGACCTCGAACCAAATGGTTCGTAAGCCTGCGTGGCATTTGAACGCATATACAGAAAAAGCCCGCCGGAGATATATGGCGGACTTTTCATTATTTTAAACTTTACTACTTAAAGACTAAGCGTTAGCTGCTATAAGCTCATCTTGAACACCTGTGAACATTGTCACAAGCTCATCACCAACAAGGCCAACTGTAACGGCAATCGCAACTGCGATACCTGCGGCAATCAGACCATATTCAATTGCTGTTGCGCCGTCTTCATCTCTTAAATATGCTTCTCTCCAAGCCATCAATTTAGTAAACATGTTTATCTCCTTCATAAGATTTGTTAAATGTTTTTTACGGCAAACCCAATGCTTCAATATTCTACGTGAAGCTCCTTAACCGTTATCCAATAGTAACACGTAAAGATTTAAAAAAGGCTTAACAAAAACAAGTAAATATTAGTTTTAATTAAGAATATGACAGCACCTGTCATCTCGAACACGCTAGTGGAGAGATCTTATATGTTGCAGCTTGATAAGATTTCTCCTCTTGCTATGCAATCGTTCGAAATGACACTGTGTGATTGTTAATTCAAGTTACTATAAATATTAGTTTTTGATATGCAAGTTACTTAATTCACGGCTGATAGTTTCAAAAGCACCAATCAAATCATCTTGACCTGGCGCATCGTGATAGTAATCTTCAGACGTTGCGCATTGGCGATAAAAGTCTTTTGTAGACTCATTCACTCCCGAATAAAAGGTCACAGTATATATAATAACACCCTTAGACTTAAGGTCATTACAAACATCAATAAAACGATTATTCAAATCACCTGGCTTAATGTTATGGTCTTGCGTTGGCCCATAGGTGGAATACCAGTAATTCATAGTATTTCTACCATCGGTCATCATAACAACAGCCTTGCGCCAATATTGATTCTCCCAGCTAACACCTTCTTCGAATGGAAATTCTGGTGAGATTACTCGGCCTCCCCACACCATACCATAATTACCATACGTAAAACCAGACGCTGTCATATTATCTATATTATTTTTAAGCTCGCTCGGGCTTGTAACAAGAGGAGTTAACGGCGTTTTTGGACAATGGTAATTAGGTTTCTTTTTAACATTGCCACTAGAATTTAAGTGACAATAAGGATCATCTGTTGCAACATCTCGGCAATAGCGATACATATCCCAAGGGCCTTCATGATCCAGCGTATCATCAGGATAATCATGCGCAAGCACACACCCCAACCAGTCCTCGCTCCAATAAGTGGTTGTATAAGGAATATCATGCGGATTATTTACAAACGGAGTGCTGTAATAGTTACCAGCACTATCCTCACCCAAACCATAAGGCCCAACATTTACAGAAGAGCTATAAGGAACAAGGCCGATTTTTATAAATTCGGAGTCTCGTGTTGCCATAGAATCCAGCAAAGACGGATCCGCCGCCTCCCCTTCATCCGTATCTATTCCATGCATAATATATACAAAATTAGAAGCAGCAGCACGTAATGCAGCAATATTGTTATTTGAATTCATAGAACCCGTATTATCCATAACAAGTACGACTTCAATGCCTTGCACCTCACGTAAAACCGTAGTTTCAGCGTCAACATTTATAACATCAATACCAAGCACACTTAAAAACGTAGTATTATAATAAGCTGTTCCACTAACTATAATTTCATCACCAATAACTTGAACAACAGGCTCGAACGTTACACCAAGCCTATCGGGTGGATAGTTAGCCTCGAAGAAATCCTTAACTTTTTGCGTTATGGCGGCTTCATCAGTGGATGAAGCCGCAGCAGCCAAAGCCGCAGCATCCAGTGCCTGTGCTAAGCGCTGTTTAACAAGAAAGGCCTGTGAATAATCCAGTGACACGCCCGCAACACCAACTAAAATAGGAACCATAAGACCAAACATCAACGCAATCGCGCCAGATGTTTCAAACCAATAATTACGGATATTGCTCCACATACCTAACCCCTGTTTCATTTTACCGTTCCTTTCAATTTATTATTATATCTATTGTCGCGCGACAACGGCTGTGCGTCGCCCCCGACTAAAGGCAACTTCGCCCATATCAATTTGACCAACCGCAAATCCTGAGAACACAGGATTATACTCATAACTAACGGACACCATTACAACGCCCTCATCAGTCGCAGCCAGAGCAGCAACCGCGCTCAATGCATCGGCCTCCGCCATATTAAAGGTTTCTCGCCAAACAATTTCAGTATCTGCATTTTCATCAAAACGAATACTGACAATATCAATGCCGTAACTAGCCGTATTTATAGGCTCGAACGCCAAACGCCCCGCCTCTATGGCTTCGGCTATATCCGCGTCAGTTACTATATTCTCTCTTGTTATTAAATCAGCAACAACCTGAGACGCTCTGATTACTTTTTGATTTGCCAATATCGCATTACCCAAATCAAAAATACCAAGAAACAAACTCAACATTATAGGAAAGATAAACGCAGCTTCTATGGCCGCAGTTGCTTTTTCCTCACCAATAAATCTTAATAGTATTTTTTTGAAAATATACATGTTACACCCCCTGAAATTCGTAAGGTTCTGTTTGCAACACAATAGTAGATACAAATAATGTAGAGCCATCAGGCCCATTTAATAACGGCCCGACAAGCGGTGTCATCATCGAATAGCGATACGCAACGCGGATTAACACTTTATCATTAGAACCACCAGCATTAAAGCCAGCAGTAACCATATCACCATTTACATCATAGGTCGGCGGAGTATAATCAGTGTAATTATTAAGAGTTGTTACCTCAATAATCATATCATCACAACGAACCAAAACAGTTGCGTAATCACATAAAGCTTGACGGAACACCGTTTCAGGATCGCCTGCACCTTGTTGTATCTGACCAGTGCGCACCAAACGCGCCGCAGAGTCAGTCGCGCCCTCAAGCAGGCTAGCCGACATAAACATTAAAGAAATCTCCATAATACCCAAGGACAGGGTTATATAAGGGATTAACAACATGCTAAATTCAATAGCAGTCGAGCCATCTTTTCTTTTCATCCATTTGCGAATAAAACTCAACATATTAAGTATGCCCACCTTTTATTTCGTATTTAATTTAAATTTGTTCTTGTTTTTGACCACAAAAAAAGCGGTTAACCCGCCCGTTTTTTTAAGAGATACATTAACCCCCATTAAATCAGTATAACCCGCAAAATCTAAATAAAGTGTTAACGAAGCTATTAATCACCAGCTTTACCACTAACATTCTCACCCCACATTTCCACAAGAGCCTTCTGTCTTTTTCTTATAGCCTCCATACGAAGCATTCCCTTTTGATACAGATATGAGGAAACAATGCCAGTTACCACCCAATCAATCATATAACCAAACGCCGCCGCTGTATACATAACAAGTATCGCTTGTTCACCCGATATAATATCAAGGCTAGTTTCGAAATCATTCCCTGAGGACCATAGCTTAAAAACAAAAGGCACACACCCCGCCAAGTTCATTGCCGATACAGTAGAGGCTCTCGCTCCAATCCCCCTAGAGTTAACAAGGAATGCAACAAGGCTTGGCAACATTCCAACAAAAAGCAGCATTGATGTCGGCAAAAAAGTTAACCCAAGCAATATAAAAGCAATCATGAACAAGCGCCCTTTAATGCCAAAACCTGCTTTTTTAGATTTTGAATCTTTAGACTTTTTATCCTTTTTCTTACCTTCTTCTTTGTCTTTTTTCTTTGCCATATAACATACCCATTATTAAAAAATTCTATTTCCTGAAATAAACGCAAGAACAACAATTACAGTTATAACCGTCGATGCCAGCCATGATACAATAGCCGCCGCGTCATGGCCGTTAACAATGCCATAAGTCTTTTTATTCGACAACTTTCTATTATAATCATTATATTCATTAACCAGCATTTTATACTCAGCCGAAGCTATCCGAAACGCCCCCTTATCCCGCGCAAGAGCGGTTTCATCATCAAGCAGCAAAGACATACCCGTTAAATTCCCCGCTGCGGCTGCTTTTTCAACGCCTTCCTTAATAACTTGTTGCATCTTCCTGTTATTAAACGCCTTGTAAACTCCTGATAAAGAGCTCAAAAACACACCTGCCATAGCTGGAACACTCGTAATACCTGATTTTTTTTGCATAGTCGCCATAAAGCGTAAATTACCAGCAATCTGACTATCCTTATCAGAAGAGCTTAAATCATGAATAATATCATCCATAAAACTAGCATTTAAAACAGAGAAAAACGCTACTAAATGCTGGTCTAGCATCAATGAAACCTGCCCGCCCTGCTTGCACATAGCCTCAAAAGTCAATACCACAGATTTAGCACCATTAACAAAATAACCATCAAGTTTAGGACTTAAACATGGCGCGTCTTTACACAATAGATAAATACATTTTTCAATACCATAACCAATTTTTTGCCTGCGCAAAGACGCTCTACATACATCATAAAGCTTTAAATATGACATCATTTCATTTTGCGCAAGAGCCGCCCCGCCAAGCGCTTGATCCGGTAAATTAAGGTTAAGAATCTCCTTATAACACTCCAAATCACGTTTTTCAAAAATGGTCTCGACCATCATCGCGCCAAGCCCATCATAAGTAAAACAACGCCCCTTATATCGAATAGGAAGAACTGGATTAAGAGCCATAGCAATTTGCGTAACAAGATATTCTCTATCACCACTAAAGTTAGCTACCCGTTCCATAGCTTTTTCATAGCGTTCTGTGATCGCACCATCATCTATGGATGTACTAATCCACCTACTCAACGATCCATCTTCAACAATTTGCGCCACTTCAATAGGGTTGGTATGAAGATCTATCGCCAAAAACTCTGCATATAAATATTTTTGACCTGAGAATATAAGTGGCCGATTTGCCTTTTTTTTCTTTGTTAGAGACGCAGGAATTAAGCGCGTACCATCAAGCCACGAAAACAACTCCTCAAGCCCCCATCTTTGCGCTTCATCATCATGCAAAACCCCCCTAAGCAGCTCCAGAAAAGATGCAGGGAAACGCTCATTACCTACTAAAGTAGCATAGCTTCCTATTTCTATTTTTCTGCGCACAACATCTTCATCGCTTAGCCCCGCAAAGGGATCGGCCTTACGTAAAAAAACAACCAAACTAACACCAAACGCATATATATCACCGCTAAGACTAGCCACGCCACGCCCCATCGGCGTTGCAAGAGCCCTAGATGGTGGAAAAAACAAAGCATCTTGCGTCGATCCAGGCTGTGCAGATAAGCCATCACCCAAAATAATTGCATCACTATTACCAGAAGCCGAATAATAAATATTTGATGGGCAAATAGAGCCATGAAAGAAATTATTATCACTCATCTCCTTAAACATACGCACCATAGGGGAAATAAAATACTCGACAATGTCAGGATGACGCCAATGAATATCAGAAAATTTACCCCTTTCTACCAGACACTCACCAATAGATCCTGAATACATAAACACGTATTTTTGCTTATTATCAAGAGGCCAACGCACAATGCCAGAACCGACAAGGCGCATAAAGGACACCTCATCCAACTTACCATAAATACCAACAGCAGACCATCTGGGGATATTTTCTGCCCCCGCAACAATAGCAATTAATTTATTCGCTTTGTTAGCTATGTCATATGCTTGATAAGCAAGAGAACGCCCATTATCGAATTGTGGCAATCGCATTTTTGGATTTATATAAACGCTCTTTCCAAATTTTATATGCGTAGGATCTACATTAGCATTAGCCATTAAGCAACCTTCTGTTACATTCAGAATAATTCTAAAGGCTCTCGCCCAAAAAGTAAATGATACTACAAACTATAGTAATTTAAATTACCATATTATCAATCAAGCGGTAAATAACCGCTTTGTAGAAAAAGCAGTAAAATCTCTAATCCACAAAAGGGTCGCGCATCAAAATAGTATCGTCACGCTCTGGGCTGGTGGAGAGCATACTTACGGGCGCACCGATTAGCTCTTCAATATGACGAACATATTTCACCGCAGCCGCTGGCAGCTCGCCCCATGTGCGCGCGCCATATGTTGTCTCGCTCCACCCCGACATTGTCTCGTAAATCGGCTCAACTGCGGCTTGATCAATTTGAGATGATGGGTAGTAATCTATTTCCTCACCATTCAGACGATAGCCAACGCAGATTTTAAGCTCCTCCATACCATCGAGAACATCAAGTTTTGTCAGGGCTATACCAGAAATGCCGTTAATCTTAACCGCTTGGCGAACCATAACCGCATCAAACCAACCACAGCGACGCTTGCGCCCTGTAACAGTTCCGAACTCTTTACCTTTTTCGCCCAAAAACTGGCCGATTTCATTATCTTGCTCGGTTGGGAAAGGCCCTGTTCCTACGCGCGTAGTATAAGCTTTAGTGATACCCAATACATATTTAATAGCATCAGGGCCAACGCCCGTTCCAATAGAAGCCTGCGCCGCAACTGTATTTGACGAAGTAACAAACGGATATGTGCCATGATCGATATCAAGCATAGTGCCTTGCGCACCCTCGAACAAAATTTTCTTACGCTCTGTACGCGCTTGGTCAAGCTCTCTCCACACAACGCCAGCATATTGCAATAAATCACTGGAAAGCTCCATCAATTTATCATAGGTATCGCAAGCCTTTAAAGTATCCGCGCCCATCCCTTCCAGCATTATATTATGGTGATACATCATCTTTGTGATTTTATCTTTAAGCAGCTCAGGATGACGAAGATCACATACGCGTACGCCGCGACGCGATACTTTATCCTCATAAGCAGGACCAATACCGCGCTTGGTCGTGCCGATTTTACCGTCACCACGCATAGATTCAAGAGCTTGATCAAGGGCTTGATGCACAGGAAGAATGAGATTAGCATTTTCTGCAATAACAAAATTATCAGGTGTAATTTTAACGCCCTGCTCTTTAATCATCGATATTTCTTTAAGCAAAGCCCATGGACTAACCACAACGCCATTACCAATCATAGAGACTTTATCCTCACGCACAACGCCCGAAGGAAGCAAATTCAGCTTGTATTCCTTACCGTCAATAACCAGAGTATGCCCCGCATTATGCCCACCTTGAAAGCGCACAACTACATCCGCGCGTGATGAAAGCCAATCAACGATTTTACCTTTGCCTTCATCACCCCATTGTGACCCGATAACAACTACATTACTCATAATAATTCCTCACTTTTAAATTCTTTAATTTTTCCATCTTCATAGATGTGACTGCAATTTTTAGGCTGCGCCCCATCGCCCACTCCGCGTACAACAACCCAGCCTTTATCTTGTAAATCCAAGACAAGACTCCAAGGCTCTTTGCTTCTAACAAAAACCCTGTCCTTTTCCAAGGGGGGAGTTGATAAACGCGCAACCATATCCATATAAATCGTAAAACCACGCGCCATTTCATTGATTTCATTTTGACCGAAATGCACATCATAACGCCCGCCGCGCCCAAGCTCACCACTCAAGCCCTGAGCAAACAAAGTAAAGCCGATAGTGTTATGATATTCAAAGCCCACCTGCTCTATCAAATCAATGCTAAGCGATACATCGTTAATTTCCAGCTCTGCCATAGCTTTTTCAACGCCTGCGCAAACATCTTTCAAATTATCAAAGCTCGCACGTAGTTCCTTATCAAGGTTAATTTTATCTATCGCAGCAATAGCCGTATCAGCCGCTCCCGAAGCATCCATTGCCTGTGCAATTATTTCAGAGCTATCCCCGCCGACTGCCAGCAAAGCATTCATATCACGGCTTTTCACGGCTTTTAATATATCACCATCATTAGTAAGATGAGAGATAAATCTTGGAATCGTTAAATCCAGCGTAATGTCTTTAACCCCCAAAGATTTCAACCCTAAAATAGCCAAAACGCATATTTCAATATCGCTTTCACAAACATCCACACTGCCAATCAGCTCACATCCAACTTGCGTAAATTGACGCTCAGTGCGCATTTGCGATCCTTTTGTGCGAAGCACATCATTCGCATAAGTCAGGCGCAACGGACGCGGTTCATTTTCAAGGCGCGATGAAACAATGCGCGAGACTTGCGCCGTACAATCAGATCGAACCCCAAGCATACGGCTAGAAACTGGATCCATAAGACGGAAAGTATCATGCGCCAAATGCTCACCCAAACCAGCGGCAAGAAGACTGTCCTCAAACTCCAGTAATGGTGGCTTTATGCGCAAATAACCAAAAGATGTAAATTTATCCATCAAGATTTGAATAGCCCTCGCCTCACCTTCCGCAAATGGCGGTAAAAGGTCAGCAAAACCATTCGGCAACAACGCCAGAGAATTATCTTTTTGTGTCATGCTCGTAGGTATAATATCTATACTCCGCCATTGCAAGGAACATCAGAGCTATACGCTCAGTTTTTTCAGCGTAAGTTTAACATATGCGAAAATATCATCTACAGTATCTGCAAGCAATAAATCAATGGGAGTAGCTCTATGCAAAATTTTACTTTTAATATTAGGAATATTTTTCGCAAATTATCTTTTTCTGAAGAACACCGCCCCTACTCAACATACAGCCCTGAGACAGCTAATTCACTCGAAAATTTTGTGAAGGCATGTACTCCACATGCCACAGATCCAAATCAACCATTCATCCAAGTGCTTAAACAAGAGCAATCAGATCTTAGCCATTACAAACAACTTACAACAGCTTTAAGAAAAAAGAGCCCTAACACAGCCGAACTAAAGATTATATCAAATGGCTATAATACCATTACAACAAAAACATCTCCCTCTCATAACATAGCATTGTTCATGGATGGAATAATCCCTGAAAATGAAGCTGATAGAATACCGTTAGAAGAAGGAAAGGTGGAAATTTACCCTATAATGAAAGCACTAAGTTTATCTGCAGATGCCGTATTAAAAACATTAGATAACCAGCCTAGGTCAGAAACTCTCTCCTTGTAAATTCACGTCTACGATCAAGCCTTTTGATTTGACTAAAACAGCGGAAGCCTAGAAGCAGCAATGCTAACACATTACTGCTTTTGCAGATACCCGCACTTTAAGCACGCTTTCGCGTACGGCGGGTAATCCCTTATGAAGACATAAACTAATATAATTCATGTAAGTTTTGCAGAAACATAACGGTTTAGACTAACTCCCTGTTCAGCAGCCTGAATAGCAAGGTTTTTATGCTGCTCTGGTGGAATGCGCACCTGAAATTTTCCACTATAAGCCTTACTGGAAAGCGGCTCTGGAATAGCTTCATCATTCTCCTCCATATCTTCCACGACCTCTTTCACCAATTCCATTACCCCTAACAGAGCCTTTACTTGATCTTCCTCAAGATAAGAAAGACTTGGAAACTCCGCACACAAAGCAATATGCTCCCCGTCTTCTTCAGACCATGTAACTCGATACGTATAATGTTTATCATAGTCAGTCATTTATCTTTCTCCTCCAATTTCTTAATTGCCGCCAATACTTGCTTTACTTGGTAGGCTTTGGCCTTACCACCCTTACCCTTTTGTATATTAACGCGTGGATCGCCTGGCCATGGCATTTTATAAACATAGTGACTAGTGCCCTTATTGCGTGGAGTTCCAAAACAATGAATACATACCCTTACAAGGGTAGAAAACTTCACATTTTTTGGGCTATCGCCCATATCTTTTATGATTTTTTCCATACTACCCACATTACCACTATAGTATCAATAATGATACCACACAAATAACAGCTTTACAAAGAAATTCTAACCAGCCTTAGCAATAACATCACATAAATCATTCACAACCGCGTTGACCAGCGCACTATCATCGCCCTCTGCCATTACGCGGATAAGGGGTTGTGTCCCTGAGGGGCGCACTAGCACTCTGCCCGCATTACCTAAGCGCAGTTTTGCCGCATCAATTGCATTACGAACCGTATCGTTATCTAATGGGTTATCACCAGAAAAAGTGATGTTTTTAAGCAATTGCGGGCAAGATTTAAATACATTCAACGCCTCACTAGCTGGTATATTCCTATGCTTAATCATGTTCAACACCTGAAGAGCAGCAAGCAAACCATCACCTGTCGTTGCATTATCAAGCAAGACCAAATGCCCTGATTGCTCCCCCCCGAGGTTAAAGCCGTGCTTTCTCATATGCTCAACCACATGCTTATCACCAACATCGGTGCGTATAAACTCAATCCCATTATCTTGCATCAAACGCTCAAGCCCGAGATTAGACATCACAGTAGCAACCAGCCCACAGCCGCTAAGCGTTCCTTGCTCCTTCATCCATAAAGCCAACGCGCCCATAATTTGGTCGCCGTCAATTTTATTGCCTTTTTCATCCACCATAATCAAGCGATCAGCATCACCATCAAGCGCAATACCAACGTCAGCGCCGTTATCCACTACCGCTTCTTGCAAATGCCCCGTAGCCGTCGCGCCGTAGCCATCATTAATATTCTTACCATCAGGAGAATCGCCGATAGCAATAACATCCACCTCCAGCTCCCA
>Ga0256834_1001704_pt1 | contig 14562 bp, 9 predicted proteins | sample 4281140metaG_FD_190536 | JGI IMG/M metagenome (GOLD analysis project Ga0256834, IMG submission 190536) | Hydrothermal vent microbial communities from East Pacific Rise, Pacific Ocean - 4281-140 | ecosystem: Environmental > Aquatic > Marine > Hydrothermal vents | place: Pacific Ocean: East Pacific...
AGGGATAGCCCTTGGCAAGAATGTTATTCCGCACAGGAAGTGCGGCGCGAAGCGACAGCGGAGCGGAGGCGCAGCAAAACCGCGTTTTTGCGAAGCCGAGTCGGGAAAGGGCAGGGATAGCCCTTTCCCGACATCTAAACTAAAGGGGAGCCCAGGTGAAAGCCCCGGGCGTTTGCACCCAAGAGAAGAGGTAAATCATGGCCAAGAAAATCGAAGCCTATATCAAGCTTCAGGTTCCTGCACAGGAAGCCAATCCCAGTCCCCCTGTCGGTCCTGCTTTGGGCCAGCACGGCGTGAACATCATGGAGTTCTGCAAGGCGTTCAACGCCCAGACCCAGAACCAGGAAAAGGGTCTGCCTGTTCCAGTGGTGATCACCGTCTATTCGGATCGTTCCTTCACTTTCGTGATGAAGACGCCGCCGGCCTCCATTCTGCTGAAAAAAGCTGTGGGCATCAAATCCGGCAGCGGTCGCCCCAACACGGAAAAAGTTGGCAAGGTCACCCGCGAGCAGCTGGAAGAAATCGCCAAGGCGAAAGAGCCGGATCTGACGGCGGCCGATATGGATGCCGCGGTGCGCACCATTGCCGGCACTGCCCGCAGCATGGGTCTTGATACGGAGGGCGTGTAAATGGCCAGGTTGAGTAAACGCATGAAGGCGATTGCGGAAAAACTGGATAAATCAAAGCAATACGATGCGGAACAGGCTTTTAGCCTGCTCAAGGAAGTATCCAGCGTCAAGTTTCCCGAGACCGTGGATGTGGCGGTCAATCTGGGCGTGGATCCGCGTAAATCCGATCAAGTGGTGCGCGGCGCTACCGTGTTGCCCAACGGCACCGGCAAGACCGTCCGCGTGGCGGTGTTCACCCAGGGGCCGAATGCAGACGCAGCCAAGGAAGCGGGCGCCGATATCGTTGGCATGGATGACCTGGCGGAACAGGTCAAGGCCGGCAACATGGATTTCGATGTGGTCATCGCCAGTCCGGACGCCATGCGCGTCGTCGGCCAGCTGGGACAGATCCTCGGTCCTCGCGGCCTGATGCCCAACCCCAAGGTTGGCACGGTGACGCCGGATGTGGCCCAGGCGGTAAAAAACGCCAAGGGTGGCCAGGTGCGTTATCGTACCGACAAGAACGGCATCATCCACGCCTCCATCGGTAAGGTGGACTTCGATCCTGCGGCGCTGAAGGAAAACCTGGAAGCATTGCTGGCGGATCTGAAAAAGGCCAAGCCCAGCTCCGCCAAGGGCGTATACATGAAAAAGATCACCGTCTCCTCCACCATGGGGCCGGGGGTGGTGCTGGATCAGGGCTCGCTGAGTCTCTGATCGGTTCAGAATGTTGTGACAGGAGAGTTTCTGTCGCACGAAAGGCTTTGGGGCAGCGATCGGAAGATCGCCTGCCGTCAAAGACCGCAGGTGCCCGCAAGGGCTTAATTTTCCTGCGCAGACGGGGCTCCGAAATCAGGGCGATTCCTGATGACGGGCACCGGAATAGGTGGAATGACATGGTCATTCCTGGTGTAACCGAGAACGGGAAACCGTTCCTCATCGTTGTCGGGAGGTGACGACTTTGGCACTTAATCTTGAACAAAAGAAAGCCATCGTCGCCGAAGTTGCTGACGTAGCGAACAGCGCGTATTCCGCTATCGCCGCCGAGTATCGTGGGCTGACCGTGGAAGAACTCACCCAACTGCGCAAAGATGCGCGCAGTTCCGGTGTCTATCTTCGTGTGGTCAAGAACACGCTGGCCAAGCGAGCTGTGGAAGATACGGATTTTGCCTGTATGCAGGAGGGCTTTGTCGGTCCTTTGCTGCTGGCTTTCTCTCAGGAGGATCCGGGCGCTGCCGCACGTGTGATCAATGATTTCGCCAAGGAACATGATGCACTGATCGTGAAAATGGTTTCCATTAACGGGAAACTGCTTGAACCATCGGAAATCAGCGTTCTGGCGAAGATGCCTACTTATGACCAGGCAGTCAGTATGTTGATGGGTACCCTATTGGCGCCTGTTCAGAAACTGGTGACTACGCTCAATGAAGTACCGGGCAAACTGGTTCGCACAGTAGCAGCGATTCGCGACGCTAAGGAAGCAGGCTGATTTGGCCTGTTTTCCAATCCCACTTTTAACTTGAAGATATGTAGGAGCCCTGAAAATGGCAGTTTCTAAAGAAGATATCCTCGAAGCAATCGCCAACATGTCTGTAATGGACGTGGTGGAGTTGATCGAGGCGATGGAAGAAAAATTTGGTGTAACCGCAGCCGCAGCCGTTGCTGCCGCCCCCGCAGCTGGTGGCGACGCCGGTGGCGCAGCGGCTGCCGAGCAGACCGAATTTGATGTGGTACTGACTGGATTTGGCGACAAGAAGGTTGGCGTGATCAAGGCCGTTCGCGGTCTGACCGGCCTGGGCCTGAAAGAAGCCAAAGACGCGGTAGAAGGCACTCCTTCTGTACTGAAGGAAGGCGTAAGCAAGGAAGAAGCTGAAGAAGCAAAGAAAACGCTGGAAGAAGCTGGCGCATCCGTCGAGATCAAGTAAGACCGATCTTGGCTGGCGTTTACGCAAAGCCGGAAATGGCTGGCGGCTCCGATGCTGCCGGCCTTTTCCTGTTTGTGTAAGATTTTACCCGGCGACATGCCGGTGGTGACCTGGACTAAACTGAGGGAAGGCAAGCATGGCCTATTCGTTTACTGAAAAAAAGCGCATCCGCAAGGATTTTGCGAAACGCGGCAGCGTTCTCGAAATACCCTTTCTCCTTGCAACGCAGATCGATTCCTATCGCAAGTTCCTGCAGGCGGACAAAAAGCCGGACGAGCGGGACGCGCATGGACTGCATGCGGCATTCAGTTCAGTATTTCCCATCGTCAGTCACAATGGCAGTGCCGCGCTGGAGTATGTGAGCTATCGCCTGGGCGAGCCCATGTTCGATGTGCGCGAGTGCCAGCTGCGTGGCGTCACCTATGCTGCGCCCCTGCGTGTGCTGGTGCGCCTGGTCATCTATGACCGTGATGCCCCCGCCAACGTGAAGCGTGTCAAGGATGTCAAGGAGCAGGAAATCTACATGGGCGAACTGCCGCTCATGACCGATACCGGCACCTTCGTCATCAATGGCACCGAGCGGGTCATCGTATCCCAGTTGCACCGTTCCCCCGGCGTGTTTTTCGATCACGACAAGGGCAAGACCCATTCCTCCGGTAAGCTGTTGTTTTCCGCCCGGGTGATTCCCTACCGCGGCTCCTGGCTGGACTTCGAGTTCGATCCCAAGGACGCCGTGTTCGTGCGCATCGACCGCCGCCGCAAGATTCCGGCCACCGTGTTGCTGCGCGCCCTGGGCTACAACACCCAGGAAATTCTCGACTACTTCTTCGAGACCGATACCTTTACCATCAAGGCCGACAAGATCATGCTGGATCTGGTGCCTTCCCGCCTGCGCGGGGAAACGGCCGGATTCGACATCAAGGCGGGCAGAAAGATGATCGTCGAGGCGGGCAAGCGCATCACCGCCCGTCACATTCGCGCCATGGAAAAAGAAGGCGTCAACAAGCTGGAAGTACCTGACGAGTATCTCGTGGGCAAGACCCTGGCCCATGATGTCGTCGATCCGGAGACCGGCGAGTTGCTGGCTGCCGCCAATGACGAGATCACTCCGGAACTGGTGACGGCCATCAAGGAAAAAGGCATCAAGGAGCTCAAGACCCTGTTCACCAACGATCTGGACCATGGCCCCTATATTTCCGAGACCCTGCGTCTCGACCCCACCTCCACGCGTCTGGAGGCGCAGGTGGAAATCTATCGTATGATGCGCCCCGGCGAGCCGCCCACCAAGGAAGCGGCGCAGAATCTGTTCCACAACCTGTTCTTCACCGACGAGCGTTACGACCTGTCTGCGGTGGGGCGCATGAAGTTCAACCGCCGCCTCGGGCGTGAAGAGACCGAAGGGCTCGGCATTCTCTACGATGGCAAATACTTCAGCCAGCGCGACGACGCCGCCTCCAAGGAGCTGGTGGCCGAGAACGGCGACAAATCCGACATCGTGGACGTGCTCAAGACCCTGGTGGACATTCGTGACGGCAAAGGCACCACGGATGACATCGATCATCTGGGCAACCGCCGCGTGCGTTGCGTGGGCGAGATGGCGGAGAACCAGTTCCGGGTTGGCCTGGTGCGCGTGGAGCGTGCAGTCAAGGAGCGTCTGACCCTGGCCGAGGCCGAGGGCCTCATGCCCCAGGAGATGATCAACGCCAAGCCCGTGTCCGCCGCCATCAAGGAATTTTTCGGCTCCAGCCAGCTGTCCCAGTTCATGGACCAGAACAACCCCCTGTCCGAGATCACCCACAAGCGGCGCGTGTCCGCCCTCGGCCCTGGTGGTCTGGCCCGGGAGCGCGCCGGCTTCGAGGTGCGCGACGTGCATCCCACCCACTATGGCCGGGTATGCCCCATCGAGACCCCTGAAGGGCCGAACATCGGTCTGATCAACTCCCTGGCCGTGTATGCCAAGACCAATCGTTACGGCTTTCTGGAGACCCCTTATCGGGTAGTGAAGGATGGCAAGGCGACCGACGAGATCCACTATCTGTCGGCCATCGAGGAAGGCCGCTTCGTCATTGCCCAGGCCAGCGCGGCCATGGACAAGAAGGGCAAGCTCACCGAAGAACTGGTGTCCTGCCGGCATCAAAACGAATTTGCCCTGTTCACCCCGGACAAGGTGGAGTATATGGACGTGTCGCCGAAGCAGATTGTATCTGTGGCGGCGGCCCTGATTCCCTTCCTGGAACACGATGACGCCAACCGCGCCCTCATGGGCTCCAACATGCAGCGCCAGGCGGTTCCCACCCTGCGCGCCGAGAAGCCGCTGGTGGGTACCGGCATCGAGCGCAATGTGGCGGTGGATTCCGGCGTCACCGTGGTTGCCAAGCGTGGCGGAAAGGTGGAGTCCGTGGACGCCAGCCGTATCGTGGTGCGGGTGAATGATGCCGAAACCATTCCCGGCGAACCCGGCGTGGATATCTACAACCTCACCAAGTACACCCGCTCCAACCAAAACACCTGCATCAACCAGCGTCCCCTGGTGATGGTGGGCGACACGGTCGCCCGGGGTGATGTAATGGCGGACGGGCCTTCCACGGATATGGGTGAGCTGGCCCTGGGGCAGAACCTGCGCGTGGCCTTCATGCCCTGGAACGGCTACAACTTCGAGGATTCCATCCTCATCTCCGAAAACGTGGTGAAGGAAGACCGTTTCACCACCATTCACATCGAGGAACTGACCTGCCAGGCCCGTGACACCAAGCTGGGTTCCGAAGAGATCACCGGCGATATTCCCAATGTGGGCGAAGCGGCCCTGGCCAAGCTGGATCAGTCCGGTATCGTCTATGTGGGCGCCGAAGTGAAGGAAGGCGATATTCTGGTGGGCAAGGTCACGCCCAAGGGCGAGACCCAACTCACCCCGGAGGAAAAGCTCCTGCGCGCCATCTTCGGCGAGAAGGCCTCCGATGTAAAGGATACCTCCCTGCGGGTGAAATCCGGTGTTTCCGGCACCGTTATCGATGTGCAGGTGTTTACCCGTGATGGCGTGGAAAAAGACGCCCGCGCCCTGGAGATCCAGGAAGCCGAGCTGGATCGCATCCGCAAGGATATCGCCGACCAGCAGCGCATCATGGAAGAAGACACCTTCGCCCGGGTGGAGAAAATGCTCACCGGCAAAGTGGCGGATGGCGGTCCCAACAAACTCAAGGCAGGCGCCAAGATCACCAAGAGCTATCTGGCCGAGCTGGACAAGAACCAGTGGTTTGAAATCCGCCTGCGCAACGAAGAGGCCCAGCAGCAACTGGAGGCCACCGCCAAGCAGGTGGAGGAGCAACGCCAGTCTTTCCGGGACTATTACGAAGACAAAAAACGCAAGCTGTCCACGGGTGATGACCTGGCGCCGGGCGTACTGAAGATGGTCAAGGTGTATGTGGCCATCAAGCGCCGCATCCAGCCGGGCGACAAGATGGCCGGCCGCCACGGAAACAAGGGCGTTATTTCCCAGATCGTTCCCGTGGAAGACATGCCTTTCGACGAGAACGGCCGTCCGGTGGATATCGCCCTGAATCCTCTGGGCGTACCCTCGCGGATGAATATCGGTCAGATTCTGGAAACCCACCTGGGATTCGCCGCCAAGGGTGTGGGCGAACGCATCGGCGAGATGCTCGATGCCCAGACCAAGATCACCGAGTTGCGCAAATATTTGAACGAAGTGTACAACTTCAGCGGCAAGCAGGAAGACCTGAAGTCTTTCAGCGACGAGGAAATCATCGAATTGGCGGGCAATCTGCGCAATGGCGTACCCATGGCGACGCCCGTGTTCGATGGCGCTACCGAAGAAGAGATCCGCCACTTGCTGAAACTGGGTGGCCTGCCGGAAAGCGGCCAGTGCATCTTGTTCGACGGGCGTACCGGCGAGCAGTTCGAGCGTCCTGTCACCGTGGGCTATATGTACATGCTCAAGCTCAATCACCTGGTTGACGACAAGATGCATGCCCGCTCCACCGGGCCCTACAGCCTGGTCACCCAGCAACCTCTGGGCGGCAAGGCGCAGTTCGGCGGCCAGCGCTTCGGTGAAATGGAAGTCTGGGCCCTGGAAGCCTATGGCGCGGCCTACACCCTGCAGGAAATGCTTACCGTCAAGTCCGATGATGTGAATGGACGCACCCGCATGTACAAGAACATCGTGGACGGTAACCACCAGATGGAGGCCGGTATGCCCGAGTCCTTCAACGTACTGGTGAAAGAAGTGAAATCGCTGGGCATTAATATTGAGCTGGAGCAGGACTAAGGCGCCAGGCGCCTTGAGTACAAGCAGCGATACTACGGAGATAGATTCGTGAAAGATCTTTTGAAGATTCTGAAACAACAGGGGCAGGATGAGGAGTTCGATGCCATCCGCATCGGGCTGGCCTCCCCGGATATGATCCGGTCCTGGTCTTTTGGTGAAGTCAAGAAGCCGGAAACCATCAACTACCGCACCTTCAAGCCGGAACGCGAGGGCTTGTTCTGCGCCAAGATTTTTGGTCCGGTCAACGACTACGAGTGTCTGTGCGGCAAGTACAAGCGCCTCAAGCATCGCGGCGTGGTGTGCGAGAAATGCGGTGTGGAAGTCACCCTGTCAAAAGTGCGCCGCGAGCGCATGGGCCACATCGAACTGGCCAGCCCGGTAGCCCATATCTGGTATCTCAAGTCCCTGCCTTCGCGTATCGGCCTGCTGCTGGACATGACCCTCAAGAGCATTGAGCGCATCCTGTATTTCGAGTCCTATGTAGTGATCGATCCCGGCATGACCATGCTCGAGCGCGGTCAGCTCATGAACGACGAGCAGTACCTGGAAGCCATCGAGGAAAACGGTGACGAGTTTGACGCCCGCATGGGCGCGGAGGCGGTCAACGAACTGCTCATGTCTCTGGATATACCCGCCGAGATCGTGCGGCTGCGCGAGGAGATCGGCGCCACCAATTCCGAGACCAAGATCAAGAAAATCGCCAAGCGGCTGAAGCTGCTGGAATCCCTGGAGGAGTCCGGCAACCGCCCCGAGTGGATGATCCTCAAGGTGCTGCCGGTGCTGCCGCCGGAGCTGCGTCCCCTGGTGCCCCTGGATGGCGGCCGTTTCGCCACCTCGGATCTGAATGATTTGTACCGCCGGGTGATCAACCGCAACAACCGCCTCAAGCGCCTGCTGGAACTCACCGCGCCGGACATCATCGTGCGCAACGAGAAGCGCATGCTGCAAGAAGCCGTGGACGCCTTGCTGGACAACGGTCGCCGCGGCCGCGCCATCACCGGCACCAACAAGCGCCCGCTGAAATCCCTGGCCGACATGATCAAGGGCAAGCAGGGCCGTTTCCGCCAGAACCTGCTGGGCAAGCGGGTCGACTACTCCGGCCGTTCCGTGATCGTGGTGGGTCCGACCCTGAAGCTGCACCAGTGCGGCCTGCCCAAGCGCATGGCCCTGGAACTGTTCAAGCCCTTCATCTTCGCCAAGCTCCAGTCCCGTGGCCTGGCCACCACCATCAAGGCGGCGAAAAAGCTGGTGGATCGTGGCGCGGCGGAAGTCTGGGATATACTGGAGAACGTCATTCGCGAGCATCCGGTGATGCTCAACCGCGCGCCGACGCTGCATCGTCTCGGCATCCAGGCTTTCGAGCCGGTGCTCATCGAGGGCAAGGCCATCCAGCTGCACCCCCTGGTGTGCACCGCCTTCAACGCCGACTTCGACGGCGACCAGATGGCCGTGCACGTGCCCCTGTCCCTGGAAGCCCAGCTGGAAGCGCGCACCCTGATGATGGCGAGCAACAATATTCTCTCCGCCGCCAATGGCGAACCTATCATCGTGCCCACCCAGGACGTGGTGCTGGGGCTGTATTACATGACCCGCGAGCGCGTCAACGCCAAGGGCGAGGGCATGGCGCTGGCGAGTATTGCCGAGGCCTACCGCGCCTATGAAACCGGCCAGGCGGAACTGCACGCCAAGGTTAAGGTGCGTATCGACGAGGAAGTAAGACAGGAAGACGGTTCCTTCGCCCTGGAGTCCCGGGTGTACGATACGACCATTGGCCGCGCAATCCTTTGGGACATTATTCCCCGGCGGCTTTCCTTCGGCCAACTGGTCAATACCACCCTCAACAAAAAGGCGATTTCCCGCCTGGTCAATACCTGTTACCGGGAGCTGGGGCTCAAGGACACCGTGGTGTTTGCGGATCAGCTCATGTACACCGGCTTCCGCTTTGCAGCGCGCTCCGGCGCCTCTGTTTGCGCGGATGACATGGTCGTTCCGGCGGAAAAGGAAATCCTGCTGGCGGCTGCGGAAAAAGAAGTAAAGGAAATCGAGGATCAATACGCCTCCGGCCTGGTCACCAATGGCGAGCGTTACAACAAGGTGATCGACATCTGGTCTCATGCCAATGACCAGGTGGCCAAGGCCATGATGGACCGGCTGGGTACGGAGACCGTCATCGACAAGGACGGGAACGAAGTCAAGCAGGATTCTTTCAACTCCATCTTCATGATGGCCGATTCCGGCGCCCGGGGTTCCGCGGCGCAGATTCGCCAGCTGGCCGGCATGCGGGGCCTGATGGCCAAGCCGGACGGCTCCATCATCGAAACGCCCATCACGGCCAACTTCCGTGAAGGACTGGACGTATTGCAATACTTCATCTCCACCCATGGCGCGCGCAAAGGCCTGGCGGATACGGCCTTGAAGACGGCCAACTCCGGTTACCTTACCCGCCGTCTGGTGGATGTGGCGCAGGATCTGGTCATTACCGCGGAAGACTGCGGCACGGAAAACGGTCTGTTGATGCAGCCCATCATCGAAGGCGGTGATGTGGTGGAAGCATTGCGCGAGCGTATTCTGGGGCGCGTCACCTCCAAGGAAGTGTACAAGCCGGGCAGCGACGAGGTGCTGGTGGAGTCCGGCGTATTGCTGGACGAGGCCCTGGTCGACATGCTGGAAGAGCACGGGGTCGATCAGGTTACCGTGCGCTCCGCCATCAGTTGCGAGGCCAAATACGGCATTTGCGCCGCTTGCTATGGACGCGACCTCGGCCGTGGTCATGGTGTGAATATCGGTGAAGCGGTTGGCGTGGTTGCCGCCCAGTCCATTGGCGAGCCGGGCACCCAGCTGACCATGCGCACCTTCCACATCGGTGGCGCGGCTTCGCGCTCTGCCGCGGTGAGCAGCATCGAGGTCAAGAATACCGGCAGCGTGACCCTGAACAATATCAAGACCGTGGAGCGCGCAGACGGCAAGCTGGTGGCCGTATCCCGCTCCGGGGAAATTATCGTTCACGATACCAGGGGCAGTGAGCGGGAGCGCTACAAGCTGCCCTATGGCGCCGAGCTGCAAGTAAAGGACGGCGCGAAAGTGACTGCCGGCGAACTCGTGGCCACCTGGGATCCCCATACCCATCCCGTGGTTACCGAGATGGCGGGTATATTGCGGTTTGTGGATTTCGTGGACGGCGTGACCGTGCAGACCAGAACCGATGACGTTACCGGCCTGACCTCCCTCGAGGTGATGGATCCCAAGCAGCGTCCCACCAGTGGCAAGGATTTGCGTCCCATGATCAAACTGGTCGATGCCAAGGGCAATGATGTCAATATTGCAGGCACCAAGCTGCCGGCCAATTATGTATTGCCGGCCGGCGCAGTGGTCAGCGTGCAGGATGGCGCCGAGGTTGGCGTTGGTGACGTGCTGGCGCGGATTCCCCAGGAATCCTCCAAGACCCGCGACATCACCGGTGGTCTGCCCCGGGTTGCCGATTTGTTCGAGGCGCGTAAACCCAAGGAGCCGGCCATTCTGGCGGAAGCCAGCGGCACCATCAGCTTCGGCAAGGACACCAAGGGCAAGCAGCGTCTGGTCATTACCATGGCCGACGGAGAGCAGGTGGAATCCCTGATTCCCAAATGGCGTCATGTGGACGTATTCGAGGGCGAGCATGTGGAAAAGGGTGAAGTGATTGCCGAAGGCGAACTGAACCCCCATGATATTCTGCGCTTGCGCGGCGTGACCGCTCTGGCGGAATACCTGGTGCAGGAAATCCAGGACGTGTACCGCTTGCAGGGCGTGGGCATCAACGACAAGCATATCGAGGTCATCATTCGCCAGATGCTGCGCAAGGTGGAAATCGTCGACGGCGGCGACACCAAGCTGTTGCGGGGCGAACAGATTTCCCGCTCCCGGGTATTGGAAGAAAACGAGAAGGTTCTGAAGAAGGACGAAATGCCGGCCACCTGGGAGCCCTTGCTGCTGGGCATAACCAAGGCTTCCCTGGCGACCGAATCCTTCATCTCCGCCGCTTCCTTCCAGGAGACTACCCGCGTGCTCACCGAAGCTTCGGTGCGCGGCGCCGAGGATCGGCTGCACGGCCTGAAAGAGAACGTCATCGTCGGCCGCCTGATACCTGCAGGCACCGGCCTTGCGTATCATGAAGCCCGCAAGCGCCGCCGCACGGAAGACCTGCTGTCCGGAACCACGGACCAGGGCGCCGTGGTAGAGATGGCGAGTGACGAAGTGGAAGCGGTAATCAAAGAAGCGCTGAATACTTCGGAAACGGAATCCTGAGCGGATTTGACGCTTTATTGAGAAATCACTGAAACAAGGCTTGACAGGAAGACCGCGCATATCTAAAATGCGCGGTCTTCGCATAAGGGTGGGGAAGACCTCCGGCCTTATTGTTTATTCCGCGGCCCAGGCCGCATGGCGAAAATAACCGATTCGACTGCATGATGCCGTCCACCGTTGAACCAAAGGGCGGGGTGTCCTCTGCACGAATTTTTGGCGCTTCGGCAAGATGACCGAGGCGTCCGGAGACTGTATTTAATGGCTACAATCAATCAGTTGGTGCGCAAGCCCCGCAAGCGCGCAGTGGAGAAGAGCAATGTGCCGGCGCTGGAGGCCTGCCCTCAGCGTCGTGGTGTGTGCACTCGCGTATATACCACCACCCCGAAGAAGCCGAATTCGGCGCTGCGCAAGGTAGCGCGCGTTCGTTTGACCAATGGGTATGAGGTGACTTCCTATATTGGTGGTGAGGGTCATAACCTCCAGGAACACTCCGTGGTGCTGATTCGTGGCGGCCGGGTGAAGGATTTGCCTGGCGTGCGTTATCACGTCGTTCGCGGTGCGCTGGATACCTCCGGCGTCGAGTCGCGCCGCCAGGGTCGTTCCAAGTATGGCGCCAAGCGTCCCAAGAGCTGATCAAGCAGCGCTGACTGTTTTTAACCAGAGAATCATAGAGTAGAGCGTCATGGCAAGAAGAAGAGTAGCGGCCCGCCGCGAGATATTACCAGACCCGAAGTTCGGAAGTCTGACCCTGGCCAAATTCATCAACATGGTGATGGTTGATGGAAAGAAATCGGTTGCCGAGCGCGTGCTTTATGGTGCCCTGGACCAGATTGCCGAGAAAAAGGGCGGGGATCCTCTGGAGGCGCTGGAGCAGGCGCTGGAGAACGTGCGCCCCGTCGTGGAAGTAAAGTCCCGCCGGGTTGGCGGCGCTACCTATCAGGTTCCCGTGGAAGTGCGCCCCCTGCGCCGCAACGCCCTGGCCATGCGCTGGTTGATCGAGGCGGCGCGCAAGCGCAGTGAAAAATCCATGGCGGATCGTCTTGCCGGTGAGCTGATGGATGCTTCCGATTCCCGCGGCACCGCGGTGAAAAAGAAAGAAGACACCCATCGTATGGCGGAGGCCAACAAGGCTTTCTCCCATTACCGCTGGTAAGTTAGCAAGCAAGCATATTCAGGCTCTTTTACAGTTTTATTTTTCAGGACGGATATAACCGTGGCACGTAGCACACCTATTGAGCGTTATCGCAATGTCGGCATCATGGCGCATATTGATGCGGGTAAAACCACCACTACCGAGCGCGTGCTGTATTACACCGGCGTGTCTCACAAGATTGGTGAAGTGCATGACGGCGCGGCCACCATGGACTGGATGGAGCAGGAGCAGGAGCGTGGTATCACCATCACCTCTGCTGCGACTACCTGTTTTTGGAAAGGTATGGCCGGGAACTATCCCGAGCATCGTATCAATATCATCGATACCCCGGGGCACGTGGATTTCACCATCGAGGTGGAGCGTTCCCTGCGCGTACTCGACGGCGCGGTATTCGTGCTGTGCGCGGTGGGTGGCGTAGAGCCCCAGTCCGAAACCGTATGGCGCCAGGCCAACCGTTACGAAGTGCCGCGCATGGCCTTCGTCAACAAGATGGATCGCATGGGCGCCAACTTCTTCCGCGTGGTGGAGCAGCTCAAGGAGCGACTGGGCGCCAATGCCGTGCCCATCCAGGTGCCCATCGGCGCCGAGGAGGATTTCAGCGGCGTCATCGACCTGATCAAAATGAAATCCATCGTCTGGAGCGACGAGAACATGGGCGTGGAATTCCATTACGAAGACATTCCCGCGGACATGATGGAGGTCGCCGAGGAATGGCGTGGCCACATGGTCGAGGCGGCGGCAGAAGCCAACGACGAGATGATGGAAAAATATCTCGAGGGCGAGGAGCTGACCGAAGACGAGATCATGGAAGGTCTGCGCATCCGCACCCTGAACCTGGAAATCACGCCCGTGACCCTGGGTTCCGCCTTCAAGAACAAGGGCGTACAGGCCATGCTCGACAAGATCATCGAGCTCATGCCTTCTCCGGTCGATGTTCCTCCCATCAAAGGAGAACTGGAGGACGGTAGCGAAGGCGTACGCAAGGCGTCGGATGACGAACCCTTTGCCGCGCTGGCGTTCAAGATCGCCACGGACCCTTTCGTCGGCACCCTGACTTTCTTCCGCGTCTATTCCGGGGTGGTCAATGCGGGCGACAGCGTTTACAACCCGGTGAAGCGCAAGAAAGAGCGTATGGGCCGCATCCTGCAGATGCATGCCAACAGCCGTGAAGAGATCAAGGAGGTTCGCGCCGGCGATATCGCGGCGGCGGTCGGCCTCAAGGACGTCACCACCGGTGACACCTTGTGCGACCTGAAGAACCAGATCATCCTCGAACGCATGGAGTTCCCCGAGCCGGTGATTTCGGTGGCGGTGGAGCCAAAAACCAAGGCGGATCAGGAAAAAATGGGCATCGCCCTGCAGAAGCTGGCCCAGGAAGACCCTTCCTTCCGTGTACATACGGACGAAGAATCCGGCCAGACCATCATTTCCGGCATGGGCGAGCTGCATCTGGATATCATCGTTGACCGCATGAAGCGCGAGTTCAACGTCGAGGCGAATGTGGGTGCGCCCCAGGTGGCTTACCGTGAAACCATTCGCAGATCCGTGGAGGCCGAAGGAAAATTTGTCCGTCAATCCGGTGGTCGTGGTCAATATGGTCATGTATGGCTGAAGATCGAGCCTTTGACCGATAGCGAGGAAAACTACGAATTCGTCAACAACATCGTGGGTGGCGTGGTTCCCCGGGAGTATATTCCGGCGGTGGACAAGGGTATTCAGGAAGCCATGCAAAGCGGCGTGATCGCCGGCTATCCCGTAGTGGACGTCAAGGTGACGCTTTATGATGGTTCCTACCATGAGGTGGATTCCAACGAGCAGGCGTTCAAGATCGCCGGTTCCATGGGATTCAAAAATGGCGTGAGCGAGGCCGATCCGGTGCTGCTCGAGCCCATCATGAAGGTAGAGGTTGTTACTCCGGAAGAGTACATGGGCGACGTCATCGGCGACCTCAACAGTCGCCGCGGTATGGTGCAGGGCATGGAAGACAGCCCTGCGGGCAAGATCATCAAGGCGGAAGTGCCGCTTTCCTCCATGTTTGGTTACGCAACAGACTTGCGTGGAGCGACCCAGGGTCGCGCCAACTACAGCATGGAGTTTTCCAAATACAATGAAGTTCCGCAGAGTATCGCGGAGAGCATCGTAAACAAGTAAATCAGATTTCGTTGAAAAGGTAAGCTACAGTGTCTAAAGAAAAATTTGAAAGAACCAAACCCCATGTAAACGTGGGCACCATTGGTCACGTAGACCACGGTAAAACCACGCTGACGGCGGCGATCACGACGGTGCAGGCGGCGAAGTTTGGTGGTGAGACCAAGG
>Ga0256834_1001705_pt1 | contig 14549 bp, 14 predicted proteins | sample 4281140metaG_FD_190536 | JGI IMG/M metagenome (GOLD analysis project Ga0256834, IMG submission 190536) | Hydrothermal vent microbial communities from East Pacific Rise, Pacific Ocean - 4281-140 | ecosystem: Environmental > Aquatic > Marine > Hydrothermal vents | place: Pacific Ocean: East...
GGTACTCCGGCGGGGTAGAGAGCACTGCTGAGGCACAAACCCCTCGGTCAATGACTTTTTGCGCATCGTTTTCGTTGGTCGTTAAAAAAAGATCGACACTAAAGGCATCGAGATAATCAGCACTCGACTCTCCGGCAGTAAAGGCCGAACGGGTAATGCCCAGTTTCATACTCCGAATGGTGTTTAATACTCTAATGCCCGTATCGGGACTATTGCGTGACATAATCACCACCTCCACCAAAGGGGCATCACCCTCTTGTTGATAGCTATTGAGCCCTAAAAGTGCCTTGACAAGAGGAAAACCAATCCCCTCTTCTAAGGGGATCTCCTCACGTTCACGCATATAGTTGCGGTAGAGCTCAATGGCATGATCGGGATCTTTCGCCATCGCCTCGTTAAAAAGTGTATCTGCTTCACTTAAATCAAACAGTGCCGTTGCCGAGATGCCGATGACTAAGGTTTTCTCCAAGTTAAATGCCACGTTTTACCCCTTTTACATGTAAATAGTGTAAGATGTTTTTTATGAAACATTTCACGACCGAGCCGATGCATCAGATTATTGCGATTTTAGAGTCTGAACTTACCACTACTCCCGTTCACGGTATGGTATCTTTTGAAGTAGTTAACCCGGACTGCTGTCTCGCCACTTATGCAGGTAGCATCATAACATATAATGACCTTAGCTACATTTACCGTGGCTATAAAGCATGGATGGATCTCGCGCAGCTTCTGTTTTGTCGCATGTTAACACCGCTACAACAGAGTGAACATACCGTAATGATTCGTTTTCAACGGCTCAATATTCAGGACTCCTTTCATCAATTACATGTAGATGATCGTACCGAAAAATACGGCATTGACTCCCCCTTTTCAACAATCACTAAAAATGAAGAGCCTGCCTTTGTATACGCCTATATAAAAGCCCTTGAAGCCGTCACGATTTCAGAGCGACAAAGCGTCTTAAATCTTGGTATTAACAGTGGTGATGAGTTTGAACTTATTAGAGAGATTTCTAACAATGTTGCAAATACAACCTTGACCGGTATTGACCATTCCCGTTCGGCGATTGAGCATGCTATCAGACGTTTTAATGATGCCAATGTTACCATGATAGCCCATGATATTAACCGCTTAGAAGAGCTTAATCTGGGGCGTTTTGAGCTCATTATCAGCATTGGAACACTACAGAGTCCGGGGATTGATTTTAAACCGCTGTTTATGTCTTTAATACAGAACTATCTCACCTCCAACGGCGCTGTTATTTTAGGCTTTCCCAACTCAAGGTGGATGGACGGTGAGATGATTTACGGTGCTAAAGCTCCCAACTATAGCTATTCTGAGATGTCACTGGTGATTAAAGATATCTATTTTTGTAAAAAATATCTACAACAGCACCGTTTTCGCGTTACCATAACAGGCAAAGAGTACCTCTTCTTAACGGCAACACGCATTGCAACACCCTCTTAAAAATTTGGACGGAAGTAACCGATTTGGGTGAGTGCTTGCAGGTCAAGTTCATCTTGAGTAAAGTCGGCAATACTGCCGTAAGGGAGTTGCGCAATGGGAATAACGTCAAAATGGAGTTCATAAGGAGATGAGACCTTATTAAAGGCGAGAATTTTCTCTTGGGTCTCCTGACTTAAATACTCAAACATAATAGAGTTCTTTGAGGTATCACGTCCCAGTTCTGAAAACATCATAAAATAGATACCCTCTTTTTTTGGTAAAATTATACTCTATTTTTTGTCAGCTTTATTGTTGAGTTTCTACTTAAAAAATATTTTAGTTAACAAGAATAACCATTCGTTAATGATTAAATAATACAATGTAGCAAAATATTCTTATAATGAAAGATATTGAACGATGTTAGCAATTAGTACTTATATTGACGCTATACCACCACTTCCGACATCGGTAATGCAGTTAAACACCTTACGAGAAAATCCAGACAGAAGCCTTAAAGACATCATTGCTATTGTTGAGACGGATTCCATGCTAAGTGCTAAAATTTTAGGGCTCATCAATACACCGTTTTACGGTATGAAAAAAGAGATTACTTCCATAGCAGCGGCGTGTGTGCAACTTGGAGAAGCAACCATCTACTCGACAGCACTGCTGATTGGCATACGTAATAACTTTCCTTTTGATCTTTCCGCTTACGATATGTCTGAACGCAATTTTATTTTCAATACATTGATGCAGATGAACTTAATGAAAGAGTGGACACGCTCTATTCAGCCTCAACATGCCAGTGAGCTTCAATTAGCAGCATTTTTATCGGGTATTGGTAAAATACTGCTCAGTCATATTTTGATAGAAGAAGGTAAAATAGACATTTTTAAAGAGAAAGTTGCCAATGACACTCCGGAGTGGGTAGCTGAATTAGAGATTACCGGTGTCAGCTCTCTGCAAGTCTCTACTATGATGTTACGACACTGGAAAGTTGATAGTACTATTGTTTCTATTTTAGAATATACCGACTCATCAGAAACTATACCTGAAGATTTACAGCTGCCTGTGGCAATGATGGAAACAGTCTATCATATGTGGAATAATTGGGATAAAAGCAGTGATGATATTAAGCATAAAGCACTAGAAGGGTTTTCTATTTATGATGAGACGCAACGTCATGTCTATGAAAATGCACTGCATCGTACCATTAAAAAACTTGAAGAGATACGAACCGTTCAATAGTTGGTACAACGATAAGCCGGGTTCTGTCGCGGGTGATAATTAATCTCGAATATTTTTTACAAAATACCTTTAGCAAAACAATAGTAAGCGTAAGACTCTAACCATCTGTTTCTTGCTGCCGGGTTGGGTTTACAAGCTCTCTCTATTGCTAGAGAGACTGGTGGTCTCTTACACCACCCTTTCACCGTTACCTCATATACATATGTATATAAGGCAGTCTACTCTCTGTTGCACTGTCCCTCACATTACTGCGGCCATCCGTTAGATGGAACCCTGTCTTACGGCAGCCCGGACTTTCCTCTTAAAGGTAACCTTTAAGCTATCACCTGTTGTACCAGTGTAATCATAGTATAAAAAACTTAATAGAAAAGATAGAAGAAGGATTTAGTAGAGTATTGTAATAGAGCGACCAAATGGTCACTCTAAGAAGAAGCAGACTTTGCCATTGCCTCTCGTGCGTATTTTTCACCGAGTTCATAAGCTTTTTTATTCACATCATGAACTTTTGCCGGTACTTTTGATAACATGGTCTCAATTAACACATCTTTATCAATAGCATTCATCATCGTATTGGCAATTGCAAGAGCAACAACCGATTGTGTAATAACATTACCAACCTCTTCTTTTGCAATGGTAATAATAGGAATCTCATAGATTTTCCATTTTTTACGATCTTCATCAGAAGGATGTACTAAGTTTGGATCCACAACAATAGTACCACCAAGTTGTACACCATCTTTAAAGAGTTGATAACTTTTATCTGCAACCGATAGCATAAAACCAATCTCACCATCATTCGCATATGGATAATAGATCTCTTCATCATCAAGCTGAATATCAACAACCGTTGGTCCACCACGAACCTGTGATGTGTAGGTTGCAGTTTTTAATCCATATCCACCGGCTTTAATTTTTGCAGCTGCAAAAATCTCACCGGCAAGAAGAACACCTTGTCCACCAACACCTGTAAATCTCATTAATGTTTTAGCCATTGTGTGTCTCCTTATATTTTTTTCTCAAAGTCATCTTGAGTGATTTTACTTCTTTTACCTTGATGTACTTTTTGAATCTCTGCATACATATCACAATATTCATCTGCTTCTGTATCTTGTTTCAATATCCCTGTAGGTAGTAGGTTTAACTGCTCTTCAGGTGTCATAGCATCATATTTCTTTTTTGAAACGGTAATACTATCAATCCATTCCAAGTTTTCCATAGCAGATACCATTTTATTTTTACGCCCAAGGTTAATATGACAGTTCGAAAGAACTTCCATCATTGAAAAACCTTTATGCTCCATTGCTTTAATCAACATTTTTTCAAGCTTTTTCGGATCAAGCATAGTCTCACGAGCAACAAAAGAAGCTCCTGAAGCAATCGCTAATTTACATGTATCAAATGTTGGGTCAATATTTCCTGCTTTTTGAGAAACAGTCCACATACCCTTTGGTGTTGTAGGTGATGTTTGTGAATTCGTTAAACCATAAATAAAGTTATTGATAACGATCATCGTCATATCAATATTTCGTCTACAACCATGAATAGTATGATTACCGCCAATAGCTAAGGCATCACCGTCACCGGCTACACAGACAACAAGTTTATCAGGACGTGAAAGTTTAATACCCGTAGCATACGCAACGGTTCTACCGTGCGTTGTATGTACCGTATTAAAATCCACATATGATGAAAATCGTCCGGAACATCCAATTCCAGATACAACACAGACATCATTTTGATCGATACCCATTTTATTAATTGCTCTAATGAATGCTTTTAAAATAACACCATCGCCACAGCCCCAACACCAAAGTGTCGGCATCTTCTCTAGTCTTAAATAACTATCATAATTAAATGCCATTACAAAATCTCCTTAACTTTATTTACAATCTCATGCGGAGAGAGTGGTCTTCCGTTTACTTTAAATAAGCCGTCAATATCGAGTCGTGACGATGCACGTTGTACTTCAGAATGGAACTGTCCAATATTGAGCTCTACAACAAGAACTTTATCTATTTTGTCCGTATACTCTTTAATCTTCTCAGCAGGAGAAGGCCAAATAGTAATAGGACGGAACAGACCTGCTTTAATTCCCTCTGCACGCAAGTGACGAATTGCCTCTTTTGCTGCTAGTGATACCGAACCGTATGCAATCATCATAAATTCTGCATCATCCATCATAAACTCTTCATAAGACTCAACTTCATCTTCATGTAGCGCTACTTTGTCTTCTAAACGTTGAATCAGTTTACGACACGTTTCAATCTCTTCAGTTGGAAAACCATTTTTATCATGGTGAAGACCGGTGAAGTGATATCGATAGCCTTCAAACATTGGATTAAGCACTGCAGGCTCATCAGATTCACATTGATACGGAAAATACTCTTCAGCAGGGCCATCAAATGTTTTTCGCGGCACAATACCCGCTTGTACTTCTTCAAGTGTCGGTAATTCTGCTTTACCATGCATGTGACCGATTGTCTCATCTAATAAAACAATTACCGGTTGCATAAATCTGTCAGCAACATTAAAGGCACGTACCACTTCAGTATAACACTCAGCTAATGAACCGGCACAAAATGTAATGGACTTGTAGTCACCGTGAGACGGGTTTTTAGACTGAAGAATATCTCCTTGAGATACCCGTGTCGGAAGACCGGTTGAGGGTCCACCACGCATAACATTAACACAAACTAAAGGAACCTCTGTCATTTGAGCTAAACCTAACTGCTCTGCTTTAAGTGACATACCCGGACCTGATGTTGCCGTCAAAGCACGGTCTCCTGCCATTGCAGCACCGATAACGGCACAGATTCCACCAATCTCATCTTCCATTTGAATGGCCACGCCATTCACTTTTGGTAACAGGTCAGAAATGACATGCATTACTTCACTTGATGGTGTTAACGGGTAACCACCAAAAAATTTACAACCGGCATCAACTGCTGCAATAGCCGCTAGTTCATTACCGGTAGATATAATCTCTCTTGTTGCCATTACTTAACTCCTTGTTCACTAAGTGACATATAATTATTTGCGACAATAGCAGCTTGACGTGCTTTAGCATCATCGGTGAGTTTTGCAAATTTATACTCTTTTTTATCTGCTACATAAATAGCAAAATCCGGACATGTTAATTCACATTCATTACAACCAATACATGATTCCGGATGATCAATAGAGATCATTGCTCCGAGTGTTGATGTAGATTCATATTTCATGCCAAGTACGCCCGCCGGGCAGACTGATACACAAATATCACATGCTTTACAGTTGTTAGTATTAACCCATACAGGTTGATTACCTGGGTTTTCAGTTTTAAAAGTTCCCATTTATTCTCCTCATTTGTTAAAACACAGAATTAATCTGCATTATCATTGACACCAAATTTCCCGACCACACAAGAGACTATACTCTTCGCTTTAAGAGTAGCTGAATTACTAAAACTAATCTCTTCATCACAAGGAGGATAGCCTAGTTTTCTTAAAATTGCTCTAAATTGTGCTGATAACGCCTCATCTTCAATCGTAACTGTTACCTTACGAGGCTCGCACGAGAGATCAACTTCAATACTGCTAAAACCCTCTTTTTCAAGAGTCGTTTTAATAGTATTCGCACACCCTTCACAGCGTACGTTATTCACCTCTACCGTATAACGCAAAATTACTTTTTTCCTAAAACTTCTGCCACTGCCTTACCTATTTCAGCGGGACTTACTACCACTTTGACGCCCGCTGCCTCTAATGCTTCCATCTTTTCTTTTGCTGTTCCGGCACCGCCTGATACAATAGCACCGGCATGTCCCATACGTTTTCCTGCCGGAGCTGTTTGACCGGCAATAAAAGCAACAACAGGCTTTTTAATATTCTCTTTTATAAATGCAGCTGCTTGAATCTCAAGGTCACCACCAATTTCACCAATCATCACAATAGCTTCTGTTTCCGGATCGGCTTCAAACATTGGTAAAAGCTGCTTGTATGACAGACCGATAATCGGATCGCCTCCAATACCTACAGCCGTTGAAATACCATAACCTTCATTACAGACTTGATTGGCACCTTCATACGTTAATGTACCTGATTTAGAGATCAGACCCACATTACCTTTTTTGAAAATCATACCTGGCATAATGCCTATTTTACACTCTTCTGCGGTAATAACACCCGGACAATTAGGCCCGATTGTTTTCATATCGTGTTTGACGGCATACGCTTTAGCTGCTTGCATATCACGTACCGGAGCACCTTCCGTAATAATAACGGCAAGGTCAATACCCGCATCAGCTGCTTCCATAACAGCATCAGCTACAAATGCCGGTGGTACAAAAATCATACTAACCGTTGCACCGGTAGCATTAACGGCTTCTTTAACCGTATTGAAAACCGGCTTACCTAAATGCTCTTGTCCCCCTTTATTCGGAGTGACACCACCTACAATTTTTGTACCGTATGCTAAACATTGCTCAGCATGAAAGGTTCCCTCTTTACCTGTAAACCCTTGAACAATTACTTTTGTATCTTTATTGACTAGAATACTCATTTTTAACTACGCTCCTTTCGCTGCAGCTACTGCTTTTGCAGCACCGTCACCCAAATCTGTACCAACGATAATATTGGCAATATTGGCATTTTTAAGAATCTCAGCTGCTTCGGGTGCATTGGTTCCGTCAAGACGTACAATTACCGGTACATTAACATCTGTAATTTTAGTTGCTTCTAAAATACCGTTAGCAATACGATCACAGCGTACAATACCACCAAAGATATTGACAAAAATGGCTTTAACTTTAGGGTTTTTTAGAATAATCTCAAAACCTTTTGCCACCGTTTCAGCATTAGCACTTCCACCAACATCCAAGAAATTCGCCGGTGTACCTCCCATATAGTTAATAGTATCCATAGTACCCATAGCAAGGCCGGCTCCATTAACCATACAGCCAATCTCACCATCTAGTGCAATATAAGAGAGACCGTACTGTGATGCTTCTCGCTCATCAGCATCTTCTTCAGAAATATCACGCATCGCTTCAATATCAGGATGACGTCCTAAAGCAGAATCATCAAAGCCCATTTTTCCATCTAAGGCTATAAAATCTCCCGATCCGGTCTTAATGAGTGGATTAATCTCAATCATCTCGGCATCTTTTTCCATATAGAGCTTATAGAGCTTGGATGCAAAGTCAATCAGTTTTTTTTGTTCGTTCTTATCGGTAATACCTAAAGCAAATACCAATTCTCGACCATGAAATCCCTGAAAACCGATAGCAGGGTCAACAGCAACTTTAATAATCTTTTCCGGTGTATCATGAGCTACATCTTCAATAGCCATACCGCCTTCAGTCGATGCCATAATAACCGGCATCTCTTTGGCACGATCAAGCACTACACCGAGGTAGAGTTCATCTTTAATATCAGCACCCTCTTCGATATAGACTTTTTGAACCAGTTTTCCTTCCGGACCGGTTTGATGTGTGACCAATGTCATGCCTAAAATTTCTGAAGCCAACGCTCTGACTTCTTCTAAACTTTTAGCAAGCTTGACACCACCACCAAGACCACGACCACCGGCATGAATTTGAGCTTTAACAACCCAAATTTCTCCACCCAACTCTTTGGCATTAGCCACTGCCTCATCCGGTGTATTGGCAATAATACCTCGTGGTGTCGGTACACCATACTGAGCAAAAATTTGTTTTGCCTGATATTCATGTATATTCATTCATCTCTCCCTTGTTTAAGTTTAACTGTTCGCTACCGTGCTTAGGCTTTAGGTGCAATCATCTCTTCAGGCACCACGTATTTATCAAATTCTTCAGCCGTGAGCAGACCAAGTTCAATAGCAGTCTCTTTCAACGTTGCATTATTCGCATGCGCTGTTTTCGCTATTTTTGCAGCATTATCATACCCAACATATGGGTTTAATGCCGTGACTAACATCAATGAATTGTGTAGAAAGTGGTCGATTTTTTCACGAACCGGCTCAATCCCTACAGCACAATGGTCATTGAATGAAACAATCGCATCTGCCAATAAACGACATGATTGCAGATAGTTATAGGCAATGACAGGCTTGTAAACATTAAGCTCAAAGTTCCCCTGTGATGCACCCATAGAAATAGCAACATCATTGCCAAACACTTGGCATGTCACCATAGTAACGGCTTCAGCCTGTGTCGGATTGACTTTTCCCGGCATAATAGATGAGCCCGGCTCATTGGCAGGAATCTCAATTTCACCGATACCACAACGCGGGCCACTTGCTAACCAACGAACATCATTGGCAATTTTCATCATATCTGCTGCTAATGCTTTGAGTGCTCCATGAGAATAGACCAAAGCATCATGTGACGTTAGTGCATGAAACTTATTGGGTGCTGTTATAAATTGATGTCCGGTCAATTCCGTAAGTTTTGCTGCCACACGTTCACCCAGTTCCGGGTGCGCATTAAGACCTGTTCCTACAGCGGTACCGCCAAGAGCGAGTTCTCGCACGGCTTCGAGTGAGTCTTTTGCCATTTTTTCACACTTGTTAAGCATCTCTACCCAACCACTTATCTCTTGTCCTAATGTCAATGGTGTCGCATCTTGAAGGTGAGTACGCCCAATTTTAACTACCGTATCAAACTCTTTTGACTTGTTCTCTAACGTAGCTTTTAATTTTGCAATAGCCGGTAATACCCGTGTCTCCATAGAGATAACGGCTGCAACATGTAGTGCCGTCGGATAGGTATCATTAGATGATTGTGATTTATTTACATCATCATTAGGGTGTACTAACTTTTCGGTTCTAAAGTCTCCACCAAGAATTTCTGTAGCACGGTTTGCCAACACTTCATTATTGTTCATATTGGACTGTGTTCCCGAACCGGTCTGCCAGACAACTAGCGGATAGTTACCATCAAGTTTACCCGAAAGCATATCATCAGCTGCTGCAGCAATAGCATCAGCTTTTTTGGCATCAAGTTTTCCTAAATCTTTATTAACAAGAGCTACCGCTTTTTTAAGATACGAAAAGGCTCGAGTAATCTCATACGGCATCGTCTCTTCACCAATGGCAAAATTATGAATAGATCGCTGTGTTTGCGCTGCCCAATAAGCATCTAATGGAACCTGCATCTCTCCCATAGTATCTTTTTCAATACGATAATCCATCTTACTTCACTCCTTTGAAAAAGTCGTTTTTCTTCAGTGTATCAATAAGTGACTGAACTGATGCACACGATTTGGCAAACATTGCTTTCTCTTTCTCATCAAGAGTAACTTCAATGATTTTCTCAGCCCCTTTAGCACCTAACATTACCGGTACCCCTGAAACAACATCTTTAAAACCGTATTCACCGTCTAAATAGACAGCACACGGATGAATCTGCTTCGTATCTTTTAAGATGGCTTCAACCATAAGAGAAGTGGACTTAGCCGGAGCATAATAGGCAGATCCCGTTTTGAGATGTCCTACAATCTCTGCACCGCCATGTCGTGTTCGTTTCACTATTTCAGAAATCTCATCCTGACTTAAGACGTCCGAAAGCGGCACTCCTGCCACAGTAGAATAACGAGGTAGCGGTACCATGTCATCACCATGTCCTCCCATAACAGAGGCTCTAATTTGACCACCGCCATATCCTAGTTTTTCCTGAATAAATGATGCCATACGTGAACCGTCTAAAATACCTGCCATACCAATCACACGACTGCGATCAAACCCACTCTCTTTAAGCGCAACATACGTCATCGCATCTAATGGATTCGACACCATAATAATGATCGCATCAGGCGAATACTTTGCAATACCCTCAATAACCTCTTTGGTAATCTCGGCATTAATCATTAGCAGATCATCACGACTCATTCCCGGAAGACGCGGGCTTCCTGCTGTCACCACCACAACGTCACAATTGGTAAGTTGTGACATATCTTCTGCTACACTTACTACAGTATGCGAACGTACTGCCGATGCTGCCTGAGACATATCTAATGCCTTTCCTTTTGCCACTTCAATTTTATTGTCCCGTAAAATTATCTCGTGAGCAGACCCCAACATTGCGAGTGAGTATGCAACTGTGGCACCAACATTCCCGGCACCGACAATTCCAACCCGTTTTCCTTGACTCATAAGCACTCCTTGATATCATAATAATAGACCCATCATTCGTATCAAATATACTTAAACATACTGTACAAACACACTACACTTAAGCATACTATTTCTAATAATAAAAAAGATGGTAGAGGTTTTCACCTTTTCTATGGTGCCCAGTAGCATCACAAAAAAGATGAAACAGAGATAGCTCTCTGTTTCAAGTATTACTTAAATTGAGTTAATGATAGCGTTTAACGTTGCTGATGGACGCATTGCCGCTTCAGCTTTGGCATCATCAGGATGGAAATAACCGCCGATATCTTGTGGTTTTCCTTCTATTGCCAAGAGTTCTGAGATAATAACATCTTCTTTGTCACTCAACTCTTTTGCAATAGGAGCAAATTTTGCAGCCAATTCAGCATTATCAGAATCTGCTAACGCCTTTGCCCAATATTGTGCCACATAGAAGTGTGATGCTTTATTATCAGGCTCACAACATTTACGTGAGGGTGCTTTATTGTTATCTAAATAACCATCATTTGCAACATCTAATGCCGCCGTTAATGCCGCCAATTTAGCATCTTTATTTTTTTGAGAGATAAAGCGCAGTGATTCAGCTAATGCCAAAAATTCACCTAAAGAATCCCAACGAAGATGTCCCTCTTCTAAAAATTGATCAACATGTTTTGGAGCAGAGCCGCCCGCACCCGTTTCAAAAAGACCACCACCGGCAATCAATGGAACAATGGAAAGCATTTTAGCTGATGTACCGAGCTCTAAAATCGGGTACATATCGGTTAAGTGATCACGTAATACATTACCGGTTACGGAGATAGTATCTTTACCTTCACGTACACGAGCATTGGTATAGGCAGTTGCAGAGGCAACATCCATAATTGGAAGCTCTAAACCGCTTGTATCGTGATCTTTAAGATACTCTTTAACTTTTTTAATAATATTGGCATCGTGTGCACGATTCTCATCTAACCAAAATACAGCAGGGTTACCTGTCAGTCGTGCACGCTCTACAGCAAGTCGTACCCAATCTTTAATAGGAATATCTTTAGTACGAGAAAGTCTCCAGATATCACCTTTTTCAACGTTGTGACTCATCAGAACATTACCGTTCTCGTCTTTAACTTCAACAACACCATCTTCTTCAATTTCGAATGTTGTCGGGTGAGAACCGTACTCTTCAGCTTTTTGTGCCATCAGACCGACATTAGCAACATTACCCATTGTGGTGACATCATATTGACCGTTTTTGACACAATCATCTACCATACCTTGATGAAAGACTGCATAAGAGCTATCGGGAATAACAGCAACACACTCTTGAGTTTTGCCATCTTGATTCCACATTTTACCACCGTCACGTATAACAACCGGCATAGACGCATCAATAATAATATCGTTAGAAGCATGAAGGTTAGTAATACCGTTATCGGAATCTACCATTGCCATTGGAGGTTGTGTCTCATAAGTAGCCATAATTGCCGCTTCAATTTCTGCTTTTTTATCGGCAGGAAGCTTTTCAAGTTTTTTGTACAGATCACCAAGACCTAAGTTGGAGTTGTAACCAATCTCCTTAAATTCAGCAGCATATTTGTCAAATACATCTTTAAAATAGACTTCAACAGCATGACCGAACATAATAGGGTCAGAAACTTTCATCATTGTTGCTTTAAGATGCAGTGACCACAATACACCGTTAGCTCTAGCATCATCAAGTGTTTTTTGAAGGAATGTACGTAGTGCCTTTTTAGACATAAATGTAGCATCTAAAACTTCTTTATCTTGTACATCATTAAGCTCTTTAAGACATTTGCCATTAAGCTCAATGGTTACTTTACCGGCACCCTCTTTAATAATAGATTTTTCATTAGAGAAAAAGTCCCCGTTGCCTTCCATATGAGCAACATAGGTTTTTGACGGGCTTTCAAACGGTCGAAGCTTGTGAGGGTTTTTCTGAGCAAATTTCTTTACTGCTGCTGCGGCACGACGATCAGAGTTTCCTTCACGCAATACCGGGTTTACTGCTGAACCCAAACAGGTGGAGTAACGTGCTTGAACTTCTTTCTCTTCATCAGTTTGAGGGTCTTCAGGATAGTTAGGAATATCATAACCTTGACCTTGCAATTCTGCAATACACTCTTTAAGCTGTGGGATTGATGCCGAAATATTTGGAAGTTTAATAATATTTCCATCGGGTTGTTGTACTACTTTTCCAAGTTCAGCTAAATTATCTGGAACTTTTTGAGTATCACTCAGTTTTTCAGGAAATGTTGCAAGAACGCGTCCAGCAAGTGAAATATCACTGGTTACGACCTCAACACCTGCTGCTCGTGTAAATGCATTTACAATAGGAAGTAGCGAGTAAGTCGCTAACGCTGGGGCTTCATCAATTACTGTCCAAATAATCTTTGACATGTTTGTACCTCTGTTTTGTTATTTTAGATGGTGTAGTGTATCACTAGGAAGGATAATATTTTCTATAACTTTTACTAAAGCGTGCGGAAGTTTTTATTATGTGTAATAATGAAACACTCTAGAGGGGAGAGCGTCTTAAATTGTTTCATTTAGTAGCACTTCTGATTTTTTTAAGGTGTGCTGAGTAGTGACGACTATAGGAATGATGCCCTTTTTTAGTACGTACAAAGTAGAGATAGTTACTTTTTGCCGGAAAAATGGCTGCTTTAATCGCATCTAAACTAACATTACACACAGCATCTTTGGGAATGCCCTCATATTTGTAAGTATTGTAACGACTCTCATCGTTACGAATACGCTCAGCGGTCACTTTTTGATGGGAATACTTTCCATAGTTAAGGGTTCCATCCATCTGAAGTTTCATACCGCGTTTAAGACGGTTACTGATGACGGAGCTAACATACGGCATATCCTCAATTGAAGCTGCCTCTTTTTGAATGACCGATGCTTTAATAATATAGTGATGCCATTTTTTCTCATTGTAATTGCCAAAAATTTTCTCTGACCATGCTTTCATTTTTTTCTTGGATTGATTCAGTAGAAGTAACACCGTCTCTTTCTCAGAGAGACCAATAGGTATTTTGTACGTATCAGGAACATAGGCTCCCTCTTTAACATGACTCAAATGCTGCGAATAATAGATCAGCTTAGAACGATTCATATCCATCTGTTCTGCTAAATCTTTTAAAAGAAAATAGGTGGTCTCTCCGGGAATAAGCGTAAAATCTTTCATAGCTGCTTTTGCTGTTACCAATTTATAGAGAAAATCCCCATGACTCAGATGCTCTTTCCCAATGTAGATCCATCCTTGTTGCGGCATACCGATAAGACGGGCAATATAGCCGTCTATTGGGGTAATATCCATCCCTTTTTTTGTATCGAGATATGATATAATCTTTTTTGTAGAACCTTGCGGTATGTAGAGCACCTTTGCAGAGGTCATGCTTAAGTTTAAGTAGTAAAAGAGTGAAATGATTACCAACAAAATAATTTCGATTATCCATATCACTCTGGTAGGCTTTATTATATTCTTAACAGTATCGTTCATAGCGCTCTTTATTGTCCTTCAAAATGGCATTGTCATTGAGAAAGTCGATTTCTCATCCGTAAAAGCAAAAGAATTATACATTAAATGGAATGAAAAACTATTAGTTAAAGTCGATAAACTCGAAATTTCAACAGTTCCTGCCAAACATGAATCTTCTTTTGATATTGCCCTAGTAGAAAGCATTCTTAAGAATACAAAACTCTTTTTAACACTCTTTGAACGTATTGAACTCTCTAAA
>Ga0256834_1001707_pt1 | contig 14538 bp, 16 predicted proteins | sample 4281140metaG_FD_190536 | JGI IMG/M metagenome (GOLD analysis project Ga0256834, IMG submission 190536) | Hydrothermal vent microbial communities from East Pacific Rise, Pacific Ocean - 4281-140 | ecosystem: Environmental > Aquatic > Marine > Hydrothermal vents | place: Pacific Ocean: East...
TAAGGATTTCATTATTGATGACTATCAGGTGGTCGAGGCGCGTGCCATCGGTGCTGACTGTATTCTATTGATAGCGGCGGCACTCAGCGATGAGCAGATGAGCCAGTTGGCTGCCACCGCCACTGAACTGGGTATGGATGTACTGATTGAAGTGCACGATGAAGAGGAGTTGCAGCGAACCCTGCCACTGAATTTACCCTTGATCGGAATTAACAACCGAAACTTGCGCACTTTTGAGGTGAGCCTGGAGACTACGCTGGATCTGCTGGAGCAGATACCCGATGATCGTATTGTGGTGACTGAAAGTGGTATTTTTAATCGCGATGACGTGGCGTTGATGCGCAAGCACCAAGTGAATGCTTTTTTGGTTGGCGAGGCGTTTATGCGAGCGAATGCGCCAGGGGAGAAGCTTGCAGAGCTGTTTGCGTGACCAGGTAAAAAAATCGCTATGCCGGCTGTTGTGATGTGATCGTTTTTCGATGGGCGTTGAGGTGTTATCGATGCTCTGTGTTGTTTGGTTGTCTTCTCATTGATTATCGTAGATGAAAAGTATTGAAACTATCGATTGGCTTTAGAGTTGAATCGTATATACTCTTGGCTTCGACGAATTCAATCAACCACAGCAGGAGTGAGCTGACTATGGCAAAGAAATATGATGCCGGTGTAAAAGAGTACCGCGATGTGTACTGGGCTGCGGATTACGTTCCGCTTGATACTGATCTTTTGGCGTGCTTCAAAGTAACACCTCAAGCAGGTGTGCCTAATGAAGAGGCTGCTGCTGCTGTTGCGGCTGAGTCGTCAACAGGTACTTGGAGTACTGTATGGTCAGAGTTGCTGACCGATATGGAATTCTATAAAGGTCGTGCCTATCGCATTGAAGATGTTCCTGGCGATAAAGATGCTTTCTATGCATTCATCGCTTATCCCCTTGATCTTTTCGAAGAGGGTTCAGTTGTTAACGTACTGACTTCATTGGTTGGTAACGTATTCGGCTTTAAAGCAGTAAAGCATCTTCGTCTAGAAGATATCCGCTTCCCTATCGCGTTTGTTAAAACTTGTCTTGGTCCGCCAAGTGGTATCCAGGTAGAGCGTGATAAATTAAATAAATATGGTCGTCCAATGCTGGGTTGTACCATCAAGCCTAAATTGGGTCTGTCTGCCAAGAACTATGGTCGTGCTGTATATGAGTGCCTGCGTGGTGGTCTCGATCTGACTAAAGATGACGAGAACGTTAACTCTCAGCCATTCATGCGCTGGCAGAATCGTTTCGAATTCGTTGCGATGGCAGTAGAAAAAGCTCAAGCAGAGACTGGTGAAGTTAAGGGTCACTATCTTAATGTTACTGCTAATACTCCAGAAGAGATGTATGAGCGTGCTGAGTTCGCTAAAGAGCTGGGTCAACCAGTTATCATGCATGACTTCCTGACTGGTGGTTTCACTGCTAACGGTGGTCTAGCTGCATGGTGTCGTAAGAATGGCATTCTGTTGCACATTCACCGCGCAATGCACGCAGTAATCGATCGTCATCCTAAGCACGGTATCCACTTCCGCGTTCTGGCCAAGTGTCTGCGTCTGTCTGGTGGTGATCATCTGCATACCGGTACTGTTGTTGGTAAGCTGGAAGGCGATCGTGCGTCAACTCTGGGTTATGTTGATCTGTTGCGTGAGTCATTTGTTCCTGAAGATCGTAGTCGTGGTATTTTCTTCGACCAGGATTGGGGTTCAATGCCAGGCGTATTTGCAGTAGCTTCTGGTGGTATTCACGTATGGCACATGCCTGCGCTGGTTAACATCTTTGGTGATGATTCTATCCTTCAGTTTGGTGGTGGTACTCAGGGTCACCCATGGGGTAATGCTGCAGGTGCAGCTGCTAACCGTGTTGCTTTGGAAGCGTGTGTTAAAGCGCGTAACGAAGGTCGCGAGTTGGAGAAAGAGTCAAAAGATATTATGGAAGGCGCAGCTCGTAACAGCCCAGAGCTTGCAGTTGCGATGGAGACTTGGAAAGAGATCAAGTTTGAATTCGAAACTGTAGATAAACTAGACCTTAGCTGAGTTTGTCAACGTCATCAAAGATTAGGAGATAGTAATGATTTCAAATAACACTATGGGTGATTATCGTACCACTCAGACTCTGGAAACTTTTTCTTTCCTGCCACCGCTGACGCAGCAGGAAGTTCATGACCAGATTGCTTATATGATCGCTGAAGGTTTGACCCCTGCGATTGAGCATGAAGATCCTTCCAAGGCAACCAGCTACTACTGGACTATGTGGAAACTTCCCTTCTTCGGCGAGAAAGACCTGAATACTGTTGTGGCTGAGCTTGAGTCTTGCCACCGCACATACCCTGATCATCACGTACGTCTGATCGGTTATGACAGCTATACCCAAAGTCAGGGTGTCTGCTTTGTCGTATACCGTGGTAAGACGTGGTAAGAAGTGGTTGGTGAGTTGGCGGTGGCGCTAGTGTTCCGCCGCCAGTTCAGGTATGTCAGTAATAGATGGGGTAACAGTAATGGCCATTAAAGATTTATCAGGACGTAATGCCGCCAGAGCCCGTCGTGATGCCCAGGTTAACGGTAAAGCGACGTTACCGGCTAAGGCCAGTTCTAGCACTGCTCCGCGGGTTCGCCCAAAGAAAAGTGAAAGTATTGATCGCCAGCCCTCGGTCACCGTGACAGCCAAGCCAGCTACTAGTGGCGTCTCTCGTGCCAGAGTGAAAACAGCAGGTGGTGCCGGTCGTGAAGCTTCACGTGCACGCCGCCTGGCTATGTCGTCACGAGGTAAGAGTGGTGCTTCTAGTAGTGATCGCCAACGTGTGGATGTTGCTCTCCGTGGTCGCAATCGCGTTCAAGAAAAAGATTGTGGTTGTGGTTGCAATGGTAGAGGTGATTGCGGTGGTGCCGGTGTTGTATCCGACTCGACAGCAATAGCCTCTTCACCTTCGCCGGTAGCTTCTACTTCATCACGTCGTAGTCGCCATGATCTCAAAGTGGTGACTCCCAGTAGTGCAGGTCGTCTCAATTCGCGGATGCGTCGGGATGCGATGGCAGCACATGGGAAGACCGGTGTAGATAGCTACCGCAATGGAGTGAGTTCGGCACGGATGGCGCGCAAGCAAAACCCGGATATTTCGGGTCGCGAATTGGCGCGTACAGTGCGTGCTCAGCGCAGTGTGAATGGCGGTAGCCAGAATGCAGCGCGCACTGTGGGCCGTCGTCGCCCTGAGCGCCCTGGCAGCGATGTCAGTGGTACCAATGTATCGCACAGTGATAAAACCACAGGTGACGAGACAGGTCTTTGTCGTTCGGTGACGGGTACAGAGTACTTCTCGAGTGAGGTTTTTAGCGAGTTTTGTCAGGATGAGGCGCCGAATGTGCCGCGTAAGGTCGAGACCAGTGAAAACTTGAGTGGTGGCGAAATAACTGCGAGCGGAAAGGTTGGTCTCAGCGAAAAGGTGACGGGTAACGAGCGCGGTAGTTGTCATTCGGTAACCGGTATTGAATATGTCGGTCGAGAGCAGTATGACGATTTCTGTAGCAGCAAGCCTGAGCCAGGTACTGCAAAGGTGAGTTTCTCTCAGACCACTCGTGGACAGGTTGTTTCTGGCTCCAAGCCAGCAAGGTCAACCCAGGTTAGTGGTAATGAAGTGGGTTCTTGCAAGGCGGTAACAGGGACGCCTTATACCGGTGCGGAGCACTATCAGAAGTATTGTGATACGGCTGCTGTTAAGCAGGTTGAGCAGCGCACTGCGCGTTTGAGTGCTAATGCTGGGCGTGATATTACCGGTGTTCAGCCTGGTTTTTCCAGCCTGACAGGTGCCGCTAAAGGTGCGTGCCGTGATGTGAGTGGTACCGCTTATGTTGGTGCCGAGCAGCACAAAGAAGTTTGTGGTGTATTGCCTGCTGGAGTGGATGAGCCAGATTTTCCAAAGCCGCTATCTGATGCGCCTTGGGGTGCTTTCAGTGTAGTTGCTCCAGCTCAGGCAAGTCAGTCTGCTCAAGTAGAGCAACCATCGACGGCCGTGTCGGACTCTGTTACCGGTATTCGCTATGAGAAGGGTCGCGTCAGCGGTACTTTCTCACTTGGTGAGGGTAAAATTACCGGTACGGAACAGTTCCGTTTTGGTGGTGGGAAGGCGAAAGCCAGACCAGCAGCAACAACAGCAACAGCTGCCAGCGTGATGGTTGCGCCTGCGCCTGTGGCTGAGGTTGTCTCGAAAGTAACTGGTGAAGGTCTTGATGCGGGTCTGAAAATTACCGGCAACGACTGGGATCGGGGTGATCGAGTAACCGGCACTGAGGGTCGGTCGGCTGCGAAGCGTAATCCTACGCGGCGTGGTCCGGTCAGCGCAATGCCTTCTTCTGAGCCTAAACGCAATGAAGATGTTGATCGTAACGATATCAATGTTACTGGTGGAAGTGGCAACACGGAAAGTGGTGCTTTGGTAACACTCTCGGGCGGTGCTCGAGGGTAAAAGTTGATCTGTAGTAGGGGCGATGGGGCAGTTTCTGCCCTCTCTCCCGACTTTACAGCGAAATAGTGTTTTAACAAGAATTTTGGGTAGGCGGGTTGGGAATGTTCAACAACAAAGCAAAAAGCAGACGTCCACTGCAACGGCAGCAGCCGATGCAGCGGAGCACACGACCTTTGGGTCGTGTTGCGGCGGCTGGTGGCGGGTTGTCGAGCAGTGCTACACATCCGTTTACCCGCAGCGCTGAAAATAGCCGTTTATTTGCCTATGAGCAGCAGGTGAAGCAAGCCTTTGCCCAGATTGAGCCGGTCTTGAAGTCTCTTTCAGCAATGCAGCATGAGAGTGACTTTGAAGTGCAGGCCCAGCGTTTTGTTAGTAGTGAGTTGGGTCTTGAGTTACCTGCTGTATTGCTTGCGGACAGTTGGATTAAACAGCTGGATATTGGCCAGATCTATGCGTGGTGTGTCTTTGAGACGTTTCGCAAGATGTCGGATGATTTCTTCGATACCAAGCCACTGGCTGATGATGACGATGCTGAGTTTCAGGGCTTTCTGGAGCAGTGTGGTTTCCATACCCTGGATGTTTCGCCCTGTGCTGATGGTCGTCTGGCTCACGTGATACGTTATGTGTTGCGTCTGCCGTACAAATCGGTGCGTCGTAAATCTTATGCAGGTGCCATGTTTGATGTGGAAGATAGCTTGCAGAAGTGGAGTGAGACTGAAATGCGGCGTCACCGTGAAGGAGAGCCGAATTCAGCTGATGCAGCAACCCGCTACCTTAAGGTTGCTGTTTACCATCACAGCTCTTCACAGCCAGATGGCGAAGGGTGTGCCGCTCACGGTAGTAATACTCAGCGCGCTGCAGATGCGGCGCTGGAGCGACTTAAAGATTTTCGCCAAGGGGTGGAAAACAGCTTCTGTTGTGGTGCATCGATCGACCTGTTATTGATCGGCCTGGATACAGATAATGATGTAATTCGCCTGCATCTGCCCAATGCTGATGGTGACATTGATGCGATGAGCTACGTTGATTCCGCTGAATTGCATCAAGCAACACGCAGCGCATCAGCTGCAAATGCAGAAGCGGTGATATGTGAGTATCTTCAGGCGAAGTGTGACTCGTTACCGGGTGAAGGTATGGTGCGTTTGGCGGCACGTCTGTTGTGTGGCAACTTGTCACAGATCGACTACGTTCGCCAATATCACAACGGCTGTTATCAGGATATTGGCCATCAAGAGTGTTTCATCGGTATGGGCATCGGTTTTGAAGAGGTGCAGCTGCGGAACCTGACTTACTTCGCCTACCTGAAAACGGTAGAGGAAGGGGCTAAAGATATGGATGTTGGTATCAAGATTTTTACCGGTTTGAATGCTAATCGGGGTTTGCCAATTCCGGTGGTGATTCGTTATGACTATCATGGTCATGTGCCGGGTGCAAGGGTACGTGCAGTGGCACGTTGCCATCAGTTGGATACGGCACTGCGTAATCGTTTTAGTGAATATGAGGAACGAGGCTTGTTGCATACACTTTTGATGGTGCGGGACTGCAGTAACGATGCTAAGGCAGAGACGATTGGCAGTTCTCTGAAACTAAACAAGCAGGTGGCTCACTAGTGAAAATTTGTAAGGTTGAAAAACCTCTGGTGGCGACGAATCGCATTCCTGGAATGGAACATAAGCATCTTCAGGTTGTACTGGATGGCAGTAGCCGTATGGTGGCTGTAGATGCAGTTGGCTGTAACCCTGGTGATTGGGTGATCTGTGTGGGTAGCTCCGCTGCTCGTGAAGCGGCGGGAAGCAAAGAGTATCCGAGTGATTTGACCATTGTCGGTATTATTGACTACTGGGATGAGGGTTCGGATTAATGGAAATCTTGCAAGTGACAGGGTCATTAGTTTGTACTTTACGTCACCCAGGACTCCATCAAGTCAGCCTGCGGATATTGCGCAGTAGTAGCGGGAAACTTCAGGTAGCAGTAGATACCTGTGGTTGTCGGGAAGGCAACTGGGTGTTTGTAGTGAGTGGTTCTGCGGCACGCTATGCCTATGGTGACCCGACGCTGATGACTGATCTGACCGTTGGTGGGATCATCGATTTTTGGGACGAAGAGAGAGGACAGACGGAGCCGTCTGCCGAAGGTAGTGCCCTGAAAAACTAGGGTACGAGAATTTTAAATTAATTTAAGTAACGATTTATCAAGACGGAGATAGAGCAATGAGCGAAAACAATTATGGTATTGCACTGGGCATGATTGAAACACGTGGTTTAGTTCCTGCTATTGAAGCAGCAGATGCGATGACCAAGGCTGCTGAAGTACGCCTGATCGGGCGTGAGTTTGTTGGCGGTGGCTATGTAACCATTTTGGTTCGTGGTGAAACCGGCGCTGTTAATGCTGCTGTCCGTGCGGGTGCTGATGCCTGTGAACGTGTGGGTGACGGCCTGGTGGCTGCACACATCATTGCACGTCCACACAAAGAAGTTGAGCCAGTTCTGAATAAGAGCGCTAGCTAAACCCTGTAACTTTAAATTTTTTGATTAATGAAGGAGTATCACCATGGCAAATGAAACATATGGTATCGCACTGGGCATGATTGAGACCCGTGGTTTGGTTCCAGCAATTGAAGCTGCTGACGCAATGACTAAGGCCGCTGAAGTGCGTCTGATTGGTCGTGAGTTTGTTGGTGGCGGCTACGTGACCATTCTGGTTCGTGGCGAGACAGGTGCTGTTAATGCTGCTGTCCGTGCAGGTGCTGATGCCTGTGAGCGTGTAGGTGACGGCCTGGTGGCTGCACACATCATTGCGCGTCCACACAAAGAAGTTGAACCTGTACTTGGTACTAACAAGTAAAGGGCAGTACGGTGGTGAGCCGGTGTATGACGGGAAGTTCTCTCTTTCGTTCCTGACATACCTGGCTCAGAACCAATTAGCATATAGGCGGCGAATATAATGACACAGGATCCTGTTATTCTCGGATATCTGGGACGCGCTTTGAGCTTTGAATTGTCTGCGGTACAGCATTATCTATCGCTGGCAAAATTGTTAGAGCTGCGAGGTATGCCTCAGGCTGGAGAGAAATTCAGGCATGAGTCGTTGACCGAAATGGAGCATGTAGAGCGCCTGATTGGTCGAATGCTGGCCTTGGGTGTATCACCCAATAGTAGTTGTTTAAAAAGCCCGCGCCTCAATGGTGCGTTACCGGAGCTGATTAAACATATCAGTGACCTGGAAGGCGAAATTATCAAATTTTATGAGCAGGCTGTGGGCTATTGTAGTCACCGCCAAGATCATGAAAACCGAATTTTTTTTGCACTGTTGCTTAAAGATGAGCAACAGCATGCCACAGAGCTTAATAGCTGGTGGCAGGGAGTTGTGGCAGAAGAGCCCATCAGTTAGTGAGTTGAATGAGGAGAGCCATCATGGGCTTGAATTGGATTGAACGTAAAAATCCTGTGCGCCTTGAATGCCGTGTTGAGTTTTCTGACTATGACGAGACTCGTGACTTTCTGGATCGTGCTGCTGAATTGGCGGAAAAACAAGACTACTACCCGGATATGAGTTTTGGTCGTACTCACGTCTCAATAACCCTGAGTCCGCTGGATGACTCCGGTGTTATCAGTGAGACACTAAAGCACTACGCTGGGTTAATGGACGAGCTAGCCCCAGCTGTGCAACCAGTCAATGAAACCAAGTGATTAAAAACGCAGAAGGATAACAACATGACTGTTAGTAAAAAAAGCGGAACGACTTCGACATCTGCACCTGCGGTAACAAAGCCGGTGGCAGCTAAAACACCCCCGGCAGCCAAATCAAAAACAGTAAGAAAGAGCCCGGTGGCAGCCAAGTCAGTAGCTACAAAGGCAAGTCCCATCACAGCAAAGCCAAAAGTGGCGAGAAAAGCTCCGGTAGCTGTGAAAAAAAGTACTCCAGGTACTAGGGCAAAACAACAAAACTCATCAACAACATTTGTTTCCCGTCGAGTTTGGCCTGATTAACTAACACATGAATGTACGTTGCTCCTCCGTCATACAGTGTTTAGCGTATGGTCTCGAGGTTCGATAATAAGCAACTGCAACAATCCAATAAAGTAACTGGTTGTCTCGATGCTGTTCAGCAGCGAGTGTAGGAGATAATAAATGTCGAGTCTGAGCAATTTACTGTTACCCGCAGTACTGTTTTTTGCGCTTGGTGTCATCGCTAGGCTGATCAAGTCAGACCTGCGTTTCCCCCCTGATCTGGCAAAAGTTCTATCCATCTACCTGTTGATGGCAATCGGTCTGCATGGTGGCTATGAGCTAGCCAAAGCGGATCTGGTGATCGCCATGAACTCCATCATGTGGGCACTGATTCTAGGTTTTACTCTGCCGATTATTGGCTATCTAGCGTTAGTGATGACACGTAAAGTCAGCCCGCTGGATGCTGCTGCAATTTCTGCTCACTACGGCTCGGTGAGTGCCGGTACTTTTCTTACTGCTATCGCCTACCTTGATAATGTAGGTGTCACTTATGAGACCTATCCATTGATTATGCTGGCGGTGATGGAGTCACCCGCGATTGTGGTGGGCCTGATACTGGCCGCCAAGGCTCGTCACTCGATTGCTGCCCGTGAGAAGGCACCGGTTTCCGGTGGTGGTGCGGTAATCTCTCCCCCTGATAATAGTGCTGACAACCCAGGGGGTAAATTCAGTGAATTATTGCGTGATGCCTTCACCAATGGCAGTGTGGTGATATTGATAGGTTCTATGGTTATCGGTGCAATCTCTACTCCTAGCGGTATGCAACAGCTCTTCCCATTCATCGACGAAATTTTCATGGGTGTGCTTTGTCTGTTCTTGTTTGATATGGGTATGGTGGCTGCACGTCGTATTGGTGATTTTCGGCAGGTGGGCTGGTTGTTGGCTCTATTTGGTATCGTCATGCCACTGATTGGTGGTGTGGTTGGTGCCTATGTTGGACATGCAATTTTAGGCTTCAGTGTCGGTGGTGCGACATTGGTTGCGGTACTGGGTGCCAGTGCTTCTTATATTGCGGTTCCACCCGCGATGCGTTTGGCCATACCTGAGGCCAATCCATCCTTTTACTTAACACTATCGCTGGGAATTACCTTCCCGTTTAATGTTATCGTAGGCATACCGATTTACCATAGCTTGGTACAGGCGATGGCGGCGGGCTGATAACGCTCTGTTTGAGATATAAATAAGGGGTGACCTATGGTAAAGCTATATCCTGAAAAACTGTTGAGCATTATCACCAATGACTCGATGCAAGAGCGCTTGGAGTGCATGTTCAAGAAATATGGTGTCTCTGGTTTTACGATAATACAGGCGAGTGGTGAAGGCTCTTCTGGAATGGCCTCAGAGATGTCTGGTTTTGATGGCAACATTCTGGTGAAAGTGATTGTTCCAGAGAGCCAACTGCAAGTTTTACTTGAAAGTGTGGAGCGAAAACTGCGTAAGGGCTATCACCTTACCGTCTTTGTTTCTGATGTTCAGGTGATTACACCGGAAAAATTCAATAAAAAATCACAGTGATACGAGAGAGATGATGCTGTATCTGTAGGAATGTGAAATGACCGAACAGAGTGATTCCAAGTTTAAAGGTGGCTTGCCGGATTATTTAATTCGTCACACAACGTTTAGGCAGATGCAGATTTTTGAAGCGGTTGCGCGACTGGGTAGTTTTACCCGTGCTGCTGAAGAGCTGTTTTTGACACAGCCCACGGTCTCCACACAGCTGAAAAAGCTGACTGATGTGATGGAGTTGCCACTGTTGGATCAATCCTGTCGGCAAATCAAACCGACAGAAGCAGGGGAAGAGTTGTACCGTGCTGTGCGGAAAATTTTTGACTCACTCTCCGATCTTGATACCAAAGTAGCCGCACTCAAAGGCTTGAATCAGGGTCGTCTGCGCTTGGGAGTTATTACCACCGCTAAATATTTTGCACCGGAGATTTTGGGTGACTTCTGGCGCGAGTACCCTGGGGTGGATATTTCACTCAAGGTGACCAACCGTAACCGTATTATTGAACGCATCCAGAATAATGAAGATGATCTCTACATTTTAGGGCAACCCCCAGCTAAAGAGTTTAGTCTTACCGCATACCCATTTGCGCCCAACCCGATGGTGGTTCTGGCCGCCAAGGATCACCCGCTCTTTCAAGAGTCTAATATCTCTATTGCCCGCTTGGCTGAAGAGCCGCTTATTTCACGGGAGATAGGTTCGGGGATTCGGGATACCACCATGAAGCGGTTTGCAGAGCATGGTCTTACGCCGAATATTCGCATGGATCTAGGCAGTAATGAGGCGATCAAGCACACTGTAATTGCTGGTTTGGGGGTGGCGATATTATCGCTGCATACTCTGGTGTTGGATGGTGCTGATGGACCATTAGGTGTGCTTGATGTTGAGGGCTTTCCGATTGAGCGCAAGTGGTATCTGGCTCATCCCCAGGATAAAGAACTTTCGCCGATGGCCAAAGCATTCCTCGATTTTGCTAGAGCCAGTGAGCCAGTTATCAGTGAGCGGATGCGTGCTTTGTATGCACAGTTCTCTGCACGCCATAAAGATAGCGTGCAAGAGCCATTATGAAAAACAGACTTAAAAGAACAGATAAGACATTTGTAATTCTTAAATGGAGGTTTTTGCACGAAAGATAGTTTTTCATTCCAGCGATGTAGCTGGGGTAGAATATGAATCGTGTAAAGACCTCAAATGGGCTAAAAGAGCGATATGATTAAGTTACGAACCTATATATTTATTGATTCGCTACAGCCCCAACTTGCTGTCTATCTCGGTACCGTCTCGCAAGGATTTTTACCGGTTCCCGGTGATGCCTGTCTGTGGCTTGAAGTTGCGCCCGGCATGGCGGTGCACCGACTGACTGATGTGGCACTTAAATCTACACGTGTTCACCTGGGGCAGCAGGTTGTTGAACGTGCTTTTGGATCGATGGTGTTTCACCATCGTGATCAGAGTGATGTCATCGAGGCGGGTAGTGCGGTGTTGGGGTTGCTCAAAACCTCAGAAGACCAGCGCCAAAAATGCCGTATCGCCTGGAGCGAGGTGGTGCGTTCGATTACTCCCGATCATGCGGTTTTGATTAATCGACAGGATCGTAAAGGCTCGATGATTTTACCCGGACAGAGCCTGTTTATTCTGGAAACTGAGCCTGCAGGTTATATTGTTTACGCGGCTAATGAGGCTGAAAAAGCGGCTAATATCACTTTGGTAGATTGTCGCGCTGTGGGTGCCTTTGGGCGGCTAACACTGGCTGGAAAAGAAGCAGATATTGATGCGGCGGCCCAGGCAGCAATGAGTGCTGTGCAGCGGTTATCTGGCGTTAATGAACATTTTTGATCCTGCTTGATGGGATGGAAAATGAATCATACAGAGAACTTAACCCCTCTGTTTGAACGAAGAAGCGTTTCCCCCTCGAGTGCTTCAATTGCTCGGGGTGGATATATGTCTTTTTCTTGATTTGATCTAAACCAACCTTATTGCAAGTAGCGCTGAAGAGGATACGGCGAAATGAGAGAATCTCCGCAAAATGGGCTAAAGGGCCTAAAACACTGGCGTTATGATCTATTGGCCGGTATTCAGGTGGCGCTGGTCTCACTGCCCCTCTCTCTGGGCATCGCTATCGCTTCCGGCGCTCCCCCGGTCACTGGCCTTATCTCGGCCATTATTGCCGGTTTTATCTTTCCTTTTCTTGGCGGTGCCTATGTCACTATCAGTGGCCCCGCCGCTGGTCTGGCACCCGCGCTACTCTCTGGTATGTTGCTGTTAGGAGGTGGTGATCTGGCGGTGGGTTACCCATTGTTATTGGTCGCCATCTGCCTGACCGGGTTGGTACAGATTATATTGGCCTTCTTTAAAACCGGGCGTTATGCCATTTTTCTCCCGGTGACGGTGGTGGAAGCGATGCTCGCGGCCATCGGTTTGATGATTATTATCAAACAAATCCCATCCCTAATGGGTGCCGTATCGCCCACATCGCAGAGCATGCTGGAGACCATCAGCAAACTGCCGCTTGCGTTGCCACAGCTGGAGTGGAGTATTTTCTTTATTGGCGGTTTGAGCCTGTTTTTGATGTTTTATCTTAACGCCTCCCGTCACGAGTGGATGCGCAAAGTCCCGCCGCCACTGTTTGTTGCTTGCCTTGGTATTGGACTGGGCTACCTGTTTAGCCTTGATACTAAATTCTTGATCACCATGCCGGAAAACCTACTTGAAGGTGGTATCACTTTCCCCGCTTTTGATGAGGTGTTGAGTCGCCCCGAGCTATGGTGGAGTATTCTGCTGGTAGTGATCACTTTAACGCTCATTGATGGTGTTGAATCACTGGCGACCATAAAAGCGGTGGATAAAATTGACCCGTTTCAACGTAAGTCTGATGCCAATATCACCCTGCGAACCATGGGTATTTCAAATTCACTATCCAGTATTTTTGGTGGTTTGACGATTATTCCGGGTGGGGTTAAAAGCCGAGTTAACATCGATGCCGGTGGACGCACCCTGTGGGCAAACTTTTACAATGCAGTGTTTCTGCTAGTTTTTCTGTTTGTGGCGATCGATATTATCGCTCGAATACCATTGGCAGCTATTGCCGCAATCTTGATTTACGTTGGTTGGAAATTGTGTGAATACAAAGTATTCACCAAAACCTATGCAATTGGGCGTGATCAAATTGTTATTTTTGTTATCACCGTGCTGGCTATTTTGGGTACAGATTTGCTATTGGGAATATTGATTGGTGTCGCTGCTGAAGTGTTGATGCTGCTGTATCTGTTGACACCATCATTCCGCTCGGTATTGAGTGGCCGGTTGAGTTTGGGGCAATCATTCTCTCTGGTGTGGCAGAACCTGCGGGGCTTGTTCTGTGACCCGGTAATCTCGGTTGTTCAAAAAGAGAACGAGGGACACCCCCACTATGAAATAGCACTCTCATCCATCGTCTGCTTCAATCTAATCCATCTAGACAAACTGCTTGCCAACCTGCCACTTGATGCCAGTGTAACACTGGTTGTTACGGAGTCTGGGCGCATTATTGACCACACCGGAATGGAGTACCTTCACCAGTTTCAGGATGAGTGCATGCGTGACAAACGTAAGTTTGAACTGCAAGGCCTGGAAAACTTCTTTCAATTCACCAACCACTCGCTATCAGCGCGTATGCAGGATGCGATACAGATCAGAGAAGAAGCAAAGCACTCTGAGCGTGAAGTTGAAATGGAAAAAATGGCTCAACAGTGGGGGATGAAATGGGAGCCTGGTACATTCAGCATCCACAATGAGCACGACTTTGTCTATTTGCGCCGAGGATCAGACAAGCAAGAGACCAACGTGATGTCGGGTGTCTCTCATGGTTGTGATATCAGGTTGGCTGATTACAGCCACACCGCAGCCCCAGACTATTACACCAAGCATTGGCATACCATCATCACCGCTCACCTCTCTGCTTCGGCAATCCCAGATTTTGTGATAACACCTGGTTATTACCTACGGCGTTACCTGGCGGATTATCATGAAGTTGAACCCAGTGGCGCGAGTGAACTGCCCGCTAATTACCATCTTTATGCCAAAGAAGAAAGCGATCCTTCAGTTTGCCTCTCCTCAGAGTTGGTTGAATTTTTGCGGAACCACGAAGGGATCTATCTGGAAGTTCAAAATGGAGTTATGCTGGCCTTCAATCGTAATCGGGATCTACTTAATACTGAAGAGATAGTGTCACTGTTGACTCTGGTGGGGATAGTTAATGCTGCTGGTAGTGCAAAGCAAGCGTAGTATAGTGGATTCCAGATTCCGGGCAGCAGTTTAAGCTGCCCTCCACGAGAGTCTGAGGTATGGAAAAAAGAAGCGGAAGGTCGCCTGCCTAAAGATTAAAGGCGGCGGGTTTTCTGTACCATGCGGTGTAGCGAACGGGCATGGTTAAAATGGGAGACCTGATCCAGAGGTATCCAGCCAATCTGATGTGACTCATCATTACCCGGTACCGGGATTGAATCATCAATCTCCAGTAAAAACCGGATATCAAAATGTTGGTGACGATCATCATGAGCACTGGGGTGGA
>Ga0256834_1001710_pt1 | contig 14516 bp, 15 predicted proteins | sample 4281140metaG_FD_190536 | JGI IMG/M metagenome (GOLD analysis project Ga0256834, IMG submission 190536) | Hydrothermal vent microbial communities from East Pacific Rise, Pacific Ocean - 4281-140 | ecosystem: Environmental > Aquatic > Marine > Hydrothermal vents | place: Pacific Ocean: East...
ATAAAAAATAATGGAATATGTATAAATATAAAAATATATGCGGCAATATTTTCTTTTAGTTTATTTAAGAATGGAAATATGCGCCATTCATGGCGATAAATGGCGTCTAATTCATGCGCTATAAGTAACGATAAAGTTAAAATATAAAAAAAATCGCTCATAGCATAAGTATAATTGAAATTATTAGGAAATTCAATTCATCTCTATGCTTGACAACTCCTCACTTCCACCATAAAAAGCGCACACCTGTTGGCAATATTTGCTCGCAGGCGCACCCGAGGTTTCTTGACTATTATTAGAATCCTGTCGGTTTTGGGGTTAAACCTAAAGCAGAGGAGGGCGTGCTATTCTTTCTTTTAACTGTCTTTGAAAGGACACACGATGTCGAAGCGCCATTCGCAGAAATATAAAATTGATCGCCGTTTAGGTGAAAATATCTGGGGTCGTCCAAAAAGCCCTGTAAATATCCGCTCTCACGGTCCAGGTCAACACGGTCAACGCCGTAAATCTAAACTATCTGATTTTGGCTTGCAATTACGTGCAAAACAAAAACTTAAGGGCTATTATGGCTCTATTACTGAAAAATCATTCAAGCGTCTTTATACTGAAGCCGTGCGCCAAAAAGGTGATACAGGTGAAAATCTTATCGGTCTTTTAGAGTGTCGTCTTGATGCGATTGTTTATCGTGCCAAATTTGTTGCAACCGTTTTTGCGGCTCGCCAATTTGTAAATCACGGTCATGTAACGGTTAACGGCAATAAAGTGAATATTCCTTCTTATAGCTGCAAACCCGGTGATGTGATTGAAGTTAAAGAAAAATCAAAACAGATTGCTGTTGTGCTTGAGGCAACTCAACTTGCCGAGCGTGATGTGCCTGATTATGTTGAAGCAGATCATGCAAAAATGAGCGCTAAATTTGTTAGCATTCCTGCGCTTGCCGATGTGCCTTACCCTGTTCAGATGGAGCTAAACCTAGTTGTAGAATTTTACTCAAGGTAAGGCTTTTTTGTTTGCGCTTTCGGCCGAGTCGCAAAAGCGAATATCGCTTTTGCTGGCAAAGCTAATACCCTGCTCAGATGGAGCTAAACCTAGTTGTAGAATTTTACTCAAGGTAAGGCTTTTTTGTTTGCGCTTTCGGCCGAGTCGCAAAAGCGAATATCGCTTTTGCTGGCAAAGCTTATACCCTGTTCAAATGGAGCTAAACCTAGTTGTAGAATTTTATTCTCGCTAAACTTGGATTTCATTGCAGAATTATTATACCCTTGGGGAAACTCAAGGGTATTTTTTTGTCAAAAATTGCGATAACAATATTGAATAAATCTAGTGCAGTGTATTGATGGGGTAGAAATGAATAATTTGCAGCAGCTTATTGATGATATATTTGGTGAACTTTCCTCTCTGCATGATGAGGGGAAGGTGGCTGATTATATTCCGCAGTTGGCAAAAGTTCCTAAAAGCAAATTTGGCATTGCAATAACCACGTTTGAGGGGGAAGTTTTTAGTGTAGGGGACGCACAACAGGCTTTTTCTATTCAATCTATTTCAAAGCTTTTTACGCTGACTTTGGCACTTGGCAAGGTGGGCGATGGGCTTTGGTCTCGGGTAGGGCGAGAGCCATCTGGCAACAGGTTTAATTCTATTATTCAGCTTGAACAAGAAAATGGCAAACCGCGCAATCCATTTGTGAATGCGGGAGCGATTGCTATTACTGATGTAGTTTTGGGAGGTTATGAGCCAAAAGAAGCAATTGCTGATATTGTTCGTTTTATGCGTTATTTGTCGGGTGATGATAATATTGTGACTGATTTTGAGGTGGCGCAAAGCGAACAAGCAACAGGTCATAAAAACTATGCTTTGGCACATTTCATGCGCTCACATAATGTGATTAAACATGAGGTTGATGCAGTGCTAGGCGTATATTTCCACCAATGCGCTTTGGCTATGTCTTGTGTCCAGTTGGCACAAGCTGGGCTGTTTTTGGCGGCAGGTGGCAAAAATCCAATCACAGGATATAACGTGGTTTCGCCAATTCGCGCACGAAGAATTAACTCGCTTATGATGACTAGTGGGCATTATGATGGTTCTGGAGACTTTGCATTTCGGGTTGGCTTGCCCGCTAAAAGTGGAGTGGGCGGTGGTATTTTGGCGATAGTGCCAAAAATAGCCTCGATTGCTGTTTGGTCACCTGGACTTGATATGAATGGTAATTCACTGATTGGCACAAAAGCGTTGGAGATGTTGGCGCAACGGGCGGATTGGTCAGTTTTTGGTTAAAAGTCAGTCCTCACTTGTGCCAAATAATTTGCCTTTTTCAGCATAAAGCACCAATGCTAGAGCTAATGAGCCTGCAATGGCAAATCCGCTAACTAGTGGTGTTACTGAGCCATTATACATTTGCCCAATGGTTAAACCAATTAATGCGCCACCAAGAGTTTGCACAAAACCAAAAGCACTGGCAGCAGTGCCTGCAACTTTGCCTAATGGTTGCATTGATAGTGAGTTCATGTTGGACGTTGTGAGTGAAAACATAAAAAATATTACGCCCATTAATGGATAAAACACAATGAATTGAAGTAAGAATAGCTGACTTAAAACTGCTAGAGTTAGGCTAGTTAGAATGAAAATAATTAACGAAAAATGCGCAATAATCCGCATTCCAATTCTTTTTACTATGCGTGAGTTTATGAATGAGGCAGTCGCCATAATTACGCCAATGCCAGCAAAGGCCAGCGGGAATAAAGCACCAAGGTTATAGACTTCAACAAAAACTTGTTGTGATGAATTTAGCATGCCAATCAATGCGCCATAAATAAACATGCCAGCAAGAGCATAAGAAAATGAAAACCTATTGCTAATTACAATTTTGAAGCCGCCAAAAATTGAGGCCAGACTCAATTCTCTAACATTTTTAGGGTCAAGCGTTTCTGGTAGGCGAAAATATGCCCAAATTCCAACGATGATTCCCATTGCTGCTACAAACACGAAAATCAACTGCCAAGAGCCGCTAAATAGAATTAATTGCCCAATACTGGGGGCAATGATTGGTACAATCATAAACATCATATATACAAGCGACATGACTTCTGCCATTGCTCGCCCTTCATATTTATCTCGCATTACTGCTATTGCTATTATTCTAAAAATGGCTGTTCCTAGACCTTGAATGAAACGAAGCAATAATAATGAGGTAAAGCTGGGGGCGATAATTGCGGCTAATGAAGCGATAATATAGACAATAAAGCCAATAATTAGCGGTGAACGGCGACCAAATCTATCTGAAATTGGACCAAAAAATAAAATCGAAATTCCGACCCCAATCATATATGCGGAGATGACTAATTGCTGATCGTTGGCATTTGTTGCGCCAAGAGTTTGCGCAATTTGTGGCAGGGCAGGCAGCATAATATCTATTGCTAACGCATTAAGTGCAATTAATGCGGCAAGCATTGCGATTAGCTCAAATTTAGATATTTCACGCATGGATTTGCGCAAGCTGAAAAGGTTACTCATAGTAGAATCCAAAAAATTGGGGTTTTATTATTTCAATTAGCATGGGCGTAAAAATTTACTTTGGCAAGCCATGCTGTTAATAATGTTAATTGTAATGATTGGAAAAAAAATGGCTTGGTATTTGCAAATTAGAATTTTTGCTTTTTTGTTTATTGCTTCTGGGATATATGCGCCAGTGCAGGCGGCTAATATTGCTTTTACGCCAAGTGAGAAGAATTTTGCTAACCCTGAGCGTGGCTTTTGGCGTATGGCGAGCGATGATTTTGCTAACATTAAAAATGAAGATTTAGAATGGGTAGTTGAGGATAATCTTAAAACTATTTATGCGCTGGTTCGACTAGATCAATATCGCAATGTTGATTTGCCTGATGGTTTTTTATCTCGTTTGCAAAATTCGTTTGATAAAAGTAAAAATGCAGGGGTGAAATTGATTTTGCGCTTTGCCTATAATTACCCGCAGAGTTCGCATGATTATGACAATGCAAAAGATGCACCGCTTGATATTGTTTTGAGTCATATCAAGCAATTAGCGCCGCTTATTAAAGCAAATGCTGATTTGATTTTAGTGTGGGAGGCAGGGTTTATTGGTGCATGGGGTGAGGGGCATACTTCTTCAAATGGGCTTGAGGAATTTGCACAAAAAACCAAAGTTAAAAATGCGCTGTTGGCGGCTGTGCCTGATGAAGTGTTTTTGGCTTGGCGCTATCCTGCTGATTTAATGAGGTGGAAAAATAAGCCAGCAAAAATTGGCATGCATAATGATTGTTTTTTATCTTCAAACACAGATGTTGGCACTTATGATGAAGATGAAGCGATAAGAAATAAGCAGCGTGAGTTTGTTGCAGATTTGAGTGCTATAACGCCATTTGTTGGTGAAACTTGCGATGCAGAAAAAAGACATTCTCGCCTAGATTGTGAGATGATTTTGCAAGAGGGGGCAATGTTTCACCTTGTTTCACTTGGCTTAGATTATGATAGGCGGTTTCATAAGAAGTGGAAGAAGCAGGGCTGTTATGCAGAGGTTGAGCGCAAGCTTGGTTATCGGATTGAGTTGTTAGATGCTGATGCGCCAAATGAGTTGGCGAGGGGTGAAAAAGCGAAGCTTGTTGTTAATTTGCAAAATTCTGGCTGGTCAAAAATGCACCGCTCTCGTGCGTTGGTTTTGAGAGCTCAGCATAAAGAGAGCAAAGAAGAATATAGATTTATTGCGGGTGATATTGCTGATATTTTACCCAATGAAATAATGAAGTTTATCTTTGAATTAAACTTGCCCAAAACTGCGCCAAAGGGAGAGTATGAGCTATTTGTAGCTGTGCCAGATGCCTCTGCTCGTTTGGCAAAAAATAGTGATTATTCAGTGCGCTTTGCCAATGAAAATAATGAAAAATTGGGGCAAGTTTGGGATAATGAAAAGGCATATTTTGCGATGGGTTTAGGTTTTGATTTGCACTAACCCTTCAACTCACCCGTTATCACATAGGCTAAAATATCAACTACCTCTTGTGGAGTTTTTGTCACGGCAAGTGCTGCCGCATCTACTTCTTTTAATGGGTGTTGATGCTCGTCTTGGTGTATTACGATAAGTGGAATATCCATTGCGCTGGCAAACCCTGCATCAAAGGCGGCGTTCCATTGTTTGTATTTATCGCCAAATCGAACCACAACAATATCGGCTTCGCTAATTAGCGTTCTGGTGCGAATGGCGTTTATTTTTGCGCTTTTATTATCGTGATGGAATTTGTTTTTTTCCGCTCCCAAAATTACCACGCCGCAATCGTCGCTATCTTTGTGATTGGTGTTAGGGGAGGTGAATTCTATTGGTAAATCCAACTGTTTTGCGCCCGCAATAATTTGCTCACGCCAATCTGAATGTATTTCACCTGAAAGATATATTGACCAAATTTTGCTCATTTAATTATTCCCTAATTCATTGGTAATGTGTCATTTTGAGCGATAGCGAAATATCTTTATTTGATAGGTTAAGATTCTTCATTATGTTCAGAATGACACAAAATTATTTTTTTATGCGGAACGAAAAAATATTACCCTTCGCTCTTAAAGCTAATGCCTTCATTTGTCAGCAATGTTTGCAATTCTCCGTCTTGAAACATTTCACGCACAATGTCTGCGCCGCCAATAAATTCGCCTTTAATATATAGTTGCGGAATTGTTGGCCAGTTTGAATAATCTTTAATTCCTTGGCGTAAATCTTCGTCTTCTAAAATATTGGCTGAGCCGTATTCAAGTCCTAGATAGTTTAATATTTGCGATGTTTGACCAGAAAATCCGCATTGGGGAAAGTCAGGGCTGCCCTTCATGAATAAAAATACGTCATTGGATTTGATAAGATTTTCGATTGTCGTGGTAATGTCGCTCATTTTGTTTTCCTTTGATTTTTTCCGAGTTTAAGGCTCGGTAGGTGTTATAGTTTAATGATAGGTTAGTTTTATGTAAATTAGTTAATCACCCTCTGTGCCGTCATTGTGGCGAACACCGCAATCCAGAACAATAATAAACATAAATAATTTCACTGTTCTTTTTGTTGCAACCGCCAGAGAATTATTAAATTAATGTAAAGTTGATACATCACTGGATTGCGGGTCAAGCCCGCAATGACATCGAGCGCATGAAAAAATAATGCAATTTGTAATTTATTTCACCTCTTACTCTACGCTAGTCGTTAGCGCAAATGCGTGTAATTCGTCTGAGCCTAGTTTGTCGCCCAATGCCTTATACACCATTTGATGTTGGCGGACTTTTGGCATTCCTGCAAATGATTTTGAGATGACTTTGGCGGCGTAATGGCGACCATCTTCGGTTTGGGCGCTCACGATTGCATCGGGAATTGCTGCTTTTATTAGGCGCTCGATTTCTTCAATTTCCATTATACTTCTGCTTTCATAAATTCAGGAAACCAGCCCTGAAATGCTTTTGTTAATTCGTCAACTGATATAGTGCGAGCCTCGCCCAATTTCAAGTCAGTGCCGCTAGTTGTGCCAATTCTTTGCATGTCGATATTTAACTCGCTAGCTTTGCTTGATATTTTGCCATATTCGCTTTGCTTAATTGTAAGAATATAACGCCCTTGGTCTTCGCCAAAAAAGCTAACGATGGTATTTTTGTTTTTTGTTTTTAAGTCGCCGTTGCTCGCTAACGCTCCCGACCCCGACACCCCCGTGGTTTTGTTTTTTAAGTCGCCGTTGGTCGCTAACGCTCCCGACCCCGACACCCCCGTGGTTTTGTTTTTAAGTCGCCGTTGGTCGCTAACGCTCCCGATCCCGACACCCCCGCCGGTGGTTGCTCAATAGTTGCGCCAATGTTTCCTGCCATTGCCATTTCAGCGAGCGCAATGGCTAAGCCGCCATCTGAGCAATCATGCACTGCAGTTGTAGTGCCGCTTAGAATTAGCTCACGCACAAAGTCGCCTACTTGTTTTTCTTTTGCTAAATCTACATGTGGGGCTGTGCCTTCTATGCGGTCTTCAATCACACTTAGATATGCTGATTGCCCCAAATGGTTGCCCCAAGTTTTGGGTGCGCCAACTAATAAAATTACCTCATCAGCCGCCTTGAAAGCAATGTTAGATGTCTGCTCCCAATCTGCTAAAATTCCAACCCCTGCAATGGTTGGAGTTGGGAGAATGCCAACGCCATTGGTTTCGTTATAAAGCGACACATTGCCCGAAACGATGGGGAAATTTAACGCTTTGCATGCCTCGCCAATGCCTTTGATTGCGCCAACTAATTGTCCCATAATTTCTGGCTTTTCTGGGTTGCCAAAATTTAGATTATCGGTTGCCGCAAGTGGTAATGCGCCCGATGCAGTAATGTTGCGCCAGCATTCAGCAACGGCCTGTTTGCCACCCTCAAACGGATCTGCTTCTACATAGCGGGGGGTTACGTCTGAAGAAAAAGCGAGGGCTTTTTTCTTGTTGCGATTTACTCGAACTACGCCAGCGTCACTTCCTGGAGTTGTAATGCTGTTTGAGCCGATTAGCGTGTCATATTGCTCATATACCCATTTGCGAGAACAAAGATTTGGTGAGGCGATTAGCGTTAATAAACTATCGGCAATGTCAGACTGTTTTATGCTAGAAATATCAAGCGGGGCAGGTGACTTGGTCTGCTCCCAAGGGCGATCATATTCAGGTGCTTCATCGCCAAGTTCTTTAATTGGCATATTGCCAACTTCTGTGCCTTGCCAGAGGATTCTAAAACGTAAATCATTTGTTGTTATACCAACGGTTGCAAAATCTAATTCCCATTTTTCAAATACTGCTCGTGCTTCGGCTTCTTTTTCTGGGTGCAGCACCATAAGCATACGCTCTTGGCTTTCGCTGAGCATCATTTCATAGGGGGTCATGTTTTCTTCACGCACAGGCACATTATCGAGATTTAATTCAATGCCAAGATTGCCCTTTGCCCCCATCTCTACCGCCGAGCAAGTAAGCCCCGCTGCGCCCATATCTTGAATAGCAATCACTGCGCCAGTTTGCATAAGTTCAAGCGTAGCCTCCATTAGCCGCTTCTCGGTGAATGGATCGCCAACCTGCACGGTGGGGCGTTTTTCTTCAATGTCATCGCCAAACTCGGCACTTGCCATTGTTGCGCCGCCAACCCCATCGCGACCAGTTTTTGCGCCAAGATATACAACAGGCAGACCTACGCCTTTTGCCTCGGAATAGAAAATCATGTCGGTATCAGCAATGCCAGCGGCAAATGCGTTTACCAGATTATTGCCGTTATAGCGGGGGTTAAATTCCACCTCGCCGCCAATGGTTGGCACGCCAAAGCAGTTGCCATATCCACCAACGCCAGACACTACGCCAGAAACTAAATGGCGGGTTTTTTTATGTGATGGTTCGCCAAACCTAAGCGCATTCATTGCTGCAATTGGGCGTGCGCCCATGGTGAAAACATCACGCAAAATTCCGCCAACGCCAGTTGCCGCCCCTTGATATGGTTCAATATACGATGGGTGATTGTGGCTTTCCATTTTGAAAACTACCGCCTGCCCATCGCCAATATCAACCACACCCGCATTTTCACCCGGCCCCATAATTACGCATTCACCAGTTGTGGGCAGAGTCTTTAGCCATTTTTTGGAACTCTTATAAGAGCAATGCTCATTCCACATGGCAGAGAAAACGCCAAGCTCGGTGTAAGAAGGCTCACGCCCCATAATGTCGAGAATTTTTTGATATTCACTTTCGCTTAATCCGTGATCTGCAATTAGTTTTGTATCAATTTGTGGCTCGTTAGGAATGCTCATGATTTTACTCCTAATAGAGTTTCAAATAATGCACGACCATCAGTGCCGCCATTTGCTTTTTCAATTAAATTTTCGGGGTGGGGCATCATGCCAAGCACGTTTTTTTGTTTGTTAAAAACGCCTGCAATGTCGTTTAGTGAGCCATTGGGATTTGTGTCATTGGCATAGCGAAAAGCGACTTGGTTATTTGCTTCAATTTCAGCGAGGGTTTTTTCATTGGCGAAAAAGTTTCCGTCGTGATGGGCAACGGGGCAGTTTATAATTTGTTTGTCTTTATAACCGCTGGTGAAATCTGTATCTGCATTGCTGATTTCTAATTTTACGTTTTTGCACACGAAATGTAGTGATTTATTGCGCATTAAAACTCCGGGTAATAGCCCAGCTTCTGTTAAAATTTGAAAGCCATTGCACACACCTAAAACTTTCACGCCATCATTGGCAGCTTTTTTAACCGCCCCCATAATGGGTGAGCGGGCAGCGATTGCGCCCGAGCGTAAATAATCACCATAAGAAAAACCACCCGGAATGATTATTACATCAACTTTGGGCAAGCTGGTTTCTTTATGCCAAACAAGGATTGGCGCATTGCTTGAAATTTGCGTGATAGCCCCAATCATATCGCGATCGCGATTTGAACCGGGAAACACGATGAGTGCTGTTTTCATCGGGTAATATAACGGAAAACTCCGCCCCTTTTTGTTTTTGAAGATGTTGATGTTTCTTCTTGTGCAAAAGGGAGCAAAAGGCAAGTAAAAAGGCTAAAAACTAACATAAATTAGCTTTTTGGTTGTGAAGATTATTCAGCTGGACAAGTGTTTAGTTTAAGCTTTGGGTGCAAACTCCCTCTTGTTCCCAGAATATGCGCCCAAGCGGGTCTTTCAAATAAGAATTTGCCATAGCCAGTTTTCTGCACCAACCAATAAAGAATTAATGGAGCAACAAGCCCGATTAATAATATGACTAATGAAAGAATTCCAGTATTCTCAATTAGATTAAAGCGTAATAATATTTCACGGCTTAGCCCTAAAGGTAGACCAAAAGCTAGGAAAATAACGATAGAGTGCGCACCTATCCAGCGCAACCAATTCATCAAGTTAAATCTTGAGATAAAAGCCGCCAACACACAAACTGCCATTGCGCCAATCAGTGCTAAACCTAAATGCAATACGGGCAAGGCGGCAAAACCCATCTCAAAGCTAGCGGGCATTGCCTTAAAACTAGGTGAAAACACCAATGCGCCGTTAATGATTGCCCAAAGAAATAAAGAGCCTATTGATAATAGAGGGCGTTCTAAAAAATACTGCACAATCTTAAATATTAGTGGTGCAAAAACATAACCTGCATAAAAATATATCAGATATTCTGCAAATTGATTTATCGCATAACTTGGTGTTTGTATTGGAAAAATCTGCAATAATGCCGCACCAATAAGCATTGCCCAATGCGGAATTTTAAGCGAATAAGCAATTTTTGCCGTCAGTGAAAACAAGGCTAGAACATAAATAAACCACAACATTGAATATGGCTCAACCAGTGACCAAGCGATTAGTGATAAGGCATGCACAGGGTGAGCAGAGAATAATGCAATCTTTATAACAATCATTATTAATGCCCAAAGCCCATAAAAATAAAGATAATGCACAAACCGCCGATCAAGATAGGACTTCCAATCACGCATGATTACACTTGAAAGAAATAGACCCGAAAGCAAGAAAAACTCTGGCATGCGAAACGGAGTGGCAAAACCAATTATATAATGTAAAAATCCTGTATCGCCAGTGTTTTTACCAACTGAATTAGATGCATAAAGCATTACCACCATAATGATGGAAATGCCCTTGGCGCTATCTACCCAATTTAATCTTTTGCTATTGCCCATTCCACTTCCTTTTCGCTTTAGTGCGATTAAGAAATAATATAGCAGAATTATATGGTTAACGGGGATAACTAAATCGTGATATTAGCTTATTTTGTATATTTACCTTAAGTGTTATGCTTAATGATTGGGTGATTTTTTACTCAACGTCATTGTGAACCCTTTAGGGTGTGGCAATCTAGAATGCTTGAGTAAGGCTGAAAGATTCTGGATTATTTCGCTGGTAGCGCTTCTTGCAATGATGTGGCGAGTTAAGAGTCTATCGTTTTGAACAAAGAGTATTTAAACTACCGCTGAATATGAAGAAGCAAAAAGCATAAGCGTGAATAGGAAGGTTGCGAAAAGTGATAGTTTTATTGCCATTTTGAATATGTACCTGAAAAAATATAGTTACTAAATGTTTAATTACTCTATTAATTCGACGGTGTAATTCTCTATCACTGTATTTGCAAGTAGTTTTTCGCACATATGCTTAATTTTTTCATTTGCAGAGTTTTTATCCTGATCTGTTAACTCAATGTCAAAAATTTTACCCTGACGAACTGAGTTTAAGCCATCAAATCCTAACGCATTTAATGAATTTTCAATCGCTTTGCCTTGTGGGTCTAACACGCCGTTTTTTAATGTGACAGTTACTCTTGCTTTCATTTGATATTCCTTTTTATTTGTGCCGCCTCCGTGACAAGCACGGGGTAGGCTGTTGGTCGCTATTGCTCTTTATCCTGCTTGTCCCGCCGTAGCTTTAGTGAAGGCGGAAACACCCCCGTGGTTTTGTTTGTTTAAGTCGCCGTTGCTCGCTTTCGCTCTCGACCCCGACACCCCCGCCGTTAAGTCACTAACCTTGGGCCAGTTGCCAAGGCGTTTTCTGTTTCTTGTAAAATGCCAAGTCTTTGCGCTACTTCACGATAAGCATCTACTAAGCCTCCTAAATCTTCACGAAAGCGATCTTTGTCTAATTTATTTCGGGTTTTAATATCCCATAGACGGCAACTATCTGGTGAGATTTCATCGGCAAGAATTATCCGCATAATGTCGCCCTCAAAATGACGACCAACTTCTATTTTGAAATCTACTAATTGAATGCCAACACCCATGAATAAACCTGAGAGGAAATCATTCACCCTAACAGCGATAGACATGATGTCATCTAATTCAGCAGGGGTTGCCCAGCCAAAAGCGGTGATATGTTCTTCGGCAACTAATGGGTCGCCCAAATCATCGTCTTTATAACAAAATTCGATTATTGAGCGGGGTAGGCGAGTGCCTTGCTCTAGTCCGAGGCGTTTTGCTAATGAGCCAGCGGCGACATTTCGCACGATAATTTCTATCGGAATAATCTCGACTTCTTTTATTAGCTGCTCACGCATATTTAGGCGGCGAATGAAGTGGGTTTGAATGCCAAGCTCATTTAATTTTGTATAGATAAATTCTGAAATACGATTGTTAAGCACGCCTTTGCCATCAATAATTTCGTGCTTTTCGCCGTTTCCTGCGGTGGCATCATCTTTGAAATGCTGAATAAGCGTTCCCGGTTGCGGGCCCTCATAAAGGGTTTTTGCTTTGCCTTCGTAAATTTTACGTCTTTTAGACATGATTATCTGCTTTGTTTAGCTGGTTAATGTCGCTTGTGGTTTCATGCGCTAATTTGGGGCAGAAAATCAAGTTCTTTTCAGCGCTTTGCCCTTAAAAACATAATATTTATATAAATCTTGATGTTTTACACAAAAGAGGGCGTTGATTTGTAACTGTTTACACCTTATGTGAGAGGTGGAATTTATGAAAAATATTAAAAGGAAAAATTATGTCTACATTTGATGAGCGCGAAAAAGCTCAAGAAGCAAAATTTGCGCATGACGCTCAACTAACTTTTAAGGCAGAAGCTCGCCGTAATAAATTATTGGCTATTTGGGTGGCGGAATTAATTGGTCGCTCTGATGTTGATGCCTATATTGCCGAAGTGATTGCTTCTGATTTTGAAGAAGCGGGTGATGAAGATGTATACCGTAAAATTTCAGCTGATTTAGAGGCGGGTGGAGCTGATATCGCTGAAGCTGATATTCGTGCCAAAATGGCGGAGCTTTTTTCTCAGGCTAAGCAGGAAATCTTGAAAGAGGGTTAGTTTTCTTTTTGATGATGAATTATTTGGGGCGCAGTTTGCGCCCTTTTTATTAAACCCAACTATTATTACCCAAACACTCTGCCAAAAATCGTATCCACGTGTTTCATGTGATAAGCATCGTCAAACATATCATCAATTTGTGCATCGCTTAGTGCCGCTGATACTTCTTTGTCGGCTTTTAATAGTTCAGCAAATTTGCCTGCTCTATTACCTTTAGTTTGCCAAACCTGCATAGCGTTTCGTTGCACTGCGCTATAGCTAGCTTCACGAGAAAGACCTGCTTGTGTTAGTGCAAGTAAAACCCGTTGCGAGTTATGTAAACCGCCTAACATATCTAAGTTTGCCTTCATATTCTGGGGATAAACTAGCAGGTTCTCAATCACGTTGTTTAGGCGGGCGAGGGCAAAATCTAGGGTGATTGTTGCATCTGGACCAATCATGCGCTCAACTGATGAGTGCGAAATGTCTCGCTCGTGCCACAGCGCAACATTTTCCATTGCAGGAATTGCCATGCCGCGCACAAGGCGTGCTAGCCCTGTTAAGTTTTCAGTTAAGATTGGGTTGCGCTTATGCGGCATTGCGGAGCTGCCTTTTTGCCCCTTTGAGAAAAACTCCTCTACTTCTAATACTTCGGTGCGCTGAAGGTGGCGGATTTCGGTGGCGATGCGCTCGATTGATGAGGCAATTACACCCAAAGTTGCAAAAAACATTGCGTGGCGATCTCGTGGGATTACTTGAGTTGATACTGGCTCAATCGCAAGCCCTAATTGTGCTGCTACATATTCTTCAACGCTTGGGTCAATATTTGCATAAGTGCCAATTGCGCCTGATACTGCGCAAGTGGCTATGTCTTTTTTGGCGGCAACTAGGCGCTCACGGTTACGTTGCATTTCAGCATATGCTTGCGCTAATTTTACGCCAAATGTGGTTGGTTCTGCGTGAATGCCGTGCGAGCGACCTATTGTGATGGTGTTTTTATGCTCAAAAGCACGCTTTTTTAGTGAGGCGAGCAATGTGTCTAAGCCTTCAAGTAAAAGATCAGAAGCACGCACTAATTGCACTGAAAGAGTAGTGTCTAAAACATCAGATGAGGTCATGCCCTGATGCACAAATCTTGCTTCATCGCCAACTATTTCTGAGAGGTGGGTGAGGAAAGCGATTACGTCATGTTTTACTTCACGCTCAATTTCATCAATTCTATCAACGTCAAAAACGGCATTTTCGCCTTTTTCCCAAATGATTTTTGCAGCCTCTTTTGGAATGATACCAAGTTCGGCTTGGGCAGTTGCGCCATGCGCTTCGATTTCAAACCAAATACGAAATTTTGACTGTGCTGACCAAATGTCTACCATTTGTGGGCGAGAATAGCGTGGAATCATGAGTTTATGCCTATTTGTTAAGAGTTTGATTCTGTTATGTGGCAGTTAGCATGTTGAGTGAATGCTGACAACTAAGCTGTTCACTTTTTTGCGAAATCTTTGTTATTCTATTGCCATATGCGCAAATTGATAGTTAGACAGGGAGAGAGGAAAAAATATGTTTGAATTTACATTTCCAATGGTGTTTGGCGCAGGTGTTTTGAGTTTTCTTAGCCCTTGTGTTTTGCCGCTTGTGCCGCCTTACCTTACTTATATGTCGGGTGCTTCATTTGAGCAATTACAAGAAGACGGTGTGAAATCTGGTAAACATTGGCGCAGAAGCGTGTTTACTTCGTTGTTTTTTATTTTTGGATTTTCATCT
>Ga0256834_1001711_pt1 | contig 14496 bp, 12 predicted proteins | sample 4281140metaG_FD_190536 | JGI IMG/M metagenome (GOLD analysis project Ga0256834, IMG submission 190536) | Hydrothermal vent microbial communities from East Pacific Rise, Pacific Ocean - 4281-140 | ecosystem: Environmental > Aquatic > Marine > Hydrothermal vents | place: Pacific Ocean: East...
TAATCTTAAGTGTTTGTTGGGGTATCTGTGCATAATCTTCTGAGCAAGCATTAAAGATCTTTGGTTTGATTTTTTATCGTATCTGCTAGCATGATGGAGCACTCTAGAGCTATTGTGAGCTTTGTAGCTTGGAGTCAGAGCTGATGTTGCTTCATAGCGTTGTGGATCTGTTATATTCTCTTTGAGCTTAACTTCAAAATTTTCATCTATAGTTGCGCCCTTTGGTGCTTCAAATGGTAGATCAAGAAGATATAACCACTGTTTATGTGTAGGGTAGAGTGAAACTTTATATACAATCAACTCTTTAGTAGCCAAGTTATGTTGCATCTGATCCGCTTGAACTCTGTTTGGTGGCATAGGTAGCCACTGCGTTTTATGATCATCATAGAGAACACTACCGCGAAAATATAGCTTTGATGCAGATGGGATCTTATCTTTAAAACTAACCTCCATCACAATTTTACTAGATGGAACAAGTAGAGCTGTGCTGTCTAAAAACATGGTGCCATCATGTCCCATTAGAGCTTGAGAATCACCCTTAAAGCCAAAAGATGCATGCTCAAATGAGATGCGTGGAAAAAATATAAATAGCACAACTACAAATGGTATAGATAAGATAAATATAACCCCACTGATGCGCAAAGAGTTTGTATAATCTAAACTCATACGATAAGCTAGTATCATCCATAAGAGTATAAAGATCTCAAATACAACATAAAAAAGAGTAGATAGTGAGCTAAAAAAGAAGAGAGATAGAGCCAATATAAGCACTGGTGAGATGATAAGATAGATGTTGATTTTGCGTGTAAATCTTTGAAGTGATATAGCAATAATAAGCACATACAGTAGAAGCTCTACAAAGAGTTTAAGTCTTGATAGACCAGCAAAATTAAACTCCCCATAAAGAGATAAAAATAGAGCTGAGACACCACCTGTAAAGACCAGTACTAGGGTAGTATTGCCACTTGTTTTTTGTATAAATAGCACAAAAACTACTAAAAACATGTAGATAAGCATGGGTAGTTTTGCTATAAATAGCACAGGTATCAACACTACCACAAGGGCTATGTCTATGATCTGTAACTCTACATTTTTAGTGTAGAGCAAATTTTTTAAGTATCTCATCTATGCTCTGCTTTTTTGAATCTAGTACCCCATATGGCATCTTAACTGTAAAATCTCTACTGGTGGACTCACACTCAAGGATCCACAGTGTGAGCTGACTAAGTCGAAGCTCTGTAGTTGTTGCGCAGCTGCTGTAATCAAACACAAGCGCCTCTTGATCTGATATCTTCTCAAAACTCTTTAGAGCAATCTCTCCTTTTGCAACACTTGCCCAGTGTATTTTTGAGATATTGGCATACCCATCAAAACTCTTGATGCCATCAAAGTCACCATCCTCGCCAATTAAGCCCTTGTTGTGGCTAAGATGTTCAGTTAAGCTTATGCCATATGGCTCTGGATAGACTACAAGCTCTAATGGATCTAATTCTAGAACAAATCTAACTGTTGAGACTGGAAATAGGCTCCATAGTTCACACTGAAGCCCTCGCGCAACTCCTCTGCTCTCAAACCCAATATCTATTGATCTGCTTATGTGAGTGTGAGCATACAGGCTCTTAATTAGGCTTTTAGACTTAGCAACACTAAGCCAGATCGCCCAAGAGCTAAACTCGCCTATGTTTTCGATATCGAAAAACAGCCTACTCTCTTGATTGGCAAAAAGTCTATGTGTATACTCTAGCTTCGCCTCTAGTCTGCCTATATTGTAGGCTCCAAGTAGACCCGATACAAGCGCGATAGAGAATGCAAAAAATAGTGTGATGTAGACTAGATTGAAGTTGTGCATGTACGCCTCTAAGAATAGAGCCACAAGAAGCAAAACAATGAGTGCTGAGAAGAGTGTGGGGCGCTGCTTTACGCGCCTATATCTCTGCAGTAGTGTTTTTAAAGATATCATCACAGATCTGTTTAGCACTTAGGGATCTATCTTTAGCGCGCAATCTATGGGCAAAGACACTCATTGCGACACTCTGCAGATCATCAGGAGTTGCAAAGTTACGCCCTTGAAGAGTTGCCCAAGATTTACACATGTCACGAAGCGCAAGTGCTCCACGCGTTGAGAGCCCATAGACAAACTTACCACTATCTCTTGTGTAGGCTATGATATCTTGCATGTAGTTAATCATCGCATCACTAAGATGTACCTCTAAGACCTCTGCTAAGATCTGCTCTATCTGCTCTAGCCCTAAAATAGGCTCACTTAGACTCTGCTTGGTAGTTGATAGTAGCACTTCTCTCTCTGCCTCTCTTGATGGGTAGCCTATGCCAAAAGAGCAGATAAACCTATCTAGTTGTGACATGGGTAGAGTAAAAACTCCAACCTCTTCTTGTGGGTTTTGTGTGCCTATAACAAAGAAAGGTTCATCTAGGTTGTAAGTTACTCCATCGATGCTAACGCTATGTTCTGCCATAGCCTCCAAGAGTGCTGATTGAGTCTTTGGCATAGATCGATTAATCTCATCACAAAGCAGAAACTGGGTAAATATAGCCCCTTTTTTGAGTATGAATTTACTACTTTTTTGATCATAATAGCTCACGCCCAATATGTCTGATGGTAACATGTCACTAGTAAACTGAATGCGTCCAAACTCCAATCCAAGAGTAGAACTAAGGCTCTTAGCAAGTGTTGTCTTGCCACTGCCTGGAATATCCTCTAAAAGTACATGACCTCTAGCAAAAAAGGCGCAGAGCACAAGTGCTATAGCATCCTCTTTTCCAAGTAGATCACGCCCAATTGCCTCAACAATACCTATAAATCTATCACATACAACTCTACTCATACTGCAATGCTATCATGTTTGAGTCAATAAGCGCTATTTTAAATAGCAGTAATTGATTGTGGATCTGGTATAATCTATCTTATGAAAAAACTTACCCAAGAGATAGAGTCGCTTATACAGCACGGAGGTAGTGACTTTGAGATATCAGCACTTTTTAAGAGAGCAATTTTAGAGTACAACTATACTCTTAAAGAGCTCTTTACAAAGACACAAGGTAAAGACTTTTTAGTAAAACATACTAGAGCTATGGATAACTTTATATCACAGATTTTCAAAACAACTTTAAGACTTATGTTTGATAACTATCTGCCTATGCGAAACTCTATCCCAATCTCACTTTTGGCACTTGGTAGCTATGGGCGTGAGCAGCTCTGTGTCCATAGTGATATCGATCTGCTTATAGTCTATAAAGATCTCAAAGGGTATGATTGCAAGGCAATTGTAGAGAAGTTTCTCTATATTGTCTGGGACTCTGGCTTAAAGCTAGGACATCGTGTACATAGAGTAGATGAGCTCTTTGACTCTAGCCTTGAAGATATCACAATTCATACCGCTATCATGGAGTCTAGATTTATCATAGGCTCTCAGTTTATATGGGGAGAGAGTCTGCGAGAGATTGGTAAGATATGCCAACATGACCAAAAAGGCTACATAGAAGCAAAGCTTAAAGAGGCTCAGGTGCGCCACAGCAGATACCCCATAAGTATGCAGCCAAATATCAAAGAGTCTGTAGGTGGATTGCGTGACTCACACCTACTGTTTTGGGTTGCAAAAACACTCTATGGAGTCGGTTCTTTAAAAGATTTAAGCGGTCTGCTTTTTGATGATGAGTCATATAGAAGATATAGAGTAGCATTAGAGCTTATATATAGGGTGAGAAGCGCCCTTCATCTCATCACCGCACGCCAACATGACCAGTTGAACTTAGAGTACTTGCCTCAAGTAAGAGAGCTACTTGGGTTTAGCTCAGATATCAAGTTGGCATCAAAAGTGACTCAGTCGCTTTGGCAGATTAGTAGCTTTAGTAGGATATATGTGGCAAAAATGAGACGACAAACTCTGGAGCTTGAGAAGCCAGAGCAGACTCTGGAGCACGGTTTTTTTATCCAAAATGGTTGTCTTGCAGCACCATTTGAGGCTTTAGATTGTGGTATCGATGATATCTTGAAAGTTCTAATAAGCCTTGAAGATAGAAGGTGGAAGTTTGATGAATCGGTCATCTACCAGCTCTCACGATGTGATATAGCACACCCCTTTTTAAAAGAGCGATATGGGTACCTTAGAGCTATATTTGAGCGTCAGTATAGTTATGAGATATTGCGACTATTTTATGATGCACATATATTGGATAAGCTCTATGTGGTTACAAAAAAGGTGATCTTTTTACCACAGTTTGATGGATATCATAACTACCCTGTTGGTCTTCATACGCTACAAGCTGTAAAAGCACTAGAAGATATTCAAGATAGCTATATAAAAAACCTCCATAACTCCCTTGATAGAGATGAGATGACTGTACTAAAACTAGCTCTTTTTGTACACGATTGTGGTAAAGGGAGAAAGAGCTCACATAGTGAAGTTGGTGCTAAGCTGATAGTCTCTTTGATGGGTAAACTAGAGTTTACACAGGCTCAGATTCAGGTTGCATCACTGCTCATTAAGCACCATGTCCTACTTAGCAACACTGCCCAAAGACTCAATATCTACAGCGAAAAAACACTATATAAGCTTATGTCTCATCTGCAATCTAGTAGTAATCTTAAGCTTCTCTACATCTTAACATACGCCGATATGGTAGGTGTAGGAAATGGTATCTACAATGCACACAACTCAAAACTTTTGCGTGATCTATATCTGCTAGCGCTTGAGGTATCTGCTGAAGATGAGAGAATTACAGACGCTAGAAGAAGGCTTAAAGTAGAGCAGAAGATACAGAGATTGGAGCAGTTTAAAAATCTATCATCATCCATGAAAAAAAGAGTGCTCACGGTAGAGTCAAATCTGCTCTTTTTTCAACATAGCCCCGAAGAGATTGTAGATATATCCATGCGTGCAAAAACTACCAATAGATACAACTACAAGATAGATATATCAGATGGTGTAAGTATAGAGATTTTAAGAACAATCCCTCTAAACCTCTCATACCTTTTAGCTAAGCTTGGCTATCTTGATGTAGTCTCGATGGAAATTTTTACACTTTTTGATGGAGTTAAGTACTTTAAGATAGAGTTTCTACAAGAGGTTTCAGATGAGTTAGATGTGGCTAGAGTGATTGATGAGTCATTTGATGAGTCTAAGGTTGCTCCAACTGTACAGGCTAAGATATACAAAGATGAGATAAGTATAGATTGTGACTATTCCAAAGAGTATGTTGAGCTAAGTGTTCAGACCTCAAACCAGCGTGGACTTTTAGCATTTATCATCAGTATGATCGACTCTCTTGATATGATGATCGCAACTGCTAAAATACACTCTACCAAATATAGGGCTAGAGACTACTTTTTGATAGAGAAAAGCAGTACCATACATGGCAACATGAGTACTTTAGCAGAACTATTAGTGTATAATACGCCCACAAAAGGAGAGTGATGTCATACAAAGTAGCAGTAGCAGGAACAGGTTATGTAGGGCTATCAAATGCCATCTTATTGGCGCAAAAGTGTGAAGTTGTGGCACTTGATGTGGTAAAACAGAAGATAGACTTGATCAATCAAAAAATCTCTCCTATTGATGATGATGAGATAAGTCACTACCTTCAAAATGCAGATCTAAACTTAAGAGCTACACTTGATAAGAGAGAGGCTTATGAGGGCGCAGATTTTGTTATTGTCTCTACTCCAACAGACTACAATCCACAAACCAACCATTTTGATACAACTCTTGTGCAGAGTGTGATAGAAGATATATTATCAATCAATAAAGATGCAACTATTGTCATAAAGTCAACAGTTCCTGTAGGTTATACCAAGCAGGCAAATATAGATAATAATACAACCAATATCATATTTTCTCCAGAGTTTCTAAGAGAGGGTAGTGCGCTACAAGACAACCTATATCCATCGCGTATTATCGTAGGAGAGAAGAGCAAGAGAGCAAGAGTGTTTGCCTCACTGCTACAAGAGTGTGCAAAAAAAGAGTCTATAGATCTGCTGTTTACAGACTCAACGGAGGCTGAGGCTATTAAGCTGTTTTCAAACACTTATTTGGCCATGAGAGTTGCATATTTTAATGAGCTAGACTCCTATGCGCTATCTCACAATCTTGATACAAAAGAGATTATAGATGGTGTCTGCTTAGATCCACGCATAGGCTCGTTTTACAACAATCCATCATTTGGATATGGCGGATACTGTCTACCAAAAGATACCAAGCAGCTTAGAGCAAACTATCAAGATGTGCCAAATAGCATCATAGGAGCCATAGTAGATGCCAACAGTACACGCAAAGATTTTATAGCAGACAATATCTTAAAAAGAGAGCCAAAAATTGTAGGTGTATATAGACTTATTATGAAAAGTGGAAGTGACAATTTTAGAGCCTCATCCATACAAGGCATAATGAAGCGCATAAAGGCTAAGGGCGTTGAGGTTGTTGTATATGAGCCGGTCTTAGATGAGGATCACTTCTTTCACTCAAGGGTGATTAAAGATCTTGATGAGTTTAAAAAGATAAGCGATGTTATCATTGCCAATAGATTATCTGATGGCATAAGAGATGTTAAAAAGAAGGTCTATACAAGAGATATTTTCAATAGCGATAGCTAAAAAAGGGTATATATGTGTGGTATAGTTGGATATATAGGTAGTAAAGATGCAAAAGAGATACTGTTAGATGGTTTAAAAGAGCTGGAGTATCGCGGATATGACTCAGCAGGTATCTCTTTGCTTTGTGATGGCAAGTTTTCATATTTTAAAGCAGTAGGTAAGCTAGAAAACCTTGTACAAAAGATGCAAAAATGTAGCAGCAATGGCTCTGTTGTGGGTATAGGTCACACACGCTGGGCAACACATGGCAAGCCTACAGAGATTAACGCACATCCACATCAGGCAAGCAGATCATTTGTTGTACATAACGGTATTATAGAGAACTATCAAGCTATCAAAAAAGAGCTACAAAGTAGTGGTGTTGTGTTTGCAAGTCAGACAGATACAGAGGTTATAGTTCATCTTTTTGAGTCTTTTGTAAAAGATGGACTTAGTGATTATGAGGCATTTGAGAAGTGTATAGATACTCTTGAAGGCGCATATGCCATACTACTAATGACAAAAAGCTCACCCGACACCATATATTTTGCCAAACATGGCTCACCTATGATACTTGGTATCAACGAAGATAATGAGAAGTTTTTTGGCTCTAGCGATGCTGCCTTGATCGGCAAGTGCTCGCAGGTGATATATCTTGAAGATGGAGATTATGGGTGTGTAACATCTGATAGCATAACGCTATACAACAAAGAGCATACTAGAGCAGAGTTGGCATTTGTGCCACTAACGGTCACAAAGTTATCTGCCCAAAAAGATGGATTTCGATACTTCATGGAGAAAGAGATATATGAACAGAGTGAAGTTATATCAGATACTCTTTTAGGTAGACTTAGTGATGACATGATAGTTTTTGATGAGCTAGATGAGGCACTATTTGATGGCATAGATGAGATTAAGCTCTGTGCATGTGGTACTAGCTACCACTCCGCACTTGCTGCTAGTTATCTGTTTGAGAGACTCTCTAAGATTAGGGTTAGTGTTGAGATAGCTAGTGAGTTTCGCTATAGAGAGCCGCTAATGAGTCAAAACACACTCTTTATTGTTATAAGCCAAAGTGGTGAGACTGCTGATACACTAGAGACTCTTAAGATGGCAAAAAAAGCTGCTCTAAGATCGCTAGTCATCTGCAATGTTGATAACTCATCTATGGTGCGTCTAGCAGATGCTAGCATACTAACAAGAGCGGGCATAGAGAAGGGGGTGGCATCAACTAAGGCATTTGCAACTCAGATGATGGTGCTGTGGATGCTTAGTATCTATGTTGCTAAAATTCGCCAATCTCTTACAAGTAAACAGATTAGCGATGAGATCAACACTATGCGTGAAGTCTCAAGAGTTACACTTGTTAAAGAGGGGATGCATGAGCGTATAACTAGACTATCTAAGCGCTATCTTCATGGTCATGGATTCTTTTTTATAGGCCGTGATATCTTCTATCCTTTAGCACTAGAAGGGGCACTAAAACTCAAAGAGATAAGTTATCTTCATGCAGAAGGCTATCCAAGCGGAGAGATGAAACACGGTCCCATAGCTCTAGCAGATCCAGAGCTATTTACCATAGCACTTATGCCACAACATATGCTCTACGAAAAGACAAAAAGCAATATAGAGGAGCTAAGTGCTAGAGACTCAACTATATGTGTCATAAGTAGCATAGAGTTTGATAAAGCAGATGATTTTATAGCTTTAGAGTCTCATGGTCACTATATGTTAGAATTTTTTGAGATGATGATAGCGCTTCAGTTGCTCTCAATGCAGATAGCCATAAGGCTAGACAATGATGTAGACATGCCGCGTAATTTAGCAAAAAGTGTTACTGTAGAGTAGTGTTTTTTGCAAATATTTTCTTATATTCATGGTAGTAATTTAAGTTGATAAAACCACTATTTTGCTCAAATAACACCTGTTTTGTATTGAGATTATTGAGCAGATCAGTTAGTCTATAGTTGTGTTGAGCTAACATCACTCTTATCTGTGGTAGTGCAGTGTTGTTGTATATAGCACATAGAGGGTGTATGCCAGAGCTATCTTGAGCAACGCTAATATCAAAGTTGCCACCTCTATGTGCATCAACTAGTCTCTCTATCTGCTCTACATCAACAAAAGGCATGTCTACAGCTATAACAAAGACACTATCTAGTTGTTTTAGAAGTGAATATAGTGCTATCATAGGTGCATGGGTGTTGCTGATATGGTCTTGTATGTGTGGAGCCTGAAGTAGATTTTTCTGTTTTGAGCTAATGATTGTTGTGGTAAAGAGTGGAGATAATCTATGGTATTGATACTCTAGTAGCGTCTGGTATTTGCCAAATGGTAAACGGGATTTATCCCGCCCCATTCTTGAACTTTTTCCGCCAGCTAGTATAGCACATGGCAGATCAAACATCTAACTAAAATGCAGATTTTAGTAGGTTCATAGCTCCTGAACCACCTTCACCTTGAACATAGTTTAAGATAATAGGCATAAACTTAGTAACCATACCAGCATCTAGTCCTAGTGACTCAAACTGATCTGTTACAGATAGAGCAGTAGCAGCAGTAGATGCCATGCCTGCAAGACCTGAACTAGATCCACCACCCATCATAGATGAGAGAGCTGGAACTGCGCCTGTTAGAGATGATAGATCATCACTACTCATTTTTGAAGCTGCATTACCTAAAAGTGCTGCTGCTCCGCCTGATGCTTGAGTACTAGTTATACCAAGTCCTGAAGTAAGAGCCCCTACAAGTCCTGAGCTTTGAGAAGTGCTAGCAGGTGCTGCTACTTCTGTTGCAGCCTTAGTGATTGAGCCTAGATCCATAGCTTGTGCTGATAGTGCCAAGCCAGACGCTAAAAGTAGAGCTGTGATTTTTGATAATTTCATATCTATCCTTACTGTTTTGATGGCGACATGATACAGTAAAATTTTACATGAACAGTAACAGATAGATCAAGATACCTAGAAAAGATGTGATACTCATACCAACAAAGACCAGTTTGCCATGTTTTTTGTGTGATCTATTGACGGCTGAGGTAGCCTTGAGCTCTTTATGTGCAACTATGAGTGTGTATGCCCACAGTATTACTGAGAGAATGGCTATGAGTATATGAATGACTAAGATAACTGTAAGTAGTAAAAATGGCGTATCGCTCTCTTTTGCGTAGCTAAGGTATCCTCCGCTAATCCTAACACCAACTTCAAAGATAAGCACCGCAATGATAGTAAGCACAAAAAGAGCAGATTGAACAATTTTATGTTTTTCTATTTTAGCCTTTTTAGCAAGGTAGATAGCGTAGATCATTAGAAGAGGTAGTAGTGCAAACCACACTGTAACCAGATCCATAAACCATAACGCTCTTGTACCCAAAAAACCACTCTCAAACATCTTTAATCCAGTATGATTGTATCGTTGCGTTCAGCAGATGTAGAGATGAGTGAGATCTTAGTTTTTACTAACTTCTCTATCTCCTGTAGGTATATTTTTGCATTTTCTGGAAGATCATCCCATTTTTTAACACCAACGCTACCGCTCCAACCTTTAAAGACTCTATATATAGGCTTGGCACTATCAATATCTTGAGGCATATAGTCTATCTGCTTGCCATCAATCTCATAAGCCACACACACCTTTATCTCATCAAAACCATCAAGTACATCAAGCTTCATAATAGCAAGCTCATCACACCCATTGAGCCTACTAGCATACGCTACACCAACAGCATCAAACCAACCACAGCGACGCGCTCTACCTGTTGTTGTGCCAAATTCATGACCTTGTTCACCAAGTCTTATACCATCTTTGCCACTATCTTCAGTGATAAAAGGTCCATTGCCAACTCTAGTACAGTACGCTTTTACTATGCCTATGACTTTACCTATATCTTTTGGACTTAGACCAAGCCCTATACATGCTCCAGCGCTAATCGTAGAGGAACTTGTAACATATGGGTATGTTCCATGGTCTATATCTAGCAGTGTGCCTTGTGCACCCTCTAACAGAACTTTTTTATCTTCATCTAGCAGATCCCATGCTAGTTTGGTTGTGTTTGTGATATATGGTAGTAGAGTTTTTGCAAAATCACTCAGCTGATCGCGCATCTTTTTCATATCTGGCTTCTCTATACCCATGGCCTTATAGATGGCGCCATTTTGCTTAAAATACTCTTCAATTCGTCCACATAATGCATCTACATCTCTAAGTTCTGCTAAGCGAAAACCAGATCTTGCGATCTTTTCACTATAGGCTGGTCCTATGCCTCTACCTGTTGTGCCTATCGCTTTATCTGCTTTTAGTAGCTCTTTTGCTCTATCAATCTGGCAGTGAAATTCTAGTATCATGTGGGCTGATTCGCTTACAAATAGCCTACCTAGAAGATTGTCAAACTGCTTCATCTCTTTTATGAGAGCCTCTGGTGAGACTACTACACCATTGCCTATAATGTTAATAGCTTTTGGGTTTAGCACACCTGATGGTATGAGGTGGAGAGCATGTTTTACACCATCTACCCAGATTGTGTGACCAGCGTTGTGACCACCTTGATATCGTGCCACAGCGTCATATTTTTGTGCCAAAAGGTCAACAATTTTCCCTTTTCCCTCATCTCCCCACTGGATGCCTACTATTAGATCTGCTCTATTTCTCATGTATTATCTTCCTTCTCTTCTATTAAGATATCTGTATAGATTGCAAATCCAACAGATACAACTCCTTCGTTTATATATCTTCCACCTTGTGCGTATGTGCTGTTATCTTTTACTAGACGAAAATAGAGCTCATCATAATATAGCATCTGCGTATAGTATAGAGGAGCTATTATGCTATGTCTGTAGCTACTCGCCATAGCTAGCTCTTTTATCTTAGCTAGCTCTGCTCTGATCTCTTTAGGTACAAGTTGCATAACACGGTCTATCTGCTCTAAATCCTGTAGATATATAAGCTCTGTAAGCCACTCTATGTTGAGTGAAAGAAGTTTATCTATGCGCATATGTTTAAAGTCATCTAGTGGAATCTGTAGTGATTTTGATAGTAGCTGAGGTATCTTGATATTTGAGATCTGCAAGAGTGGTTGCTGATCTAGTTTTTCTAGTATGAGTAGTGTCATATCTAGTGCCTCTTTGAGGTCATCACTAGCTATCATCTCTGCACCTATCTGATTTTGCTCAAAAGATGGATATCTGTAGACTGGTTGTATATAGAACCATCGACGGTGAGTTGTATTGCGCCCGAGTCGCTTAGTGATGATGCGAACAGCATCAATAGTGGTATCTGCACGGATACTCATGTTGTGATTTTGAGCATCATTGACACTTATGAGCTCTTTGTCATCACCAATACTCTGATGTTGCTGATATGAAAACAGTGGAGTTACAATCTCTAAAAATCCACTCTTCTCTAGTAGTTGGCTAGCTTTTTGTTCAATATTTCGTTTCTCTTTTGCGCTGCTTGCAAAGTAGAGTCTGCTACCCTCTGGTATCTCATGTTCAAAAATCACTATAGCTCCTCATAGACACTGCTAAAGATTTTAGAGGCTGTGCTATCATAGGCTCTGCGACCTAAGCGATCTAGCACTAGCTCTATAGCATTAACAACATATGTGGCCTCATTGGACTCTATGAGACCCATGTTATTGATGCGAAATATCTTGCCTTTTAGGTGCTCTTGACCACCTGCTACATTGACCTTAAAGCTCTCCTTTAACATGGCTCTAATTTGTGAAGCATCTGTATCATCTACTGTACACATTGAGAGGGCTGGTGATTTTGGATAGATGTGCAGTCCTATCGCCTCTAGTGAAGCTTTAAGTGCATCTGATCTGCGTTTTGTTCTGCTATATAGTTTCTCAAATCCATCTACTTGCATCTGTTTTAATACAGCATCAAGACCTATGATTAGTGTTGTAGCAGCGGTATAGGCAGTTGTATTTTTCTGCTGCTGTTTTATCTCTGATGCTAAGTTGAAGTAGTAGCCTCTGCCAGTACCTATCTTCTCTATGGCTTTATTGCTAAGACCAATGATAGAGAGACCAGGCGGTAACATAAGAGCTTTTTGGCTCCCTGCTATGAGAGCATCTATGTGAGTTATATCTATCTTCTCAACCCCAACGGCAGTGATACCATCTGCTATCACCATGATATCTGGATAACTACTTTTTATGGCAGCTGAGATTGTCTCAACATCATGGCGTAGTCCACCCGCTGACTCACTAATCTGTATGGCAACCGCATCGATACTGCTATCTTTATCAATAGCTTTTAGTATCTCATCAACACTAGCTGGAGTATCCCACTCATACTTTAGCTCAATACTACCAAGATTGTGTGCTTTTGCAATCTTACCAAACCTCTCTCCAAATTTACCAGCATTGATACTTAGGAGAGTTTTATGACACAGATTAGTAACAGCAGCCTCCATAGCACCTGTACCAGTTGATGCTAACATCACAATCTCATCACACCCCATAAGAGCAAAAAGTCTCTCTCTAGCACTCTTAAAAATTGCCTCAAACTCTGGTGTGCGGTGGTGTAGTGTTGGTGTTGCCATAGCGACTCTAACAGATTCAGGTACTGGTGTTGGACCAGGTGTAAAAAGAAGCATAACCTACCTTTGCGCAATAAATTTGAACTCCTCTAGAGATGCAGATGGACATTTAGAGGAGTTTAATTGTGCAATTATACTGAACAAAGCATGAAGTTTGGTTGTTTTTAGTAAAATTCGTTCATGAATATATTTGACGCAATCATACTTGGCATAGTTGAGGGTATTACAGAGTACCTGCCAGTCTCATCAACAGCACACCTCTACTTCGCTGGACAGCTCTTGGGTTTAGAGCAAGATCAGTTTTTAACAGCTTTTGAGATCATCATACAGATAGCTCCCATATTCTCAGTCATGATCATATATCGTGAACGCTTGATGCAGGGCTATGATCTATGGATTAAGCTCATTATAGCTTTTATACCAACTGGTATTGTTGGACTTATCTTTCATAAACAGATAGAGGCTCTTTTTGAGGCGAACTCAACTATAGTGCTTATGATACTTACAGGAGTTGCATTTTTAGCCATTGAATACCTATATAAAGCCAAAGATCATCACATAAAAGATCTTGAGAATGTCACCATCAAGCAGGCTTTTCTTGTGGGGCTTTTTCAGGTGCTCTCACTAGTACCAGGTGTATCAAGGTCTGGTGTTACCATACTTGGCGGTATGCTTATTGGCCTACGCCGAGAAGTTGCTATGGGGTTCTCATTTCTGCTAGCTATCCCTACCATGAGTGCGGCATCTGGATACACTCTGCTTAAATCATACACATTTTTAAACTTAGAGCATATCTCTTTGTTAGCTATAGGTTTTGCAGTCTCATTTGTAGTTGGATATATCGCTGTTAAGAGCTTTTTAGTGATAGTCTCAAAATATAGCTTTAAGCCATTTGGAGTCTATCTTATAGCTAGCGGACTACTCTTTGCACTCTTTGGCGTAGAGCTTGTTTAGCAACATATCAAAATGCTCCATCAGATCATAGTACTCTCGTCTATATGAGAGAGGCACATCTACTAACTTTGCCTCTTGCAACTCTGCTTCTAGTTTGGATATAGCCTCTTTTATCTCACTTTTATCAAGAGTGTCTAGCTGCTCATTCACGCTATCTAATGTTTTGTACCAACGGTATATCTTAGATCTACTATGCCAACTAAATGCTGGAATTATGATCTTAACAATAGGTATCATAAGGGCTAATACAGGTACTAATAGAAGAGCAACTCTTTTTATGATAGATGCTACCCAAAAAGGAAATATCTGCTCTAGCCAGCTATCACCATCTCTTAAGTAGATCTGTGCATGTGGATTGATGACAAACTCTATGCGATCTGCAGTTGGAAACTCTCCCTCTTCTCTAAAGATGCTAC
>Ga0256834_1001712_pt1 | contig 14494 bp, 16 predicted proteins | sample 4281140metaG_FD_190536 | JGI IMG/M metagenome (GOLD analysis project Ga0256834, IMG submission 190536) | Hydrothermal vent microbial communities from East Pacific Rise, Pacific Ocean - 4281-140 | ecosystem: Environmental > Aquatic > Marine > Hydrothermal vents | place: Pacific Ocean: East...
CATGCTCAAAACGTTATTGAAAAATAGATAAAGCTTTTTAACTGAGCTCTATCTTCTTCCTCGCCTTCTCGCTCCTCGGGATCACGATTTCCAGCACGCCGTTGTTGTAAGTCGCCTTCGCCTTGTCGAGCTCCAGTCCCTCTGGCAGCGGTATCCTTCTGTAGACCTCTCCGTACCTCCTCTCCCTCCTCAGGTAGTTGCCCTTCTTTTCCTCCTCTTCCTCTTTCCTGACAGCCTTGATGATCAGGTCGTTCCCTTCAGCGTAGATTTCGATGTCCTCCTTCCTGAACCCCGGCAGGTCAACGACGACTCTCACTCTGTCTCCCTCATCGATCACGTCTGCCGGAGTGGTTATTTCGGAGAGGACGTTCTTCAGGGCAACGTCTCCGAATCCAAACTTCTCGAATTCTTCAAACAGCCTGTTTATTCTGCTCTGAATTCTCTTCAGCTCCTCAAACGGGTCCGGGATCATATCACCACCTCCATTTTCTGGATTTTGATTTGATCAGCCTTAACCCTCAACCCTTAACTCCTAACCGCAACCCCTAACCCAACACTCTCCATCTTAACCTCACTTACCTAACTTAATGTTAGTAAAATCGAGTATTTAAATTTTTCGAAGTTAGAAAGTGTGCACATCAGAGATAAATACCACCTTTTCCAGAAACTGTAAAATGAGCTATACTCAGGACGTGTCCGGGCTGTCTGGACTGCTCAACGCCCTGTGGTGGATATTCCTGATCTGGATATTTCTGGCACCTCAGCTCAGGTACAAGCAGCTCGAGGCTGCGAGAAGAAGCGTCATGATGAAGCTCGGCAAGAAAAGGGGAAGCAACGTTGTGACGATGATCCACAGACAGGAGAGCATAGGGCTGTTCGGCATCCCGTTCTACAGGTTCATAAACGTCGAGGATTCCGAGCAGGTGCTGAGAGCGATAAGGAACACACCTCCCGACAAGCCGATAGACCTGATTCTGCACACTCCGGGAGGTCTCGTACTTGCAGCAAGCCAGATTGCGAAGGCGATAAAGTCCCACAAAGCCAAGACAACCGTTATAGTCCCTCACTACGCGATGAGCGGTGGTACGCTAATAGCTTTAGCTGCAGACGAGATACTCATGGATCCAAACGCCGTTCTCGGGCCGGTTGACCCCCAGCTGATGAACTACCCCGCCCCGTCCATAGTGAAGGCGGTAAAGCAGAAGGATCCGAACAAGGTTGACGATGAGACTCTCATTCTCGCCGATGTTGCGGAGAAGGCGATGAAGCAAGTCAGAGACTTCGTGTTTGAGCTGCTCAAGGACAAGATGGGGGAGAAGAGGGCAAGAGAGGTTGCCCAGATAATGACAGAGGGCAGGTGGACTCACGATTACCCCATAACCGTGGAGATAGCCAAGGAGCTTGGCCTGCCTGTATCAACAGATGTTCCTGAGGAAGTTTATAAACTGATGGATCTCTACCCGCAGCCAATGATGCAGAGGCAGGGCGTTGAATTCGTTCCCGTGCCCAACAAGGGGAAGAACAGTGGTGGGTTTGTTTTTTAATTTTAAAATTTATTTTTTAATTTAGCTTTTAGATTTAGAAAATGTAGATGTCAAAATAAGGTACATTAAAGAATTAGAAAAACACAATATTCAAGAAAGATAGTTTATTTCAGTGCTGTTAGTGGCTGTACCTGCTGTCACCACGACTTTGAAAGGATATTCGTCGATTATTCTTTGAGGTGTAACTTTTTGTCCACTAGGGCTCTCGGTTGGAACTCCTACTGTGGTGATTAGCCTTGCATACCCTGTAGAATTTGTGAAAGCGACATCTTTAAAGAGGGTATTACCATTTGTATCCAAGAAATAAAAGTTTACAGGCACATTGCTCTGCGGATAACTGTTTAATGTTACTCTAACAAGAACATCATAAGAATACACATTAAAATACTCAGATCCGCATCTCCATCTGCACTTACATTTACACTTGCAAACACTAATAGCATAATAGCCATCCGGAACAGCATTAGCGTGAATTATATCAATGTGATACGACTGTGGAGACGTCTCCAGCTTAGTAACGTTGACCTCAATAACAGTTGAGTTCTTTCCACCCTTCGCCGCCGGTATCGGCGTGGTTATCTCTATTTCAGTCTTTCCGGCGTTGAGTGCTTGTATAAAGATGTCAGCGACACCATCAACCGATGTTGTAAAAGTACCCTTATCGGAAAGACTGTTATTTGTGAATATCTTGCACACACTTGCATTATCCACTCTTACACGTATGCTCGCGTTGGTTATTGGGTTTCCATACCTGTCAAGGAGCTGAACGTTTACTTCACTCCTCTGCCCCGGATTGAGATAAACTTTCTCCGGCACTGCAATGACTGCAGAAACGAGTCTGCTGCTGGATGATGGGGTTCCAACGGGCTGAGTGTAGGTGTTCCACGCCGTTATTGAAAGTGTAACCGGTCCGAGCACGTGAAGGGTTACAAAATCCCCCGAAACGCTAACATTATCACCATAAATTTTTTTCAAAAGATTTTTCCAGACCTTTGGATACAGTGTCTGAAACTTTATAGTGAGATTCGACACTTCTTTACCCTCTCCTCTGCTGACGAGGTAGAAGTGGAGTACGAACGATCTGGCAGCAGCTGAGAACTTCTTTGACTCCACAATCGGCAGTGAAATCGAATCTTTTGAAAAAGCCACCTGACTCAGCACCACGGGTCTGGCATAGTTTGCACCATTGACAATCACAGCCCCGTGCTCGCAGGTTATGTTGACGCGGGGCATGTAGAGATAATAGGGCTCAATGAGTATGGCAGAGGATGTGTAGTTCTCGTCCACTTTCTTTCCAAAAACAGTGTAACTTACACTGACATTTTCGGGAACAATATCTATTACACCATAACTCGACTTGATATTGACGAGAAACGGATACTGAGGGTATTCAGCCCCAGCATCAATTCTCACAGCCGTTGAAGACTGTGAAGATGTGAGAAGAGCAGGTATTTCTTTCACCTCAGACAGCAAGGTGTTGTAGCTCTGAACCTCTTTCTGGTAATCCCACCTCGGAACGTACTGGGTCTGAATTATGCTCATTACACCCGCAATTATAGCGAGAACGAGAACCATCCCTACAACGGGTGAGACAGCCCTCGTGTTAATTCCCGACTTCATTTTATCATCCCCAGAAGCGATCGAAGTTTAGTTTTCTGGAGTATTTAACGATTTGGTTTTTATCGAATCACGATCATCACTATGTTCAGAAATATACAGTCAAATATTAGGTGGTTTAAATAAAAAACTAAACTGGTGGAATGTAGGAAAAAAGAGTTACTGAGTTACTTACCTCTCCTCTCCTTGGACTTCGGTCTGAGACCTTTGTAACCGCACTTTCTGCACGTCTTGGCTTTCATCGGATTTCTCGCGTTGCACCTCATGCAGATCTTGACCCTGAACAGCCTCGCCTCCGCTTCCGGAAATCTTGCCATCTTGAGACCCCCATCATGATTTACGCAGTTCAACGATGAAGTCAGTATAAATAACTGCCGGTTACAAAAACTGGCAGTGCGCCGGCCGGGATTTGAACCCGGGGCGGGGGCGTGGCAGGCCCCTGTGTTAGCCAGACTACACCACCGGCGCTCTTTGCTGATTTTCTCAGACCGCTATATAACCGTTGCGCTGGTTGAGTCAGTCGGCAAGCTAGCAACAAGACATGGCTGGAGGTATGAAATCCAAAAAACATTCAACAGAAACCAAAAGACAAAACAAAATTAAAAAATTAGCCCCTGTAGGCCTCACCGAAATCGAACTGTATCTCCTGACTTATCAGATCACCTATCTCGCCCAGCAAATTAACGAACTTCTGGTAAGAGTCTATGAAGTCAACAACGCTCTCCATGCTGTTGAGCTTCTTCTGAAGCTCGCTCAGCTCGTTTACGAGAGCCTCATTCATCTCCCCGCTCAGCTGCATTGCCATGAACTCTCTCTGCTTCTCCTGAAATACGGCCAAAAGCTTCTGAGCTTCCTCATCCTGCTTCAACACGTTCTCTTTTTCCAGAAAGTCCTTATACTCTTCAGATTCCAGTATAGCGCTCGCGAGAGCGAGAGCTTTTTCTTTAACATCTTCCGATACCATTTCCAACACCTATCTAACTGACCAGTTTTTCCATACTATTTTAATGTTTCCGACGTCTGTTGTGACTCGTGACTCGGAAAGATAGTATTAGTGTTTTGAACAGGCAGGATAACTATAAAAATTACATAAAAACAAAAAATTCATAAATTGTAATAGCGATAAAACAGTCAAAACTCCTCAAACACCAGAACGTCCTTCAACTTCAGCTTACCGCTGTATATAGCTGATCCAAGCACAACTCCGGCAGCTCCGATCTCTTTAATCGCCCTAATGTCCTCAACGCTCGAAATTCCTCCCGCAACGTACACGGGCATTCCTGTTTCAACAATCTCCCCGATACTCTCGAGCTTAACTCCCTTCATGAGGCCCTCAACGTCGACGTTCGTGTAAAGAAGGGAAACCTCGCAATCCCCGTAAACCCTTGCCAGTTCAGCCGGAGATACGTTTGTCTCCTTTCTCCATCCCTCAACGACAACTCTACCCCCTCTCGAGTCAACAGCCACCATAACTCTGCCAGGATAATCGCGGGCAAGAGCTTTAACCCCCTCCACATCCCTGAATGCCAGAGTTCCCAGTATCACCCTGTCAATTCCTCTGTCCAGCAACCTCCTAGCGATTTCAACGCTTCTTATCCCCCCTCCGACCTGTATTTCCACTCCCGCCTCCTCCTTAATCCTGAAAATAACGTCCTCGTGAAACAGCCTGCCCTCGAACGCCCCGCTCAGGTCAATCACGTGTAGAGCTTTTGCTCCCTCCTCCACCCAGCCAACTGCCACTTCAACCGGGTCTTCGAGCTCCACGAGAACTCTATCAGCTTTACCCTGCTGCAGCTGCACGCACTTCCCGTCCTTCAGGTCAACAGCGGGAATTACTCTGAACATCGGACATCCCCTTACTTAGACTCGATGATTCTCTCGTAATCTCTTTCGACCTCTTTCAAAAACTCATCAGGTGAGATACCTCTCATGTAAGCCAGCAGGGTTGCAGCTCCAGCTCCAACGCCCTCCTTGACGAAGCCTTCTGCATAAGCCCTCAATCCGGCTTTGCTGGATTTGCCGAGCATAGGATCGACAGCTATAACGGGTAAAGGTGACTGAGTTAAGTCGGCGTTTTCATCCTCCGCAACGTACTTGGTTGTTGCTATCAGCCCTTCAACACTGCCAAGCCTTTCAGCAACATTCGCCACAGCGACCATCTGCGTCCCACCTGCAAAGATGACTGGCTTTTCACTCCCGCACGCAATGCCGGCAACCGTCAGAATGACAGGGTCCCCTACTTTCGCCACAACCTCGAGGGGGGTTTCATCCCCACTCAGCCTGCTGACTGCCTTTTCAATAACCTTCATCTTAATGTCAACCGGGTTTTCCGGCATGCTGGATGAGACTTTGCATTCAAGACCCAGAGCTTTCAGAACAGCACCAGCTGTAGTAGTTCCGGCCGGTATACTCTCTCCAACAACCACAACATCAGAAGCTCTGGATACCTGCTTTCCGAGCTCCACAGCTTTTTCAAACGCTTTTTTCGCATTTTCAACACTCATGGCATCCTCCTCAGCAATGTTCTTCCCGGTAACAGCGTGAACCTCTATAACCGGCACATCCGGTTTATCCATCAACCCCGAATCCACGACAAAGAAGGGTACTTTCGTCAACCTGAGGGCTGTATATGTTATCAAAGCAGGAGTTGGCTTTCCGTCGGGAGTGGCGGGAGGGAAAGGTATCACCTTGCACTTTCCATAGTAAAGAAGTTCAACGTCTGCTGGAGGCGTGTATTTTATTAGCTCAGGATTTGCTCCCGCCACAGTTATCCCCGGAACCTCTGCAGTCAGTGTGTTTCCAACGCAGAAGAGGAATACAGGCCTTTTCTCCAGTCTATCGAGGATTGTGGCTATCTCGGACTCGTCACCCTTTACAACCTGGTACATGAAAACAGGTGTCAAAAAGGTGTGATAAATCTAGCTGTGTTGATTGATGGAATTTATACGTAACATCTTCGCAAGGCTATCTGGGAAGTGCCTATCTTGTTTATTCAGAGTTTGCTGACCGTAATGCCTACCCAACAAAGTCACTTAATAACTGAAAATAGTTTCAAAAATAAAAAATAAAAATAAAATTCTTTAGGAATATATGTTGCTCACGTTGCCCGGCCAGCCGCTCCAGTAGCTGGTGTTACCGTAGCCAGATGTGTTACCCCAGCTGATGGCAGTCGCAGTACCGTTAACGCTCCAGTTGGAGATCGTCCAGTTGTGCACTCCATTTGAGAGCGTGACCGGGTTCGTTATGTTCACATCAAACTCCAGGCTCCTCTTGTGGTGCCAGACAATCTTCACGGCGACGTGGGTGTGGCAGGCGACACACGCCTCAGTCGAATCGGGGAACGTCTTGTTCTTTATTGCCATCGCTATGAACGCGTTGTGAGCTGCGTAGAGACCGTTGTAAGTTGCGTTGGAGTAGTTGTACGGGGATGGTGGTATTATACCCGCCTTCACAAACGGTGTTATGTTGAAACCACCGGCATAGAAACCGGGAGCCCATGTAGCCTTACTTGCGTTCGCCTGGTGACAGAGCATACAAGCTACAACGCTCGCAGCGTGGGCCTGCTTACCAGGCTGGAAGTTTGCAACACTGCCGTTGACAAGGGCATACTGAATGGAGAGGTTGCTCCTGTGACATGCAGCACAGTCGTACTGGTCAGCCTGTCCAGGAGCACTAACGTTCCATCCATTCGGTCCCCAGTGTGTGTGGAAGTTGCTTAATGCAAGCTCCTCGAAGACGTCCGCATGGCACTTCTGGCAGGGAACCTGGTTTCCTGGACCGCTTATGTTGTACCACCAGTGCTGTCCGGCGAAGAGTGAGACTGTCTGCGGCATAACTGCTGTGCCTACAGCCACTAGTGCAATCGCTAACAACACCAATTTTCCACCATTCATACGACTCACCACTTTAAGATTTCAACTTTTCAAGCAAACATATGATGGAGTCTTCTCCTTATTTCGTTCCCTATTTCGGGTATGTATTAACCCGTTATTTAAGATTTCCCAAAAGAAGTGATAGTTGATAATATGTATTATCACCATCATCAAACGCCTCAAAAATAATTAACAGCCAGACAGACGGGAATGCATGCTGATAACGTACACATCTCACAGGGTTGAGCTGTTACCGTTACTCAGGAGAGAGCTGGAAGGATATAAGTGTTTCGTACTGGAGGAGCCGGAGACCGAGGAGCTGAAGAGACTACTGAGTGGGGAGATGACGGGCAAGGAGTACGCGATGTGGATGGACACACCATTCCCAGTTTACACGGAAAAACTTGCAGAACTTCTTTTGGAGCTGAAAGAGCGAAACGTGAAAATTCTGGCAGTGGAGCCATATCTGCAGGTGATAGAGGGCATTCACAGGGCAGTTGACGAGGGGAGGTATGAAGAGTACGTGAAGGATAAGATTGTGAGAAAGGTGCTGGAGGTTGAAAGGAAAGCGACGAAAGCCCTTCTCGAGTATCAGGAGGCATTCATGTCCAAGGACTTCGATCTTGTGGTTGAGAAGACGCTGGAGTTTGCCAGAGCTGATGCGGAGAGGTTCGTTCTGAGGGACAGGATAAGGGCCGAGAGGATATGCGAGATTAGTCAGAAAATCCCAGAAACCCCGGATTTTGCTGTAGAAGCTGGGCAGATTCACTTTCTGCTTGAAAAATACCTCGAAAACTGTATGCCTACCAGATCTGTAAATCTGGTTGAAATCGCATCGAAAATGGCCGGAATAAAGTACGTGAAAAATCCAGGGAATGAACTGACTGAGCATTTCATACGGGAAATTGAGGGGATGGAAAGCGATGCTGACTGCGAGCTGTTAGCAGCTCAGGCTCTCGTTTACATCACGATTGTCAGCAAGGAGGAGATGTTACCAAGTGAAAGCTGCAGGTTCCCGCACATAATTGATGAGGTGAGAGCGGCGAGAATTGCCAGATCCCTCACCTACAGGGGCTGCAGAAAGTTCGTGGAGGAGGCGTGGTTTAAGAGGTTTAAGGCTTGAAACTTGAGTGGGGTTAGTCTTTAGTACCAAACTCAATATGAACGCTCAAACTCTTCAAGCCCCTCCAACCCTTTCAAGCAGCATCTCAAGGTACGAGGATGTTATGCTTTCCTCCAGGCTTCCAAGTCCCAGAGATTCTGCAAGCTCGGCTATTTTTTCCCTCGCCTTTTCTAAACCCGTTTCACTGCCCGCACTCATAGCATCCTCGACGTCGATCTCAAGCTCAACGAACTTTCCCAGACCATCGACCTCATCAACGCACGCTATAACGTCACCCAGCCGGTAGATCTTCCTCCTCTTTCTGACAGTTGCCACCACTTTGAACCCGAGTCTCTGCAGAATCAGCTTCATCGCCTCGGAATCGGTAATATCTACGGTTATTTCCTCTCTCGTTTTCGTGAGAGAGTCCAGCTTCTTCCCCTTGTACGTCAGTCTGGCATTTTCGGTCTCACCGTACTCTCTTCTGACCCTTAGAGCCTCATCCGTCTGTCTGAAGTCTCTGATCGGGGAGTTGAAGTAAACGTCCTCCTCCAGCTTCTCCTCGACGAGTTCAAATCCTGCAGACTTGAGTTTCTCCTCTATTCCGTCAAAGGCCTTGAATTTGACCTCAACCTCAATCATCGTTTTTTCCTCCTTTTTCGTTCGCTTTCATTTCGGTCGTTTCGATTTTTCGGATTGTTTTTTGCGATTTAAATCAATACTAAATCAACCAGATATAATCAATCAGTCAGCAATCAAAACTCAAAGAGCGATGCCTGCCTGAAAAACTTTCCTGGAACGGCTGTTCTTGCAGCACTCAGGGCTTCTACCAGAGAGTCAAACTTTTGCGGTTTAGTTTTCATGGCCTTTCTCACACCCTCCTCAACCACCCACACGCCGAGAGGAGCTATATACTCGGGAGTTATCTCCCTGAAAACGATGACTCCCGCCTGCCTGCGGATTGAGCTGAGGTACTCGAGAACGGGCAAGCGGGCGGCGTAGTAACCTCCGGAAAGACTGGAGTACTTTCTCTTCTTCAGCAGCGTTTCGCTGTCAAACCCAACCCAGGTATCGTCGCTCCATACCGCACCCTTCCTCCAGAGCTCGTAAAGTTTGAAGGAGAACCTTGAAGGGTAAACAACGATGGAGAACCTGTTGCCGAAGTGCTCGTACTCGAAAAGCATGACATCTCCAACTTCCGGGCAGTCGGCTATCTCCTCCTTCAGCCTTTCTGCAAGGGTGTCGTGAACCGCAGTTATGCTCCACCTCGTTGGGACGAGCTTTCTTCTCCTCTGCTCCCCGAGCATGCCCGCAGAAAGGAGCTTCTGAATGTAATGGGTCCTGAATCCGCTTCTGAAAAGCTGGTATATCGACTCAGTTGCTCTCAGGTCGTCTCCGTAAAGCTTCTCGACCTTCTGAGGTATCCGGGGGTTGTCAGTGACCCTGAAGTCCTCTATTTTCACGGATATTCCGGCTGGCTTGGCTATTCCATCTATCTTCGGCCTCTTTGCAACATCCGAGAAGTTTGCCTCAACGTCAAGGTGAGTCAGAGAAGCGACAGCCTCCTGAAGTTCGAGGATGAATCTGTCCGGATTCGAGGCGTCAACGCTCACGAGCTTCATGCCCCTCGCAACCCTCATTCTGATCGAAATTACGTCCTCAACACTCCCGCTCCACTCCCAGGGAGAGTCGAAGTATTCGGGGTTTTCGGGCGGGGAGAGAAGAGGGCCGGCGTAAACTTTCGGATAGCCGGTTCTGCCCACGAATATTGATGGTGGTGTTGCCTCCAGCTCCTCCAGGAGCCTAGGAGGAGGGAGTGAGAAGAGGCACCTTTCCCTTCCGCAGAGGAGCTTGCCCTTACACCTTAGACAGAGGTGCACGCAGAAGGCTGGAAGTCTGTGTTAAAGACTTTATCCGGTTCGGGCTTCCATGCCCCTGCAACTTTTTATTGGTGCACTTTTATCCTTTTATCCCCATCAATTTTATCCCTCAACTCTTAACTCCAGCTCTATTCTCAGCTATTGCATCTATCTTCCATCATTCTGGCCAGCCGGACTACCGCCAGATTACATACTGGCTGCCACCAGATACCACCGAACCACCAGAATCATCAAAAATCAGACATGAACAACAGCAAACCCCATGTTCCTCAGAACCCAGCCAACGTGCTTTCTGATTGATTTTCTCCAGTCCCTCTCCTCGTCCGCCACTATTATCCTGCCCCTTGAATAGTGGTCAATTATTCTGCCAACTCCCTCGAGGAACTCCACGGACTTCACATCATCCCCCAGCTCGACATCAATCTCGCACGAGCCGTCCACGCTGACAACAGTTGCGTTCAGCTTTTCCGCGAGCTCCTCAGCCTTCCCGGTCTGGGCAGAGTAAACGATCATGTCGTTTAACGCGTTTTTGAGTGTGGAGTTGAAGATGTCGGTCGTCAGAACCCCCGTAACGTCCTTGACACATCCAAACCAGTAAACGACCATCCCTTCTCCAAACATCTCCCTGTAAACGTTGAACTGCTTTTTCGAGTAAACCCAGTGAGTTCTTGGGTCGCCGAACAGAGCCTTGCTCTCGATCCACCTGATGTGAAAACCGTTCACTCTCACGGGTTCTTCAAAGAAGAAGTCGGGAGTTTTCGAAAACCTGCCTCTGAGGTCTCTCTCTGTCGCAAACTCTATGTCCTTCGAGGACAGCCACTCCCTGATTATTTCCTCTCCCAGCACTCCCCTCGCTCTCTGGTGTCTGGCTGCAAGAGGGGAGTAGATGTAGTCAGTATAGAGAGCCTTCCAGACTTCCTCAACCACCTTTTCCGGGTGGTACTTGCCGTCTATTTCAGAAAGAGCCCTTTCGGGATCGTTTAGCGTCCTGTTTATCTCAGCCTTGGACAGGCCGAGAGCTTTCATGAGGAGGCGAACCCTCATCACTGGAGTTAGCCTCATCCACCTCGGCAGCCTAGCTTCTCTCCTCCAGACCTCCTGCAGAGAATCGAGTCTCTCAACAACCCGAGGATAGTACCTTTTAACGGAGTCAACCCTTTTCTGAGACAGGATCGTGAAGAGCATTCCCCTCGAGTAACCGGGAACGTTCAGGTTCCTCACGCTCGAGAGCTTCTTCCTGATCTTCCAGAACTCGTCAGTATCTATACATATCAAACCATCACCTTCTCAACAGCGGCTTTTTCATCCCGTTTCGTTTTTCCGTCTTGTTTATGCACTACCGTATACCACATAACTTCCGGCAGTTAAAAGTTTAATTGATTGACGTAACAGCTCACACTCACGTAACCAAACAGATGATAAGAAGTTCAAGCCCATCAAACAAAATTCCAGTCAGAACCTCAGACAGTAAACGAAAAGGACCCTGACTCTACCCTTCCTCAAACCGGCATACTTCGTGCTCATCCGTATCTTCGCCTTTCTGATCTTCTGAATTTTTGAAATCGCGTTTCTCGCTTCGTTAACATCCGAAACGTAAATGTCGAGACCTCCTCTAACCTTCTCAACGTAAAACTCTCCGCACGTTCTCTCGATTACGGGCAGAAGTTCATCTATCCACTTTCTGAAGTTTCCCCTGAACTGAATTATGGCAGGATGTTTGATGGTGGGAGTCATACCTATAACGCAATCACCTGGCAGCGCTGACGATCTTTATTACGTCGTTGTTTTTCAGCTCGTAGTCCTCACTTATCCTCATCTTCTTCCTCGCATCTATCGCGTATATGAAGTTCTCACCTATGTCCGTGTGGATCATATACGCGAGCTCTCTCGCGGTTGTCCCCTTCTTTACAAGCATAGCATCAGGTAACACGTTACCCTTCGTGTCCGTGTACTTGTTCTCATCCTCCACCGGGTAAACGACTATGTAACCCAGAACGTCGAACACAACCCTGTTTATTGCCTCCTGAACACCCGTACTGCCGAACTTCTTCAAAAATTCCCTGATCATCTCAAGAGCTTTTCTCTGCTTCTCGTTCAGCTCCTTCAGGATCTCGAAGTCGCTGTCTCCCGGCAGGTACTTGATGTACCCGTTCTTCGCAGCCATCCTTAAAGTCAGCTCGTAAACGGCAGAGGTTGGAACGGCGTTAAACCTCTCAACCAGCCTCTTCAGGTTCTCCTCCGGAGCCCTGTCAGCCTTGTTGGCAGCAACAACCGTCTTCATCCTCCTGCTCCTCAGCTCTCTGGCGAACTTCAAAAGCTCGTCATCTCCGTACGTCGAGATGTCCTGTCCAACTGCCCTCATCGCCTCTCTCACGTGCCACTCTTTAAAGCCAAGACCGGCAAGCTGCTCGGTTATGAACTTTACGGGATCCTTCTTCTCCATTGTTATTCTCCTGACCATCCTCTCCCAGTTCCTCTTCAGAATTCCGAAAATCCACATGTCCAGCTCTTCCTGAAGGAATTCAACGTCCTTGCACGGATCGTACTCACCAACTCCGACCTCGTTTCCCTCTTCATCAGTCGAACCAGAGGCGTCAACAACCTGAATGACCGCCTCACTCTGCCTGAGGTTGTCGAGGAACTCATTTCCGAGTCCTCTCCCTTCGTGAGCCCCGGGAACGAGGCCGGCAACGTCAATCAGCTTTACGGGAATGAACCTCCAGCCGTCAACGCACTCGTTGCACTTCACTCCAAGCTCCTCGCAGACGCACCTGACGCGAACGTGGGCTATTCCAACGTTGGGCTCTATCGTCGTGAAGGGATAGTTCGCTATCTCCACGTCAGCCAGAGTTGCGGCCTTGAAAAAAGTGGACTTCCCTGCGTTTGGTTTGCCCGCTATACCGATCTCGATCACGATTTCACCTCATAAAATCTGACATCTAATAACGACATCAACATCGTCATCTCATCCCGTCTCTCTCGTACTCCCCTTTCTTTCTCGTGCCGAGGATGCCAAGCTTTCTCACGTTTTCCCTGAGCCAGCTCGCGTATTCGGGGGTTATCTCTCCCCTCTTTTCAAAGTAGTCGATTATCTCCCTCGCCTGCTCCTCGTTCTCGCACCTCTCCAGGTGGTCGAGGACTGTTGGAAGGTTCGCTCCCTCCAGTTCCTGATAGAGGTTCGGAAACATTCTCCTGAACTTCTCCCTGTCCCACTCGATCAAATCCATTCCCCCCATTCAGTCTCTAACCTCACTTACATCGTCCTCAGAGTTTGTCTGGCTGAGCTCCTTGAGAAGCCTGACCGTGTTCTCAAGCTCTTCTCTTGCAGACGGGATTTTATCCGGCCTTTCGAACCTGAACGGGTCCTTTCTCTCGATCCTCCTGTTCCTTCCAGCTTCCCCCGATCCGGCTCCAGCTCCAGCCCCGGCCTCAAGCATTTCGAGCATTGCCTTTTCAGCTATTCTCTTATCGACCTCCGGCCTGTTCAGCCCGTCAAGTTCGACCGGTGAGCCTGTAACCTTCCCGCTCCCATTCAGGATCTCCTGCAAATTCAGCTCGGGCTTTATGATTATGCCTGCCTCCCCAACGATTGTTCCCTCCACAACGCAGCTCTCATCGACGTAAACTCTCTCAGCCTTTATGTGACCTACAACCTCACTGCCCTTCATCACGGCAACGAGCTTCCCCTCAACAGCCCCGTGAACCTTGCTGTTCTTTATTATCACAATTCCCTCGCCCTCTTCTGCCTCTTCTTTTTCCTTAATCCTGCACTTGACACTCCCGAAGAGCTCGCTGTCGATTATCTCCGCAGAAGTTGCCCTGACGTTTCCGAGAACCCTGCTCTTCTCAACCCGGATTCTGGAGTTCGTCTTTATCGTGCTGAGGTCTATAACGGTGTTTTCAGGGATCACGAGGGGGTTGATTATCTCCTCATCCTCAAGCTCCTCGAACAGCTTCTCCGCCTCTTCGAGCTTTCCGAGCCTGAGGAGCTCGAGCAGGTAGAAGAAGACGAATATTATGACGGGTAATGGGTCCTGTATCGTTATCAGGCCTCTGGCCTCGAACCCACCCTTGATTTTCACGTTTCTACCTATGTCAAGGTCGCCAAAAACGGTGAGCTTTCCCTCTATGCTCGCGAAATCGGCTATGTAAGCGTCCCCCCTGCTCACGACGTTTCCCCTGATGTTACACCAGGAGTCAATTCTGACCTCCTCTCCAACTATGTCTCCCTCAACCCTTACCTTTTCCCCGAGAATTACCTTCCTCGCCGTAATGCCGTAACCTACGCTCGACCCGGGACAGACTATTACATCTCCGCTCGCCACTATTCTGCCCTCTTCAAACCTCGTGTTCTCTGGTATAACCAGTCCGTCGAGCGTGAACATCGCTATCAGCCCAAGCGTGCCTGCAAATTATAAAAGTTTGCCGTTTTCAACTACTGTGCAGTCTTTTGTGGAATGACCAGCAGCATTTTGATGC
>Ga0256834_1001713_pt1 | contig 14493 bp, 16 predicted proteins | sample 4281140metaG_FD_190536 | JGI IMG/M metagenome (GOLD analysis project Ga0256834, IMG submission 190536) | Hydrothermal vent microbial communities from East Pacific Rise, Pacific Ocean - 4281-140 | ecosystem: Environmental > Aquatic > Marine > Hydrothermal vents | place: Pacific Ocean: East...
AGACTTCATCAAGGCTCAGGATAGTAATCCTAACGAGAAGCCGAATATAAGGAAGCAAATCTATCCCTGTCTAAATATGTTGAATATTGTTTTGCAAAAATGGAGGGGACCATATAAAGGGGGGTGGCAATGAAATTTTGGCCTTTTAAGGTATTTTTGATTATCAATCGAGTCTGACCCCTTGATTTTTCTCGAGCTAACGCCTTGATTTCAAGTTTCTTTGCATACAGTTTTTTTATAACTTTTTGATTATAAAACCCTCAAGTTCTTTCTCTGCATCTTCAAATAAATCCATTAATCTCGAAGCAGACTCTCCTAATATTTTTTCACTTAATTGGTAATTTTTCCAGCTTATAGTAAGTGGAAGCTCTACCCAACAAGTTAGCATATCCCAAAGAGCATCCAAATTCATTCCATAATACTCAGGGAAAGCTAATGACTCCTTAAGGAACAAATGCAGTTCTTCTAAAGTTTCTATTTTTTCTCCTTCAATAATAATATCCATATTACAATTTACTCTATGAGAGTAAAGGTAGCATAGTGATCAGTAGTTTTATAAATTAGTCCATCATTTGAATATAAAATTCGCTCACCACCTCTACGCCCTGAAGAATAATTAATATCTGCTTCCCTCCATACTCTACCGTCAGCTTCAGGCAATAAACCCTCTCTATTTCTAAATACGTCCCCCCCCCTATAGATTTACCTGGTGCGACATCTGTCAAATTTCCATCTCTAGGATTCCATCCCAACTCTCTAGCCTCAGCTTTAGTTATAAAGTCAACCTTCACTTGTTAGCCCATTGCCAATGATAAAGACTTCACAGTTTTTATTTCATCAAGATCAATATCATAAGAATACGACTCATCAATCATGTGTAATCCCTCCTCAATCAGGGCATTCAATTCAAGTACTGCTTCAAGTGCTAAATCACCATCATGACTTAGACTCAAGGTTTCACCATCACTATTTAATCTTATTATTATTGCTTCATTATTTTTCTCATAATCGGCTTCAATTAAGCACCCTACAACATTATCAGTTCGAACCCTCTGTACTGAAGTGATCTGGCTCAAAATACTGATAACTAGACTTTTATCAAACTTATTCTGGTCTTCACGAAAAATTAAAATTTTTGACATATATAAATACTCTTAACTAGTTCTTTAAAATAACTTCACCGGGGATTCCATATTCTTTCATCAAAGATTCAAAAAATTCTTTTGCTTTCTGATTGTTTGTAACCATTTTTAGTTCTTCAAACGGTACTTTAGGGTCTTCTAGTAATTTTTTATATCTCTCTAATTCATCACGAACCTGGTTGATAATCTTTTCACGTATGAAGTCAGGTACATTAGAACCTGGAACATAAGGGCTTTTAATTGGATCACCTACATATTTAACCTCAACAATACTAAGATTATCAAACCCATCTATATCAATTTTAGTGCCACCTCCTTCAACCGTATAGTTCCATTCATCAGTGTGCTTAATTTCATATTTATTAGCATCAGATTTTGTAGGTGTTTTCTTTTTCTTTAAACCACTAATATATTCGCCAATATTTTGGACACATTTGATTCCCGCATTATGCACCCAAGCACCAATACCACCAGCAAAGTAACTATGCGTATTACCCACCGTAAAGTTATAAACTCTTGTTGGTGTATCTATATAATCATTTTGATAGGCAACTACATCACCATCAATGGTGGCTATTGGGTCTTCCCATTCAATATCTTTAGCTTCTACCCAGCCTTTACCTTGCACCCAAAACGGATGTTCAGCAGTGGCTTCAATAATCCCTTTTTCTGTTTGGATGCGATGATAACCATCTGCCGTTCTACCTAGTAGCCCTACAACTGATTGTGCTTTATTAACAAATGAATCTTCATTTCTTGAATAGACACGGCTACCTTTTAAGATGTCTTCTACATTTACTTTGCCATCAGGTGTCCAGATGGACGTACCTGCGGGGAAACTGGCACATTTAATATCATATTCTTTCTTTTCAATATACTTCGCGAGTTTTGCATTATCTGATAATGTCCCTAGTATTTTAAGAATGGCGACTGGGTTTACATTTTGCCCAATGACTTTACCAATATCCCTTGGGCCACACTGCATAACTGTTTTGGCATCTTTTACGACACTATTAACAATAGTTTCAATTGTCCCTACCGGATCATCAATAAATTTTTGGGCAACATCCAACAATATACCTGGGTCTTTTAAAAGATCCCAAAGGTCATTAAGTTGATCACCCACACCTTGTAAAATACCTTCTAATAAGTGTATGACTGTATTTGCAGCAACTTTTGCTTTTTCAACAAAATTTCCTGTTACACCACACCAAAACCCATCACAGGTTGCTTCTGTATAGGCTTTATCTGTCCATTTCGTTTCACAAACAATTTTCTCTGGATCAACGCCTCCTCCGTTACCTCCTCCGTTACCGTCTCCGTTATCGTTTCCGTTACCGTCTCCGTTACCGTCTCCGTTATCGTCTCCGTTACCGTCTCCGTTATCGTCTCCGTTACCGTCTCCGTTACCGTCTCCGTTACCGTCTCCGTTACCGTCTCCGTTACCGTCTCCGTTACCGTCTCCGTTACCGTTACCGTCTCCGTTATCGTCTCCGTTACCGTCTCCGTTACCGTCTCCGTTACCGTTACCGTCTCCGTTACCGTCTCCGTTTCCGTTTCCGTCTCCGTCTCCGTCTCCGTCTCCGTCTCCGTCTCCGTTTCCGTCTCCGTTTTCGTTGCCGCTTCCGTTGCCGTTGCCGTTTCCGCTACCGTTTCCGTTTCCGCTACCGCTAGGGGGGTTGGTAACAGGATTCCCTGGATCCATTGAGGGGGCAGAAGTTGGGTTTGCGTAGCGTGCTTTTTCTTGAGCTGCTTCTGTACTCTTTTTTGCTGCTACTGAATTGCCTGCTATTTCATGACTTACTGAGGCTACTTGAAATCGTGCTGCTTGTGACCCTTGCCCTACTGTTACCATCGCTCCTGTTGCCAGCAAAAACGTCAAAATCAGGTACTGCGTCATTGATTGACCAGCTTGTTTTAATAATGATGATTTACCAATTTTTTGGTTTAACATAATACAATCCTGACATTTTCTTATTTAGTTCAAGTTATATAAATACAATAGAAGCTATTTTCTCTTTTTACACCTACTCTGTTGAGTAGTTTTATCCTTTTTTCACTGCTTATTTTCTACGTTTAACTATTTTTTTAGGCTTGGCAACAAGTTTTGCTTTTTTAGGACTGTATTGTCTTACACCTGAACGAATCTTATTTTTTAATTGAGTTAATCGCTGTCTTTGCAAATCATTCACACTTAATAACTGCTCTCCTTTCTCTAAGGTTACTTCTGCTTGCCTCACACGGGTTAGTGCCAAGTTATACCAAGCTTTTCCATGCTGTGGATTTTGTTGAACAACATTGTTATACGCTGTAATTGCTGCGGCATACTGACCAGTTCTGTAATAAATATTACCTAGTTTGAACCATGCCTCAGAATAATTTGGGTGTTGATTCGTATATTGAATGAAAAGTGTTTCCGCCGCAGATAAGCGCCCTTCTTCATATGCTTTATATGCTGCCGCTAAGCCTGGAGCATAGCTACTGCTAACATTTTTTGGCGTTCCTTTTTTACTGCCTAACCCTGAAGTCAGAGAAGGAATAGTTGAACACGCTGTCAAGCTAGTTAACAAAATGAGCAAAGTAGTAACTTTTAAAATTTCCAACTTTATTTTTTTGATCTTATACATCCCTTATCTCCAATTTCATGCCTGTTACTAACCCTAACTTTTTAATACTTCCTGAGGCTAATTCCAATGTTGTTGACGCTTTCAAGCAAGCTGCTATCTTCCATGGTTGCAAGTTATTTACACATTTTAATACAGTGCCATCCTTTGCAAGAAAAAGTACATCTAATGGAATTTTCATTCCAATCATATGAATGCTACTACACTGTTTAAGCAGCATTCCTGTATTATTATTGAGAAGCTCTTCCCCCAGTAAACCTTTTGCTTTATGGTAAAAGCTATCAGGAATACGCACTTCAGTAAAAAGAGCCTTATCTGAATTACTTAAAAAGATATTGCAAAATTTATAAGACATCCCTGTTGTTTAAATAAACTTAAAGTACATCTTTTAATTTCATGGCTATCGGAAACATAAGAATCATAAAAGTTGTAGGAAAAATAAACGCAACTAAAGGAAAAACCAATTTAACAGGCGCTTTAAGAGCCAATTCTTCAGCCCGTTGAAAACGCTCAATTCTCCGTTGATCAGCTTGTACTTTTAAACTTTCACCTAAATTTGAGCCTGTTCTTTCTGCTTGGGCAATGGTGGAAACCAAACTTGTTACTTCTCTTATATTTAACCGTTCTGCCATATTACGCATTGCATCTAAACGCGAGATTCCTGCACGCATGTCTCGTTGCACAATCATTAATTCTCTTTTTAGAGGACCTTCTGGCCCTTTTTCTGTCGCTTGCAATAAAGAGCCACTAAAGTTTAAGCCTGCTTGTACCCCCATAGTTATATAATCTAGGTAAATGGGAAGTGCTCTAACTATTTTAAGCTCCCTACTCTTTCTCTTATCGTTTAAGCTAATTAAAGGCAGTATAAAGCCAACTAAAGAAGCTAAAATGACATAACTTAAGTTCATCCTATCAAGCATATTTAAGGAAAACCATGTACTTAAAGAAAACAAAACGGACGAAAGTAATTGCAGACCAAAGAATTGTTCTGGATTAAATAAATAGATTAACTCTGATTGTTTTAATCGATCCTTTAACCAAAGAATATACCCAATAGGAAGATACTGTGCAGGCACCGCCAACAGATTTAAAAAAGGCCACAACGGCTTCATTAAGAAAGGAATAGGATCCTTATAAATACGATCTTCAGATGGCACAGGGTTTTCAACACTACCAACCATAAATACAAAGAAAACAACCACTAGGCTCGCCAATAGTGGAATAAGTAATGCTATGGCTTCTTGACTAAACATCAATATTTACTATTTTTCTAATAAAAAAGTAGCCCAATAACTCCATAACAAAAATAATTGTCAAAACCACCCAACCGATGGGATCTGTAATTAGCCTAGACATGATTTCAGGCTCCATTTTATAGAGAATGAACCCCAAGAATATAGGCAAAAGTGTCATTACGACACCTTGTAATCTTCCTTGTGCAGTCAGGGCTTTTATTTTCCCCTCTGTTTCAAGTTTCTTTCTTAAGGTTACTGATAAACGATAAATTGCATCGGACAAGTTCCCCCCTATCTCCCGTGAAATCTTGATAGCTGTCGCTACTAATGTAGCTTCTTCAATAGGAACTCTCTTAGAGAAATTATCAAGCGCGTCATTAAAGTCTACACCAAGGCGTACTTCTTTCATGACCAAAGCAAACTCTTGAGAAACAGGCCCACTATCCTCTTGAATAGCCACTTCTAAAGATTGATTAAGACTCGATCCGGCTTGCATTGCCCTAGAAACAGACATCAAGAAATCAGGTAATTGACTTGTTAAATGCGACATTCTTCTCTTTTTAAGGAAGAAAATAATTATTCTTGGTATAGCAATTGCTCCAATTGCGAATATAAGTGCAAGTGCATAAGCACCTGTTATCAAGTAAGTTAGATAAAAAATAATAAGTATTAAAACTAGAGACAATATAAACATTGTTTGAGGAGGGATAAATAAGAACATCTCAACCATATTGTTACGTATTGTTGTATGGAATGATTTTTTATAATCAGCATATGAGTTTTGTAAAATATAAATACTTATCATCAAGAGAAAGACAACCGTAATGCTCACAAGTATAGGGATAATTAACACTAGGCATCTCCTTTTGAAAAAATACTGACATCAACTTGTATACCCTTACTTCTTAGGGTTTCATAAAAAGCAGGGATTTGCCCTGTAGCTACAAAATTACCTTCCACTTTGTTGTTTTCATCATACCCAGTTTGATCATAGCAAAAAATTTCACCCAACTGAATTCTGTTATTATCAATCCCTGTAACCTCTGTGATACTAGTAATCTTTCTACTACCACAAGGGAAACGTGTTTGCTGGATAATGAGATCAATAGAAGAAGCTATCTGCTCTCTAATTGCCCTAGAGGGTAAGTCCATCTCCGCCATAAGAACCAAAACCTCAAGACGTGATAAACAGTCAGTTGCATTATTAGCATGTAATGTTGTTAATGAACCATCATGACCTGTATTCATCGCCTGCATCATATCTAAGGCTTCACCACCACGACACTCCCCAACAACAATTCTATCTGGCCTCATTCTTAAGCTATTTTTCACCAAATCACGAATAGGAACTTCACCCTTTCCTTCTTGATTTGGAGGTCTTGACTCAAGTGAAACTAAATTAGGTTGGTACAGCTTTAATTCTGCCGAGTCTTCTATTGTAACAATACGTTCACTATCTGGAATACTATTAGAAAGTATATTCAACAAAGTTGTTTTACCACTACCCGTTCCGCCAGACACAATAATATTTTGTCTATTTTCAACAGCCTTTTCAATAAATTTCATCATTTCAGGCGAGACAGAACCAAATTTAACCAAGTCTTCCCCATGAAGACGTTGCTTCATAAACTTTCGAATTGTAATACTTGGTCCTTTTAAAGCCAAAGGTGGGATGATTGCATTTACACGAGAACCATCTTTCAATCTTGCATCAACCAAAGGCGAGCTCTCGTCAATTCTCCGTCCCAATGGTGTAACAATTCTTTCTATAGCATAAAGAACTGCTTGATTACTTGAAAATGTCACATCAGATTTAAAAAGTTTTCCATTTTTTTCATAGAAAATCTCCTCAGCAGAATTAACCATAATTTCACTGATATCATCTTCCTCTAGCATAGGCTCTAGCGGCCCCAAGCCGACAGCCTCGGCTAATACTCGTTTTACCAACTCATTTTCTTCGATTTCTGCTGGAAATTCTTTATTCTTTTTACTATCAGAAACAATACCTATCAGTATTTTCTCTGTTAAAGCTCTAAGTTCATCATCGGACATTTCATGAATATCTAATCGCCGTAAGTCCATCTTTTGCAGAAGCCGCTCATGTACAATTATCTGCCATTCTTTGTAAATTATTTGTACGGGGCTTAACTTATTTTCAAAAGCCTCTATATTGCTAGCAACCGAGGCTAATTTCTTATTATGACCAGAAGAAGCTTTTTCAATCACGTCACTATCAGAGGCAATTATAGAAGCTACATCATTGGATGACTTATTCTTACCACCTAGTTGGCTAACTTTAATAATATAATTATGAATTCTTATTTCATCATCATCTAAAAGAGGTCCATATTCTGACACCTCTTCATCATTAACAAAGGTAGCACCACCTTTTGATTTATTATTATAAATATAAATCCCATCATCAGCTTCAACAAGCTGAGCATGATCAGAGCCTATTCTCCAACCATAAAGACGCAAAACACTATCAGAGCCTTTTCCAATAATTGCATTCTTTTGATTGCAGACTATTTTTTCTACCTTCTTGCCACCTGATGTCCAAGCTTCAACTTCAAACATTTACTACTCCAATATATCCGTAACAAATGACGGGCCTCTAATATCCCTATTTAAAGGCACCTGCAATGACTCTAAAGTTTGTATCTCTTCTCGCAGGTGGATAGGAGTATTATTTTCAGTTTTGGGGGTTACCAGCTCAGGTGTAACTAAAAATATCAATTCGCGCTTTGCAAAATTCTTCCCTTTAGTTTTAAACAAATTACCTAAAATAGGTATATTCCCCAGAAAAGGAATTTGAGCTGAATCATTTCCTCCCGTAACATCCAATAAGCCTGCAATTGCAATTGTCCTACCGTGGTAAGCATTAATTGTCGTTTTTGCGCTTGTTTTCTTAAGACCTGGAACACCCAATACTGAGACACTAGTATCCACCGAACTTACCTCAACATTTAGCTTTAAAATAATTTCATTCTTCCTGTTGACCGTCGGCTCCATATTAACTATCACACCATAATTTTGAAATGAAACTTGAGGCCCATTGTTAGTTGTATAAACGATAGGCAGACTTCCTCCAACAGTAAATTCGGCAGTCTCACCGCTACGAGCAAGCAACTCAGGACGAGATAGTGTTCTTGCCCGCCCATTTGATTCAAGAAAATTAAGCCTAGAAAGTATATTTGTTGCAAAACGAAGATCCACAACAGGATCATTCGGAGCATCAGAAAGAAGATTCACAAAATCCACCCCATTAACCGCCCCAGACTGAGGAACTATTCCAAATCTATCATTGCTAATTATTGGTGTTGCCGCGGTAAATATCGGACCTGCCGCACTTTCATCCCACTTAATGCCAAGTTGCCTACCATAATTTGAATCTATTTCAGCCACATGTACTTTAAGCCTAACCATGCGTTCTTTTACAAACAATTTAGGTCTAATCAATGATGATACATTTGGAACTTTCCCTAATACGGATTCAAGTATCTTTATATTACGTGGATCAACTTCTCCATTGACCACAAATCTTTTTCCCGCTCTCCTAATCTGTACAGCCTCAACACCAAAAGCAGCCAGCATTTTTCGTATTTGATACTCATTAAATTTATTTGGATTCACTAAAGAAACAACGTTTGGAATCTTCCCAATAACTGATTGAAAAACTTTTTGATCAACAGGAGAGATTTTACCTTCAATAATTATATGCTTATCTACAGCAGTAACTCGCAAACCAGGAAATGTTCTTAAAAGTGACTGGGCAATCACTTTTCTACTAGCGATATTTGCTTCCATTATTCTAAATTTATAATTTATTGCTTTACCATTTTTTAACCATATCTTTACATCAGTCTCACCAGGGCCCGTGGGGATAAATAATATTTGCCCATCTTCGAGCACTATCGTCTGCAAGATACTGTCTTTACCAACAGCTACCCTAGCAACTTTACCAACAGCTACCGGGCGAACTTGACCAACGTACAAGTTCATTGAACGATCTGCCCACGATGCCATACTAAACAACAATAGGATGGATACAATTACACTATAAAATACTTGTTTTCTATTCACTTGACGTCCTTATCTAAATTCAATCCATCTTTAAATACAAGCGATACCTACTGCGCTGGCGTACTTTCTTTAATAATTTTTTCTATTTTATCTACCTGCTTTTTGATATCTTGTTGCCTCTCAATACGAGGGTAACTATTCTTATCAAAAGTTAAAGCTGGAGAATTAATAACAATATCAGAGCGCTTTTTTACACCATTGCCTTTATTCTTATCAGATACAAATGATAACTTTGCCCTAGCACTAGGAGAATAATACTCATACGTACTTATACCATCTTTGTCTTCATAGGTAGCAAAAAGACCATCAAGCGTCTTCACTTGTACTCGCATTAGATCTTTCGAATTCCTCAGAAAGAAAATTATACTCCCCAAGTCTTGAGCCAATGCTAGTTTAGTTGCGTCATTTATAGGTACGCCAACTGTAATATAACTATAGGTAGGTATTTGACCACTTTGATCAATTGGAATTCGATACTCTTCATCCTTTGCAACCAACGGATTGCGATCAACAGATAATACTTTAATTTTTGATAATAATGGAACCAGTATTTTATTGTCAGCTTGTTGCTTTGCTTTAGTAACATCAAGCAGAGATGCAGGCTCAACTTTTGATTTTTCAGTAAGGACTAAAATATCCACAAAATCACCAGGGACAAGCATATGCGAATTACTTTTCTTCGCATCCACTTCTAGGGTTACTGCCGTACCACCATCTTTTAACAAATCAGAAAACCTATCTACCGCACTCCCACCTAAGTAAGAGCTATATACAATCTGTCCACGTTTCAAAGGCACATTAGATATTTGACCAAAATACCTTGAAGCATTTGCTGGAGAGATTGCACCTTTCGCAACAAATTCAGCAGGGTATTCAACAGGTGCAACCATTGATGCCTTTAAAACATCACCTTTATTAATATTACCAACCGCAACAACCACTTTAGTAGTATTTGCCACATCAGGTTTATATGCACCTTGAATTTCTTTCTCTTTATTTTTTAGGTATGTTTGGGTTAAAAAGAAAGTAGCTCCACCCAAAACCAAGGCAATAACTAGCATCAACCATATATTTGTTTTTTTCTTCATAACTGGATTTAATACCTAGGAAATAAGGGACACTTATAATAACTGATAAATACTACCTAGGGCTAGCAATAGAGTCTGAATACCTTGCATATTCCACCTTAAGGGACTGTTCTAACAGTTCAATGGCACTTAAACCACTCCCCTTATTACATTTTCTATCAAGCTCAGGAGCACAATCATTACCTCCTGTACCTGGAACAGGAATAACAAAGAGTGAAATAACCAAAATTGACAGACCAAGAATATACTCGACCATCGAAGCACCTTTGGCTTTACGTTTATTTATCGACATAAACGCCTACCACTTTTGTGCGACCATTGTTATCTGGAATAAATGACAGAACAAGCTCATCAGAACCCTTCTGCATGATTAGGCTAGCACCCCCAAAGTTTTTCACCATTTCAGTTGCCATATCCGCGTATACTTCCTGCCAGCCATTACGCTCAAAATGTGATTTATAATGACTAAGATTACTTAAAACGCTACCCGGAGAGTCATAAACCGTAGTTCGACTTTTTTTACCCATATCAATAGTTGAAAGGTCAGATAGTTTTTTAGTACCTGGCGTCATCGGGTAAAATAACTCGACTTTAGGTTTTGAAGAAAGCCCTTTTATCGCACCTGGTTCACTAATACTGATCAGGCCACTTGCTTTAATTGGAGACCCACCATAAGAACCCATACCGTTTTCTTTTGCATTTCTAACTTGAACAGATGTTAAATACTTTCCATTGAAGTTTGTATGGTAGATCCAGTCAGGTGTTTCAACAGTCCTTATTTTCCCCTCCCATAGTTTTTGATAAAATGCTCTAATTTGTTTATTCTCTTTTGATGATTGAAAAGAAAATGATGCAAACTTATAACCATTAACATCCAACTCTCCACCGCCAATTTTATGAACATTAAAAAAGCTCGGAAACTTAAAAACACTTGTTGACTTAGCACAAACTACACTATTCACATTAGCCACAAACAATAAAACAAAGAAAAATAAATTTAGCTTAATCATATTTAAAAACCAACACCTAATTGTTCTTCATCCAAAAGCTCATCTGAATTTATATAAAAATCATTCCCACTCTCATCATAATCCATCATATCCAAATCTTCACTAAGGTTTAGTATACTAACTATTGGATTAGTAAAAATATACTGGTAGGCTTTTGACGCAAGCCTCATCACAGGCCTTGCTGGCTGCAACTTATTAACCTCCTCTTTAACATCATCTCGACCTCCTGCCCCCCAACCATCAACCAATAATGATTTTGACGTTGTCATTTTCATAGTGTCTGCACCAGAGGAAAATGCAGACATCCAAGAAGGTGATTTGACCTCCAAACTTAAATTATCAACGATATAGTAACCCTTCTCATTCATTACTTTACTGCCATCCAAAGTAGCTACTCCTGTAGCATACATCACCTTTTCTTCAAGCCCTCCACCATACTGAACTATTTTTGCTAAAGCTGCCGTCTTTGAAACAGCATCAACGGCAGTTTTAATTTTACCAATTTCAGGCTGATCAGCTTCACTATATACACCAATCGTCATTGCATTTCTTGCAGACGAACCTCTAGCCCCAATAAGGGTCGTATAATTTTGAGACCCTGACTTGCTATCAACAAAGTAATGCAAACTATCTACTTTCAAGTTATTATTTTCCTGACCAGTATAAACAAGGGTATCACCATCCGCTAAAATCCTTTGCTGAGCCTCACCCAATAAACGCACATCACTCTTCGCCCCTGTTTTCCCTCTCCCATTATGCCAAACCGATGACTCCCAAACTACATACTGCGCAGACTGCTCAGTTTTATGCCTGATATCCATATACTTAGCTAAAACTGGTATCAAAATAAAAAGACTAATAAGTATCGTACTTGAAACCACTAGAAACTCGACCCACACTACACCTTTTTGCCTCCTATTGGTTGTTACCACTACGCTTTCACAAAACACTAGATAAAACCCCTTGAGCAAATAAAATATCAGTTGCATCATATTCAATAAGCCTAACTTGCCAATACGGATTAAATAGATTGCCAAACTCTTGCTTTTTATCAAATTCGCGATCAAACCCACTTAATTTACCATCAATGCTATCAGGAGAACGAGAAAAATAAACTTGGGCCTTAGCGACAGCAAACATATAGTTATCACCTTTTGATAAATTACCCTCTTTTTCTATATCAAAAGAACCACCCGACAAATTAGCAACTTTATTTGATGTCCTCACTCCACTTTGATTCTTTGCAAAAGAAACAACAAACTCTGGCCCTACAACAGCACCCTCTTCACTTGGGTTAAGTTTATAAAAAGAGTTCAGCATTCCTGCAGAACCAATTTTATTGTCAGAATAATCATCAGCCGCATCCCCAGCCGCCCCACAATTACGCCCACCTGCTGCCGTACCCCACTCTGCCTGGCGAACCTTACACCCCCAAAACCACCAACTACTACTAGTATCCTTATAATATGTATCATAACTAGAGTCGTTTGTAGCATGAGCCGCACCGCCACCCAAATCAATATCCACATGACCCGTCAACCAGTCTGGGCCAGGCCAATTCAGATAAAACACAACCGTATCCATTGCGCTCCATTCCCATAGGTATTTACCATTTTCTTTATTGAGAGCAAATTCATTGCCACCTCTTTTGTTTATTTCTACTATAGAAAAATCCAACCAGTTATAACTTCTTCCTGTAGCTTTTTTAGTGCCGACAAATCCGAAGCCAGACCCATCTGTTTTTTCTGATTTTTCAACAATCCCTTTAAAACTATTATAATCAGTTAAAGCATCTGAGGCTGATGAACCATTTGATGACAAATCGCTCTCCTTAATCCTCTTTACCGATTGCAATATTTTTTTTATAGCAACAGGTGTAAACAAAGCTGACACAATCACATCATCTGCGGCATTTGACTTATTATTATCATCCCTAACTTTCTCAAGAACTTGATTAAATATTGCGGCCGTTGCTATATGAACTGCTGCTTGTGACTGAGAAAGTGCTTCAATCGCCCCATGTTCCACAGCAATCGGCTCAGACATATAAGCAATGTCTAACAAATCATTCGCAGTACCAATACCTTGTTCTAGCCAATTCATAGCATTATAAAACTGCGTACCACCATACGGAAACCAGCTAACATAGCTTGCTATTTCCTTTAGTTTTTTTGAAACCTCATGTATTTGTCGTGACCATGAATGCAGCGCCACTAGCTGACCAATTGCCAACTGATTAGCCACCATAGCTCGATTGGTATAAGCCATATAGTTCATTTCTCTTGCAACCACATTAGCAGAGCTATACGTTGCTGCATCAACAGCATTTTGAAGTTTTAATTTATGTGTGACAATTTGTCCGCTATTAAAAACGGAAAATAGGGATAGACCCAAAGCTGAAAAGAGAATCAGCGTAAGCACTGTGGCGTAGCCTTTTTGTTTTTGGTTTAACACTATAGCCCACCATTAAAAACTAGTTTAAATTACAAACGAATCAAACCAGCATTACACATTAAATAAATACCACCCCAAATGAATTTGAGTATTTCATATGGGGCAATACATTTCATCTTAGCTTCAAAGCAAGCTTACTATCTATTACCTGCTTCAACTTTTGATGAGTCATGAAATGTATTCATGTTTGACTTTATACCAGCACTGTCATCAGAATCATCGGCAGCTTCCGAAGCTTTTACAGTAGATTCAGCTGCTTTTACATTTTCACCTGATATTTCCTGAGCCAAACTAGCCACTTGATGCTGCACTGCCTCACCAAAATAACTGTATGCACCAATTGCTGCAACAGCAATTAAAGCTACAATAATAATATACTCAGTCATACCTTGACCCAGCTGCTTTTTCTTCATTGATCCTGAAATCATTTTTTACTCCATTTAACTTTAATTTAGAAATTTATGCTCAACATAAAACCTCGAAAGGCTCATAACTAAGACTTATAAGCTCTTTAGAACTAGAAGTAAAGTATTTTGCCCAACAAACGGCCACCGATACGATTTTCACGACAAACTGTTTTTATTGAAAACAACCAACTTAGACGCCAAATCTGTTATTTTTTGCCTCACATATACCCTCTTAACAGTCATAAGAAGCCTCCCCTCCCTAAAAAACGGCATTCTTGGGTCATTTTTCTGATTTCTGAGCACCTAATACTTTTGATAAATTCAAACTCAACCACTATGCACTGAAGTGCATAGGTTGCCTTTGGACTAAAGTCCTATTCTAATATCATATTGCCCGTCCCCCCATTTGGAGGACGATGATGTTCTAAATATTCTTGGATCATTTTATCC
>Ga0256834_1001714_pt1 | contig 14488 bp, 14 predicted proteins | sample 4281140metaG_FD_190536 | JGI IMG/M metagenome (GOLD analysis project Ga0256834, IMG submission 190536) | Hydrothermal vent microbial communities from East Pacific Rise, Pacific Ocean - 4281-140 | ecosystem: Environmental > Aquatic > Marine > Hydrothermal vents | place: Pacific Ocean: East...
CTAAACAAAACAGCAGATGCTGCTAGTAAAACTAAAGAATACTTATACATTTAACACTCTCCATCATTATTAATTTTATTGATTATAATGTTTTCTTTATTAAGTTTAGATTTTCTAAAAGTCAACTATTTAAATAGTTTTATTTATAATGCTCAAAAAACCACAAAAAGGAGTACATCAAACCTGGTGTTTTTATAATACTTTCATCTTTTATAAAAGTTTTTGCTTCACTTTTGGGAAGATAAATAACTTCTATATCCTCTTCTTCTAATCCCCCACCATCATTAATACGAATACTTTCATCAACAGATGCAAAATAAAGTGTCTGCTTACCTCCTGCAAATCCAACGGCAGTATGAAAAGAGGTAATTTTTTCTATTTTTTCCAAAGGCACATCGTACCCACACTCTTCATAAATCTCTTCTTTTGCAATCTGCTTTAACGGCTTATCTTTGTCAACGAGTCCAGCACAAAGCTCAATCGTCATACCATCACCATTTTTTAGATAAATAGCAGGTCTAAACTGTTTTACTAAAACAAATGATTCTCTATCTTTGTGGTACAAAAGTATAGCGACACTATCGTATGTATCTACTACTTCCCAATCCCTTAAAACTCCATTTCTCTCAAATATTAACTTTTGAGATTTTACATACTGTGGATTTTCATTTGGTCCTAGTTTTATTATTTTTATCATTTTATAAGTATCCAAGAAGCTAATCCTAAAAAGCTAAAAAAGCCTACAACATCAGTAACAGTTGTCAAAAGAACTGTACTTCCAACAGCGGGATCAATATTTAACCTTTTTAGCATTAACGGTATAAAAGCACCAAAGAAACCAGCGGTCAATATATTTATCACCATAGAAGCCGCTATTATCCAACCTAAAAGATGTTCTCCAAACCAAAAGTATGAGATAACACCTAATATTACTGCAAATACAAAACCATTTAAAAGTGAAAGTAAAACCTCTCTTTTTATAGTATCTTTAGCATTTTCCAGCTCAATATCACCAAGTGCTAACCGTCTAACTGTAACTGTTAGAGTTTGTGTTCCAGCATTTCCTCCCATAGATGCGACTATTGGCATCAAAATCGCCAAGGCTACAAAAGCTTGTATCGTTTGATCAAACATTTGTATAACAAGTGAAGCAGCAATTGCAGTTATGAGGTTTAAAAAGAGCCAAGACCCCCTCTTTTTAGCAGATTCAAAAAAATTCTCCTCTTCCTCAGCCTCATCATCAACTCCAGCTAAGTTATAAATCTGCTCCGTTGCACTCTCTTGCATATAATCATATATATCATCGGAGGTGATTCGACCTATTAACTCTCCATTTCGACCAACAATCGGCACAACAAAAAGATCATGGTCTTGAAATTGATTTGCTACATCTTCAAGCTTATCGGTATCTCGAATATATCTAGGCTTAAAATCCTCTTTTCTATCTGAGAGTGCCTCTTTATAAGTTTTTGAAAAATCAAAAATCAAAAGGTCTTCCAAAGAGATAGCAAACATCAGTTTATTAAATGAATCTGTAATAAAAACTTGATGAATATTTGTAAGTTTACCATCTTTTTTGGCAATTTTAAGCCTATTAATTGAATCTTGTATAACTTCATCATAACTTGCACTAAAAAGCTCAGTTTGCATGATGGCACCAGCACTCTGTTCATCATATTTTTTAAGTTTTTTAATTCCCTCTTGATCTTCTTTATCAAGAGCTGCTAAAATTTCATCAGCTTTATCTTTATCAATATCTTCGATATCTTGTAAAAGATCAGTTGCATCATCACTATCTAACTCTTCTACAACTTCGATTAAGTCATCTTGATGAAGATGGTCTATAAAGTTTCTAAGATGTTTTTCTGGAAACTCTAGTGCAATATCTCCGAGATGTTCATTTGGAATTTTCTTTAAATACTCCAGAAAAAGAGTCTCATCATATTTAGCAATGTTTTTCAAGGTTTTTGCAATTTCATTATCAGAATAAGTAGAATGATCAGGGTCTTTTAGAAACTCTTCTATAGTCTCTATAAAACTTTCTATATCTTTATTATCTATAGCCATTATATCCCCTCTTGCAATAGTTCTTCTATTTTACCTTTATACTCTTTAACTACTTTCATAAATTCTTTTCTTTTAGCTCCTGATAAGCCATTTTTAAAAACAATTTTGCGTTCTGGATTTATCCATCTATCATTCAGACTCAAACCAAAATGAAGGTGCGGACCTGTACTTCTTCCACTATTTCCAAGATATGCTATTAAAGCTCCTTTTTTTACAGTTTTTCCACGAACTCTATTATTAAATTTACTCAAATGTGCATAGAGAGTTTTATATCCATTAGGATGTCTTATGATAACAGTTTTGCCATAACCTCCTTTAGTTCCCATAAATATAACCTTACCTCTATATGCAGCTTTGATAGGAGTTCCACTTGGACCAGCATAATCTATACCATGATGAGCTCGATATTTTTTTAAAATTGGATGCCATCTTTTTTTAGTAAAACGAGATGAAATACGACGATATTTACAAGGAACCATAAAAGAGTTTGTATCAGTTGCTTTTGCTTTGTCATCATAATAGGCTCCATCTTCATTTGCAAAAAGATAATACTTCTTAAATCTATTTTCATACATAGCAGCTTGAATCTCTTGTGTGCCATAAAATCGTCCAAGTCGCATCTTTTTTGTATAAAAAACAACCAATTTATCACCTAATTTTAACTTTGTAAAATCTATACTGTTTTTAAACATCTGTTCAAGCTCAACTGCAAGAGGAAAATTTCCAGTTTTATTTAAAATATCCTTTGAGAATATATCATCAAAAGATATTAAAAGTCTCTCCTGTTTTGTTTGGTATAAAATAGGATCAACACTCATAGAATAACTTTGATTGTCATCTCTAACTATATGGAGTTGAAGCTCTTCATTTAGAGGTATCAAAGCTTGTAAAACTTCATAATTCTCATCTCTTAAAATATTACAAATTGTGCCACTTCTGATATCTTCAGCTAACTTCTCATCTTCTGAATCCAAATCATAATATAGCCTTAAAGGAAGCATATTTTCTTGCAAAAAAGCCAAAAGTGTCTCACCACTCTTCCAAATCTTATCCTCAACTCTATTATCATAAAGCTCATAAGCCAAAAGAGACTTTACACCAAACATCAATATAAATAGTAATTTTATAAGTTTCAAACACTAACCCTAAAGTAAAAAATAAAGAACAATTATACAGAATATTTATTGTATAATCATCTCAAACTACTAAAGGTCATAAATGTTAAAAATTTTTACACTTATTTTTACTCTTTTACTCACAATTCTTAATGCAGATATAAACCTGCATCCTCATCAAGCAACAATCAATAAGACAGATAAAGGGTATCTTTACATCAATGATAGTAAAGATTTTCAAATTGGTTCAAGTGGTATAGTTATTCACTCTTTTGATGAAAATCACCAAACAATTGTGGCAAAAGTAACTGTTATAGATAAAAAAGATAATTTTGCAATTTTAAAATATAAAAGTTTTAGTGGACCTATTCAAGATGCACTTCCATCATATAAAATTACTCCCAAAGAGGGTGATAAAGTAATTTTAAACTATCTTTATGAGAGAGCTTTAGCCATCACACCTGATAAAAAAACATTTAATTATGTAAAAGAAAAGTTTGATCTTATTGATTGGATACATCCTGATATCTTTGCTTCAAGATTATCTATTGATTTCACACCAAAGCCTGAAAAAAGTGACTTTAGAGATGAGTGCAGAAATAGTGATTTTGCACTACTATTTTTTGTTATTGAAGATAGAGGATATTTTGTAGATTGTAATAGTTTTAAAATCTTACACAAAATAGAGATGGGAAAAACAACTGATGAAAAAGCTAAAGTTCCATTTTATAACCAACTAAAAGAGATAAAAGGCAGAATGTTTGGGGTTATGGGTGGAGATGCAATAAAAGAGTATCACTCATACTATAAAAATCTTTTAGGACTATAAATTATGATAGATAAAAAACATTTCAAAGTATTTAAAGATATCGTAGGTGATGGAAATATCTATGATGATAAAGCACACATGATAGCCTACTCTTATGATGCAACTAGGGAGAGATTTGAGCCTGACTGCGTTTTATTTCCAAGAGATGAAGAGGAGGTGAGTAAAATATTAAGATATTGTAACGAACATAAAATTTTAATCACCCCAAGGGGTGCTGGGAGTGGATTTACAGGAGGTGCACTTCCAATAAATGGAGGCATAGTCTTAGCTTTTGAAAAACATATGAATAAAATACTAGAAATTGATATGGACAATATGTTAGCAATTGTGCAACCAGGAGTAATAAATATGACTCTTCAAAAACATGTTGAAGAGTTAGGACTCTTCTATCCTCCAGATCCAGCGAGCGAAAACTACTCTACACTTGGCGGGAATGTAAGCGAAAATGCAGGTGGAATGAGGGCTGCAAAATATGGCATAACAAAAGATTATGTGATGGCTCTTCGTGCAGTTTTAGCAAATGGAGAGATTATAAGAGCTGGTAAAAGGACTATAAAAGATGTAGCAGGATACAACATAGCAGGAATCTTAACAGCAAGTGAAGGAACTTTAGCAGTTATCACTGAAATAACTTTAAAACTACTCCCAAAACCAAAATTTGCCTCTTCATATATGGCAGTTTTTCCGAGTGTTGACAATGCTATGAATGCTGTTTTTAAATCCCTCTCTCTTGGTGCAAACCCAGTTGCGATGGAGTTTATAGATGCACTGTCGATAAAAGCTATAAAAGAAAAACTTGGCATAAATCTTCCAGAAAATGCTGGAGCACTTCTAATAGGCGATATTGATGGAAATGTAAAAGAGGAGATAGAGTTTCAAACCAAGATACTAGAAGAGTCATTTAAAGAAAATGGGGCAAATGATTTTAAAGTTTCAAAAAGCGAAGATGAGAGAAAAGAGATTTGGAATGCGAGAAAAAATGTATCACAATGTGTAACTATATATGGAAGCAAAAAACTAAATGAAGATATTTCAGTACCAAGAAGCAAGCTTCCAGATGCATTAAGAGAGATATACAAAATTGGTGAAAAATATGGTTTTTCAGTTCCCTGTTTTGGACATGCAGGAGATGGAAATATCCATGTAAATGTTATGGTTGATGGGAGCAATAAAAAAGAGCTAGAAGATGGTCATTGTGCCATAGAGGAGATATTTAAACTTATTGTTGATATGGGCGGAACTCTTAGTGGTGAACATGGTATAGGTTTAAGTAAAGCTCCGTTTATGGATATCGCATTTAACAAAGCTGAACTTCAACTTTTTAAAGAGATAAAAAAGGCTTTTGATCCAAATAATATTTTAAATCCTGGCAAAATGGGATTATGAAAAGAAGCAGGGATCCTTTAAAAAGATCATTAAAAAACTTTTTATGGGATCATAAACTACTTCATTATGCCTCTTCTTTAAGTTTTCATACTATCTTGGCACTAATTCCTATACTGCTTATTTCTCTTTATATTTTTACACAACTTCCAATATTTGTCGAATATTATCAAGGCTTAACTGATTTTATATTCTCATCACTTATGCCAGTTCATCATGATATAGTTTTTGAAAATATAGAAAAATTTTTAAGCAATACTGCAAGTCTAGGTTTTATTGGTGTAATATTTGTCTTATATGTATCTATCATGTTTTTTGATGATTTTGAGTATGTTATAAATAAAATATTTAAAAAAAAACCTAGAGATTTTCTTCACTCCATCTCTATCTACCTTGTTTTAACCATATTTATTCCTTTAGGGTTGATAGTTTCAATATTTTTATCCGTAAAAACTAACTTACTTTTAAAAAGCTACCAATATACAGGCTGGATTGATACCCTGACTATCTCATCTTATTTAATTATTTGGGCACTATTTTTTATCATCTATATCATCTCCCCAAATGATAAAGTTTATTTTAAAAGTGCCTTTTTAAGTTCCCTTCTTGCATCTAGTATATGGTATAGCTCTAAAACAATTTTTGTATTTTATGTGACAATTAATAAAACTTACACCACAATTTACGGCTCTTTTAGCACAATTATGCTCTTTTTGATTTGGATTTACCTCTCATGGATTATTTTTCTTTTTGGGGCAAAACTTTGTTATAATTTAAATGTAAGCCAAAAAAAGAAAATTCATTCCCAAAATCACATAAATGAAGCTTTTTTGAAATATACAGACGATAGAAGCAAAGAGATAGATGAGTAAAAACCAAAGAGGAGTTTTAAGCTCATAAACCTCATCTTTACCTGAAAAAAGTTTTAAAATAAAAGAGTCCAACAAATCCCCCAAACCAACAGCATGAAGAAACATCTCCAAAGGATAAAAGATAGAAAATGCCATAGTCAAAAATGGCGAAAAAAGCTGATGAAGTGAAAAAGTAGTAAATATATAATGAACTACAGGTATCATCGCAATATATACCCAAAAGTTCAAAAGTAAAAATATTTGCCAATTTTTTAGATGCGAAAAGTGCTTCAAAAAGAGATAGATATAAAATACTCCACTTATAGAAAACCAAAAACCGATAGAAAAGAGAAAGTTTGGCAAAATAGCCAATATAAACAAAATAGTAACAAAAAGAACCTCAAATGAGATAATCTTAAAAGAGCGATGAAAGAGAAAAAATCCAAAAGCCATCATCACAAATGCCCTCACAACAGAAGGTACAAAACCAATAAGAGCCATATAAGCAAAAAGAAGAGCAAGTATCAAAATAGTCAAATCAAACTTGATATTTCTATAAGGAAAATATAAATTTTGAAAATAGATATAGATATAACGAAATAGAAAAAACAAAATCCCAAAAAGAACCCCTAAATGAAACCCACTGATGGCAATAAGATGCGAGATTCCAAGATATGAGACATCCTCTCTTAAATCTTTTGAGATGGGTTCAGCTAAAAAAAGTGCTGAGAAAAGCTCTTTCATTTTTGGATTTTCGTGTTGGTTTGTTATATATGAGTTTATCTTATCTCTAAAACTTTCTCTATATTCATGCAATCTTATATCATAAGAAGGAGCATAAAAACCACTTAAAAATGATCTAAAATCAATTTTATCAGTGATAAATCCAATAGAAATTTCTCGCCCATTTATATCTTTTAAATCTCCATAATTTGTTGTAAAAAAACTATATCCATCATCTGATTTAATCTTTAATACATGATAAGTTTTGCCAGTTTTGCTAATCTTTTGATACTGTTTTAAAATCTTTGCATCTGTGTTATAAAACTTTGAAGTTTTAATCTCTAAAAATTGATTATATTTTTGATAAAGGTTAAAAGAGAAGATAACAATCATCAAAAGTGAAAATATAAAAATCTCTTTTTTAGACTCAAAAAGCTCTAGTGTAAATATCCCCTCATTTTTACCATACACATCTCAATCTCAAAGCTCTGGTATATCGATACTTGAATTTCTTGCATTGTCATCAGCATTTTCAAAAACAATTTCAACAGGGATGCTCCCTTTATCTACAAATCTTGTAAATCGTTTTTGAAAAACTATATTTGCAACCCCAACAGGACCACTTCTATTTTTACCTATTATAAGCTCTGCATCTTCCTCTGGTTTTTCAAAAAATGTACTCTTATACTCTTGCCCCTCTGCTTTTGCTCTTTTCTCTTTCTCTTTCTCTTCACGAATTCTATAAATATCATCCCGGTAGACAAACAAAATGATATCTGCATCTTGTTCTATACTTCCAGACTCTCTTATATCACTTAACATCGGTCTTTTATCATGACGACTCTCAACACCACGGTTAAGCTGTGAAAGTGCAATTATAGGCATATTAAGTTCTCTTGCCAAAAGTTTTAATCCACGACTGATTTCAGAAACTTCCAAGTGTCTATCTTTACCACTTGTTCCATTCATAAGTTGAAGATAATCTACAATCATCATAGATATTTCAGGATGTTGCATCTTTAGTTTTCTAAGTTTACTTCGCATCTGATTGATATTTATCAAACTATCATCATCTACAAATAGTTTTTGTTTTGAAATCTCATCAGATGCACGAGTAAGATTTGACCACTCTTCATCACTCATATCCCCTACTTTTAAACTCTGTAACGGTATAGAAGTCTTAGCACTTAGCATCCTAGTCATAAGCTCTTCAGCAGGCATCTCTAACGAAAATATAGCAACACCTCTACCATCATCCAAAGCTTTTTGAGCCATATTTAAAACCAAAGAAGTTTTTCCCATAGCAGGACGAGCCGCCACGATGATAAGCTGTCCTTCTGTAAAACCTGCCGTATGCTCATTTAACTCTCTAAATCCAGTATCAACTCCAATAATTCCATCATTGCCTCTTTTTTTCATCTCATGAATGTGAGCGATAGTCGCAGTAACCATCTCTGGAGAGTCACGAAACTCTTTAGTCGTTGCATCTAATGAAATCTCATAAAGCTTTTTTTGAATAACATCCAAAACATCATCACTTGGCAAATCTTGATCAACTGCAACCTCTTTTATCTTGGTTGTAAGCCTTACAAGCTCTCTTTTTATAGATTTCTCTTTTATCTCAGCTATATAAGCTACACTATTTGAGAGAGGGCTTGAAGCTATAATCTCTAAAAAAGAGTCTTCATTAAATTTATCATTTTGAAGCAACTTTTTCTGTAAAAACTCTTCATCAATTGGCTGATCTTCTCGCTCTAACGCTTCCATAGCTTCAAAAATATGCTGATGAAAAGGGAGATAAAAATCCCTTGGCTTCACTTTTGCTGCAACTTCTTCATACATTGCAGGGTCAAAAAGAATTGAGCTTAAAACTGCTCTCTCTATATTTAAATTGTGTAAATTATTTTCACTCATTTGCTGCTTTCTCTACCTCTTTTATAAACCTATCTACAAGATTTTTTTCATCAAGTCTTGCCACTATTTCACCTTTTCTCATAATAAGCCCACTCCCTTTGCCAAATGCAATAGCCACATCAGCACTTTTAGCCTCTCCAATAGCATTTACAACACATCCCATAACAGATATATCAAGCGGAGTTTTTATATGCTTAGTCCTCTCTTCCACCTCAGAAACTGCCTTTACCAAATCAGCCTCTAGCCGACCACAAGTTGGACAAGATATGATATTTACTCCATCTTTTACAAGCCCTGAATCTTTTAAAATCGCCTTTGCTACCTCTATCTCTTTTTCAAGCTCCCCAGTGATAGAGATCCGCATAGTATCTCCAATCCCATCAAGCAAAAGTGAACCAAGAGCAATAGAAGATTTGATAGTAGAGTGAAACAGCGTACCAGCCTCTGTAACACCCAAATGAAACGGATAATCACAAAGCGGACGAAGAATCCTATATGCTTCTACTGTCCGCTGAACATCACTTGCTTTTAGAGAGATTTTGATATCTTCAAAACCCAAATCTTCAAGATATTTTATATTATATAGAGCTGACTCAACCATACCTTTTGCACTCTGACCATACTTGTTTTCAAACTGCTCTTCCAAACTCCCACTGTTTACTCCAATACGAATAGGAATAGCTCTCTCTTTACAAGCTTTTACAACCTCAGCAACTTTTCTCTTATCTCCAATATTTCCAGGATTGATACGGATGCAATCCACACTCTCACTTGCAATCAAAGCCAATTTATGATTAAAATGGATATCTGCAATCAAAGGCATAGATATCTTAGACTTAATCTCCTTCAATGCTCTTGCTGCCGCATTATCAGGAACCGCTACACGAACGATGTCACATCCTGCAAAATGGAGCCTTTTTATCTGTTCTACTGTAGCTTCAACATCTTCAGTTTTAGAAAAGGTCATCGACTGAACAGAGATAGGAGCATCTCCACCAACTGCCACATCACCTACGAAAATTTTTTTGGTTGGGTATCTTTTAAACATGAGGGGATTATACTAAAATCTTTTTATAATTGACACTGCTATGTAAAATTCTTATAATTAGGATAGATTCTTTCAAAACTTTATAAAAGATAAGATACGCTTCAAAAATCAATATACGACACTCCAATTTAATATGTTTATTCTTACAAGGTAAACCAATATTTGGATTTTCAGAGATTAGTTCTATACTTTTTTGCATTTTTTCTAAATAAGATAGAGCTATAAGCACACTATCCTCAGCAATAAAGTCTAATATATCTTCCAAATCTATCTCTGATTTATTAGAATATTCTATGTTAAGCATATTTAACTTTTAATTTTTTAAAAAGTTCATCATGAGTTATACTACTCACTCCTGAATTTAATCCTTTCTCTATCTCAGTAGTTAAAAAACCTAAATCATCTACAATTTCTTTCTTTGAAATTGTCTCAATCATAACACCTTTTAAATTTTCCAAAATATTTAGAAGCTGTTCTTGATAATTATCATTAACCTTTATTTCTAAAATCATTAAACTGCCTTTTTAGTTTACATTATATCAAAATATTCAAGCAAACGATACTGGATCGATATCTATCTCCACATCTTGCATCTTACATTTTTGAGCTAATTGCAAAAGTGCCTTCACAGAAGAGGAACGAAGAAGTACAACAAATCTAAACTTTGAAGCAATTCTAGCAATTGGAGCTTCACCAAAACCTACCACTTCTACATCCGTTGAATCTTGTAAAAGCAGTTGTATTTTTTCTAGTTTCTCTCTCGCTTTTTGTTTATCTTTGTGGCTTATCAAAAATTTCATCAATTTTTTATAAGGAGGATATATATCTTTTCGATACTCTAACTCATCTTTTAAAAATAGCTCATAATCATCCAAATAGTGTTCAAAAAACTCTCTATTATTTGTTTGGATTATAACTTTGCCCTCCCCTTTTCGTCCAGCTCGTCCAGCTACTTGAAGCAAAAGGCTAAGAGCCCTCTCTCTAGCTCTAAAATCTGCCATCGCTAGCACGGTATCTATCCCTAAGATAACAACAAGTTTTATGTCGTGATAATCATGACCCTTACTAAGCATCTGAGTACCGACTAAAACATCTATTTCTTTATCATTAAAACTTTTCAGTGTAGCTTTTAGTTTTGTCTCTGTTGTGATCTCATCTCTATCAAACTTTTTAAAAACTTTTTCTTGAAACATATCTGATAACTCTGCCCTAACTTGTGCTGTGCCGATTCGACTACTTTTTAGAGATTCACTCTTGCAACTAGGACACTCTTTTGGGATGCGTTCAAGATAGTTGCAGTAGTGGCATCTTAGAGCATTTTTTGCTAAATGTATGCTCATTCCAACAGAACAAAATGGACACTCTACAAACTTTCCACAAGCTTTACATGTAAGATACTTATAATTTGCTCGTGTTGGCAAAAAGATTATAGCTTGATGATTTTCTCTTAAAACTGTACCTAACTTTTCATAGATGCTAGGGTCAATATCCTCTTTATCATCAACAAAATGAATCTTTTTAGACCCCTCAAAAAAAGTCCCTTTGAGTCTAAAATGTGGAAACTTATGATAAGAGGTCAAAGAGGGAGTAGCAGAGCCTAAAAGAACCTTAGCCCCTAAAACCCCTCCTATATATATAGAAGCATCCCTAGCATGATATCTAGGTCTATTTGCTGCTTTATAGCTATCATCATGCTCTTCATCAACCACAATCAAACCAATATCTCTTAGAGGTAAAAAAAGCGACGACCTAGCTCCTGCGACTATCTTAATCTCTCCATTCTCGATCCCACTAAGTATCTGTTCTTTTCTCTTTTTTGTAACTTTAGAGTGCCAAATAGCTACCAAAGAACCAAAATGATTTTTAAGCCTCTTTTGCATCTGAGGAGTGAGTGAGATTTCTGGCATCAAAAAGATAGCAGTTTTTCCACTATTTATCATCTTTTGAAAAAGCTTCATATATATCTCAGTTTTACCACTTCCTGTATCTCCAAAAAGAAGAGTTGTTTGGTTTGAGAGTATAAAATCATAAGCTTTTTGTTGCTCAAATGAGAGAGTGATATCTATCTCTAAATTTTGCTCACACTTAGCAACTACATCTTTAAAAGGGATAAAAAGTTTAGTAGCATCCCCAAAAGAGCAAGAGTAATATTGACTTAAAAAATTAATTATTTTCATATATTTATCATCAAAGGACAAATCTAAGATAGTTTTGACTTTTTCACATAAAAACTTAGGTTTTTCACAATGTGAATAAATAACTCCACGAACTAATTTATTTCTAAGATTCACCTCTACAAGTGTGCCGATTTTGATGCTTTTATCATATTCGTAAGTAAGGGGAGATAAAGGGGAGCCAATGATGGCTATATGGTGATAGAAAATTGTATTACTCCTTAAAACTATACTTACTTCTACGCTCTGCGTGATAATAAATTTAATTAAAACATTGTAACAAATCTTGTTATATAGTTCCAACTCGTATGCTTTATTTAAATAAAATTACCAAATTGTCGATACTTGATATTAATATAAGGAGTCACAATGTCAATTAAACATAAGAAACTTACAAAAAATGATGCGCCAAAAACAATCACAAATGATGAAAGAGTGATGAATGAAAACGATTTTATCGTTTCAAAAACAGATACTAAAGGTGTGATTACATATGCCAACAGGATATTTGTACAGATGTCAGGATATAAAACTGAGGAGATAATAGGAGCAAACCACAATCTTATTAGGCATCCAGATATGCCAAAAATCGCATTTAAACTTGCTTGGGATACTATAAAAGAGGAAAAAGAGTTTTTTGGTTTTATCAAAAACCTCAGTAAAGATGGCAGTTACTACTGGGTATTTGCATATATTACTGCTGATTTAGATAGTAGAGGCAATATTTTAGGATATACCTCTTTTAGAAGAAAACCAGGCAGACAAGCGATTGAAGAAATCACTAAGGTTTACAAATTACTAAATAATGCAGAAAAAAATGGCGGGATAAATGCATCTGAAAAATTGTTAAATAAATATTTGCAAAACAATAAAACAACTTATGATAATTTTATACATGATTTACAGCTTGGAATAGCCGCATGATAGTCAATAAATTTAAACAGTTAGATTATGCTCTTTTGTTTTCACTTTGTATTGTTATTTCACTCTACTTTATAACTTTGGAAAATTATCTTTTTGGAGCTGGTATATTTTTATTTGCAATTATTACACTTTTTATACCTGTATCAAAAAAAGATGAAAGAGAAGATGAAATCTTACAGGAAGTTCTTGAAGTTAGCAAAAAAGCAGCCAATGGGGAACTTTCATATCGTATAATTGTAACAAATAGCAGTTCACCAAGTGAACAATTGGCTTGGGTTATTAATGATCTTTTGGATCAAACCGAGGTTATTATGAGGGAAACACGAAATGCAATCAAAGAGATAAATCAAGGAAAACTTTATAGAACTACATTTGCTCAAGGGCTACATAACGAATACTACACAACTTCAATAGCAACATCTAAAGCAATTGATGTAATGCGTAATAATTTTCAAGATCAAGTTAGAGGTAAGTTGTCAAAAAAATTTAGTAATATAAGTAATGGTATTAGAGGAGGATTTAACATACTTGCTGAAGATATTTTGAAAGCAAATACTATTTCTGGAAAAATTGCTGATGACTTAATAAAAGTATCTGAAAATTCAAAAGAGACTACAGACTCTATTAAGCATGTTACTTACGAGCTTGAAAATTTAAATGATTTAATTTCACATAATACAAATTTTATAGGATCATTAAATACCAATGTAGAAAATATCACCTCTGTAGTTAACTTAATAAAAGATATCGCAGAACAAACAAATCTGCTTGCCCTAAATGCAGCAATTGAAGCAGCAAGAGCAGGTGAACATGGAAGAGGTTTTGCTGTTGTCGCTGATGAAGTACGAAAATTGGCTGAAAATACCCAAAAAGCCACTTCAGAAATAGCACTTACTATACAATCCTTACAACAGCAATCAAATGAAATCCTTACAAACTCTGAAAAAATGGATAAAGTCTCATCTATGGCACATAAGGCTATCACAAACTTTGATGTAATGTTAAAAGATCTTGATAAAGATGTCAAACAAACTACAAAAAAAGCTAAATATTCTTATTATAAGCTTCTAACTACAAAAACAAAAATCGATCACATCTTTTATAAAAACAGAGCTTACTCTGCTGTTGCCAATGCATCTGCAAAATCTAAAGATTTTGCAGATGAACACAACTGTGCTTTTGGCAAATGGTTAGATTCTGAAGGTGAAAAAGTATTTGGTAACTCTACTCACTATAAAACACTTGTAAATGCACATAGTTCATTACACCAAAAAATAAAACAAAATATCAAAACTATTGAAGATTCAAACTCTATATCTGCAGTTAATGAGGATAAAATTGTTAAAATATTTCAAGAAGTAGAAGAAAATAGCGACAATATATTTGATAGTCTTGATAAAATTGTTGAAGAGTATCGTGAAAAAGAGATTAATGAAGCTATAGCTTAAAGTTAAAGAGTA
>Ga0256834_1001715_pt1 | contig 14485 bp, 12 predicted proteins | sample 4281140metaG_FD_190536 | JGI IMG/M metagenome (GOLD analysis project Ga0256834, IMG submission 190536) | Hydrothermal vent microbial communities from East Pacific Rise, Pacific Ocean - 4281-140 | ecosystem: Environmental > Aquatic > Marine > Hydrothermal vents | place: Pacific Ocean: East...
GGGAATAGCTAGCTATTCGCAAGGTTTTCAACGAAAATCAGACGTATTTTAGCCTTTTTTATCCGCGCATCCTTTCGTGCAAAGGTCTCAACTAGTCATTATAACCTGTTTATAAGGCATAAAGATGGAAATTCAAGTTATCGCGTGAGTTTCATTACTCGGGCTTTGTCTCGGTTCCACTCTCGGTCTTTTTCGGTAGCACGTTTATCGTGTAGTTTTTTACCTTTTGCTAAGCCAATGGTGAGTTTGACTTTACCTGCTTTACTCCAGTGCATGTCTAATGGCACAACCGTTAAGCCATCTTTATCTACTTTAGACGTTAAGCGCTCGATCTCTTTGCGGTGCAATAGCAATTTTCTTAAACGCAGTGGGTCGTGAAATGAGTGGGTTGAGGCGGTAATTAAGGGCTGGATTTGTGCGCCAAATAAAAAAGCTTCGTGGTTCTTAAGTAAAATATAGCTCTCTTTAATATTCACTTTACCATCACGAATGCTTTTAATCTCCCACCCTTGCAGGGATAGCCCAGCTTCGTAAGTTTGCTCAATGCTGTAATCAAAACGCGCTTTTTTATTTTGTGCAATGGTGTTAGGGCTGGATTTTTTTTTAGGTTTTTTTGCCATCTGGTGTGCCCTGAGTTATTTTTTTGATTAAGTCGTTATTGGGCAATTATAGCAAACAGATAGAGAGGGGATAAAAATTTAGAGGGAAAATGGATGGCATTACTGATTTGCATGTTACATACCAAGTTCTTATGGTCAACAATGATCCTGATTTTTGGTGCCCATAACTTCTTGAATGGGTTTGGGTTGGCTATAGTGGTAGCCTTGATGGTGGTGTACTCCGATGTCATTTAATTTGTCAATAATCTCTTGATTTTCAACGTATTCAGCCACGGTTTCTAAGTTCATTAAGTTAGCAATGTTTTGCATAGATTTAACCATTTCAAATTTAATGGGATCATGGGCAATGTCTTTAATAAAGCTACCATCAATTTTTAAGGTGTTAAGGGGCAGGGCGTAGAGATATTCAAAAGAGGCCATGCCCGTTCCAAAATCATCTAGAGAAAATAAGCAGCCTTTTTTGGATAGTTTTTTAATGAATATTTTGGCTTCTTTTAAGTTTGATACGGCGGTGGTTTCGGTGATTTCAAAGCAGAACTTATGGAAGGGCAGTTGGGAAGATTCAATGATTTGAATAATACGATTTGCCGCATCGGGAACGGTGAGCGTGGTGCCTGATAAATTGATGGATATGTGGTTTACTTTGTTTAAAAACTCTGGCTGTTCGCTTAAATGGTTTACCACTTCTTGTACCATATAAAAATCCACATCAGGCATCACTTGAAACCGTTCAAGGGTTGGAATGAAGTTGACAGGACTAATGATTTTGTCCCCTTCTTTCAAGCGAACCAATGATTCGTAAGAGGGAGGGAGTTTTTCTGGGTTTTGGCTTTTAATGATGGGCTGCAAATAGACGATTAGTTGGTGGTTTGTAATCGCATTTCGAATACGTTGTACCCAGTTGACCAACTCTTTTTCAAGTTGCAGTTCTGGACTGTCGATCCAAAAAATAGAAATGGTATTGCCCCCTTTGTGTTTGGCGTGGTAGCAGGCTGTATCGGCTGCGGCAAACAGGGCGTGGATATTTTCTGTGGGTGTTTGAAAGAGAATACTACCAATACTGACTCCGATAGAGAGCGTTTGACCTTGGTAATCCATTTTGAAATTTTGAATGAGAGTTTGCAGTTGTTGTAAGGCGTTTAAAAGTGAACTTTCATTTGTGTTTTGGATAATGAGAATAAAGTCATCACCGCCAATACGTGCAATATTTGCATGAGGAATGTTTTTAATAAACTGTTCAATTTGTTCTGAGAGTTTAATTAAAAGTTGATCCCCAACGGGGTGTCCAAAAGTATCATTAATAATTTTGAATTTATCCAAATCAAAGTAACAAATTGCATGGGTTTTGCTTGAGTTTTGGATGGCTGTGATTTTTTTTAATTTTTTGGTAATGTAAAGTCGGTTGTGCAATCCTGTGAGCGTATCGTGGTTTGCTTGAAAGAGAAGCAATTGCGCCTGAGTGGTTTGACTTTTAAGCAGTTGTTCAGTGTTTGAAACCAGTTGGTTAAAATTTTGATAGGACTTTCCAATATCGTCGGTGTGTTTTTCAGGTAGGCGAATACTGTAGTTTTGTTCATTGGACGTTTTTTGTAACGCGCGGTTTAGGATCGAAATGCGTTTACTGAAAAAATTATCTAAGTAGAGGGTAAAGAGTAGTGCCAAGCCAAAACCGATTGCAAAAATTTGCATTAAAAATAGAGTTAAGCTGTCTTTGGCTTCATCGTAGCTTTCTTTGGTAAAAAACAGTTCAATCTTCCCCTGTTTTACTCCTTGGTAAGATAATACTTCTTGTTTTTTGATTAGGTCATTTGCATTAAGGTTGGCATGGCGTTGAATGGTTAATATTTTGTTGCCATTAGCGTTGTAAATATTGGTTTTGGATAGCATGTTTAATGCATTAAGTTTTGTTGATATATTTGAAATGGAATCAGGCGTATTATTGGTGATGAGTTGAATAGCGTCTTGGGTCATTAATGTGCTGATGGCCTTTGCCTGAATGTCTATGTTATTGGAAATGATCTCTTTTTGTTTTTCACTTAAAAGGTAAGCTAATCCACCATTAGTCAAGAGTAATATGGCAATAAATAGTAAGTTGAGCTTAACCCTTAAGATCATTATTTCAGAGTCTTTGTCGCTGAGTGGTTAGAATTTACCATACGTTATAGATTTTCTTTTAAGAGTAAGCTTGAAATATAGCATATTAAATCGGTAGGTTAAGTCGAAAATAGCTCGTTTTAGTGTTTAAATTCCTTTTTAGAGCCTTGGGTTTCGGTGTTTTACTTAATAGATAGGTACTTTGTAGAATGGGTTTGAGGTGTCTTGTACTAGGTTGGGTAGTAAGTAGCCTGATAGACATTTTCGTAATTGATTATGCAAGTTAAGTGCGGTATAGCGATCAACTTCAAAGTGCGCCGCGCCTTGTACTTGGTCGAGCTGATTTAGGTAGTAAGGCAATACGCCTTGTTCAAAGAGTTTATGACTCAGAGCTTCTAATATTTTTACTTGGTCATTAATGCCTTTAAGTAATACGCTCTGGTTTAACAGGTGAAACCCCGCCTCTTTATAAAGAGAGAACAGTTGTTGGGTTTGAGGGCTAAGTTCATTGGCATGATTGCAATGAACCACGAGTACCTTATTTAATCGAGTGTGCTTTGCCCATACGATTAACGTTTGAATTGGTGCTTTACTGGGCGCGACAACGGGAGTGCGTGAATGAATTCTAAGGGTTTTAATGTGCGGGATAGCTTCAATTTTTTTGATGAGTTGAACCAGACCTTTTTCAGAAAGGCTCATCGGGTCGCCACCGCTTAAAATAACTTCGTGAATGCTGGGGTCTTGTGCAATGTAGTTGAGTGCTTTTTGCCAATGTTGGGTGTTCACTTGTTCAGAGTAAGGAAAGTGACGACGAAAACAGTAACGGCAGTGAATGTCACATTTGGGACTGGCAATGAGTAGCACGCGCCCGTGGTATTTGTGAATTAAACTGGGCGTGGGATTAAACGTTAGATCATTAACGGGATCTTTGCTAAAACCAGCGGCTGTTTCGTTCTCTATTTGCAGTGGCAAAATTTGTTTTAAGAGAGGGTCAGAGGGATCATTGGGCTGCATCTGTGCCAAAAATTCACGGGGTACTTTCAGAGGGAAAGGGCTGTTTAAATCGATTTTAAGGGATTGAACCGCTTTTGGGTTGAGCTGAAGGGTTTTGCATAATGTTTGGGTCGTGTCGGTCATATTTATCAGTGTTTGTGTTGCCAGTTTTGAGATAAGGGGGTTTTACGTTAGAATATGTTCATTAATTTTTGGGTTAATTCCCGTATTCTATGACAAGTATTCAGGTAAAGATATGGCAACGTACAGCACAAACGAATTTAAAAACGGTTTAAAATTTTTAATGGACGGTCAACCGTGCTCAATTGTTGAGACCACCAGTGTTTCACCAGGAAAAGGGCAAGCCTTTAACCGTGTACGCTACCGTAACCTGATGACGGGTCGAGTATTAGAAAAAACCTTTAAATCGGGCGAGAAAGTCGAAGCGGCCGATGTTGTGGATACGGATTTACAATATTTGTATGCAGATGGTGATTTTTGGCACTTTATGGATACTGAAACGTTTGATCAATATCAAGCGATGGAAGCTGCGGTAGCCGATGTTAAAAAATGGTTAATCGAGCAAGACATGTGTACCGTCACCTTATTTAATGGTCAACCCATTTCGGTGACACCTCCCAAACAAATTACCTTAGAAATTACCGACACCGATCCTGGCCTAAAAGGCGACACCGCTGGAACAGGTGGCAAACCCGCAACCCTTTCAACGGGTGCAGTGGTGCAAGTACCTCTGTTTGTACAAATTGGTGAAAAAGTGATTGTAAACACTGAAAAAGGTGAATACATCTCTCGTGCTAAATAAGTGCAAGACGTTAATCGTTTGATGAAACCGACTACGTTAAAAAAACGCTCGCAGCTCTTTCAGCAGTTGCGGGCGTTTTTTTATGGGCGTTTACCTTATGATGTGAATTTAATAAGCGTTTAATTGTGTGAAGGTCTCCAAATTTAAATAACTAAAAAAGTTAACATGGTTATAGTTTTTTTTAAAAAAATGATAAAAATTTAACAAGAGTTTAAGGTAAATGGACTTAAAGAAGCTAGAGCAAAATATAGAAACAATCGTTAAAGGTTTTAGCGAGGGTAATAATCAAAAGGAATTTATCTATGAATTTTTGCTTGCCTACCAGTTTCCAAAATCATCGATCACACGCCTTAAAAAAGGGGATTACAACAAATCAAAACATGATGGTGAAATTCTTTGGAAGAAAAACCTATTCTTTAAAATTGAAAGTCAGCAAGACCTACATTTAACCATTGATGAAGCCCAAAAAAATCAAGCCGTTTTAAAACAGCACCCACGTTTTATTATTATCACCGACTTTAAAACATTATTGGCCGTAGACACCAAAATAGGTGATAGCCTTGATATACCGTTTGTAGAACTCAGTAAAAACGTTACTTTTTTTCTACCTTGGATGGGGATGGAAAAAACACAAATTCAAAGCCTAGATTTTGCGGATGTTAAAGCGGCCGAAAAGCTGGCGCAGCTTTACGATATTATTATTCAAGAAAATCATATTGAAACAGATTCCGAAAGGCACGAGCTTAATATCTTTCTTTCACGGCTATTATTCTGTTTTTTTGCCGAAGATACGGGCATTTTTAAAGCGGGCCTTTTCACTAATGCCATCGCATCACACACCAGTGACGATGGTCACGATTTGCAAGACTATCTGGTAGCCTTATTTAAGACTCTCAATATTGAAAAACGTAGCAATGAATCTGCACATTTTAAAGATTTTGAATACGTTAATGGCGGATTGTTTTCGGTGGATTATCCTGTGCCTAAGCTCAATGCCAAAGCACGAAAAATGATGATTGATTCGGGTAAATTAAATTGGAAGCAGATCAACCCTGATATTTTTGGTTCAATGATGCAAGCGGTGGTACACAGTGATCAACGCGGTAGTTTAGGAATGCACTACACCTCGGTTGCCAATATTATGAAAGTCATTGAACCGCTGTTTTTAAATGACTTAAAAGAGCAGTTAGAGAGCGCTGAGAATAGTGAAAGTAAGCTCACCAAACTACTTGATAGACTTTATCACTTGCGCCTCTTTGACCCCGCCTGCGGCTCAGGTAATTTTTTGATTATTGCCTATAAAGAACTGTGCAAACTAGAAATTGAAATTTTTAAACAGTTACAGCAAATCAGTAATAAATGGAATACCGCCACATCGGGTATTCGACTCACTCAGTTTTACGGTATAGAGTTAGATGATTTTGCTCATGAAACCGCTAAGCTCTCACTCTGGTTGGCAGAACATCAAATGAATTTGGCCTTTAAAACCGTCTTTGGCAGTGCCAAACCAACCCTACCGTTGCAAGAGGGGGGGAATATTGTTTGTGGTAATGCGACACGGGTAAATTGGGAGGAGGTTTGTCCCAAAGAGGAGGGCGTTGAGATTTATATTATGGGGAACCCGCCTTATTTGGGTTCAAGTATGCAGTCTAAAGAACAAAAAGAGGATATGAAAATTGTTTTTAAAGATACTAAGGGTTATAAAAATTTAGATTATATTTCTTGTTGGTTTTTGATCGGTTCGGAGTACATTCAAGGTATTAACTCTAAGTTGGCTTTTGTTTCTACAAATTCAATTTGTCAGGGACAGCAAGTAGCAATGCTTTGGCCTAATATTTTTTCTTTGAACATTGAAATTGGGTTTGCACACCAATCTTTTAAGTGGACTAATCATGCAAAAGGAAATGCAGGTGTTACTTGTATTGTGGTTGGATTAAGAAATGAATCAAATTTACAAAAAAGAATATTTAAAGGCGGAATTCATCAATCTGTTCGGAATATAAATGCATATCTTGCGAATGGAAGTAATTTAATAGTTCTTAAAAGGAGTAAACCTTTATCTAGTTTGCCAATTATGACTTACGGTAATAAAGCAGTTGATGGCGGTCATTTGATTTTATCAAAACAAGAATCAGATAAAATCATCAATGAATATCCTGAATCAAGTAGATTTATAAAAAAATTATCAGGTTCAAGTGAGTTCATACGAAGCAGCGGAAGGTTTTGTTTATGGCTTACAAGTGAAGACATTCCTTTAATAGAAAAAATATTGCCTATTCAAAATAGAATTAATAAAGTTGAGGAAATGAGGTTGAGAAGTAGAGATGTAGGAGCTAATAAATTGGCAAGTAGACCACATCAGTTTAGAGATATATCTCAGTCAAATAACAATGCGATAATAATTCCTCGAGTATCATCAGAAAGGCGTTCTTATATTCCAGTAGGCTTTCTTGAAAATGACACCATAATCCTTGATTCAGCTCAAGCTATCTATGATCCAGAGTCTTGGGTATTCGCTATAGTTTCATCCCGCACCCACATGACATGGGTACGCACCGTAGCAGGTCGTCTTAAAACGGATTACCGTTATTCATCCGCTCTCTGCTACAACACCTTCCCTTTCCCTGAAATAACCGAAGCCCAAAAAACCACTCTAGAAGACCATGTTTTTAATGTGTTGGATGAACGGGAAAAGTATCCCGAAAAAACCATAGCAGAACTTTATGATCCCGATAAAATGCCAGAAGGCTTACGACAAGCTCACCATGAAATGGATTTGGCGGTAGAGCAATGTTATCGAAAAAAGCTTTTTAAAAGCGATGAAGAGCGCCTTGAGTATTTGTTTAAGCGGTATGAAGAGATGATTGAAGCTGAAAAGGCGGAGAAAAACCGTGAATGATAGTCAGATAGTTATTTATCAAAACAATCAAGGAGGGGTACAGCTTGATGTGCGCCTTGAGGATGAAACCGTTTGGTTAAATCAAGCACAAATAGCGCAGCTGTTTGGTAAAGCTCGGAGTACCATTTCTGAACATATTAGCCATATCTTTAAAGAAGAGGAGTTGTCAGAAAATGTGGTGTGTCGGGATTTCCGACACACCACACAACATGGCGCTATAGAGGGAAAAACACAGCAAAAATCGGTTAAGTTTTATAATTTAGATTTGATTATATCCGTTGGTTATCGGGTTAAATCTCAACAGGGTACACAGTTTCGAATTTGGGCTACCCAGCGTTTAAAATCGTACCTTGTTAAAGGCTTTGTTTTAAATGATTATCGCTTTAAAACAGGCAAATCTATGCAGTATTTTGATGAGTTGCAACAACGAATTCGTGAAATACGTCTTTCTGAAAAGTTTTTTTACCAAAAAATTAAAGACATTTACACCACCAGTATTGATTACAACGCTAAGGACGAAAAAACTCGACAGTTTTTTCAAAAAGTACAAAATAAATTGCTTTGGGCCATTAGTCAGCAAACAGCCGCCGAATTGGTGTATCGACGTGTAGATGCAAGCTTGCCACTGATGGGCATGTTGTCGTTAGATGCGGATAAATCCAAATCAATTACAAAACAGCAAGCGAGTATTGCTAAAAACTACCTAAATGAAGAGGAGATAAAGTTGCTGGGGTTGCTGGTAGAGCAATATCTTGCCTTTGCTGAAACGATGGCACAGCAACAAACCCCTATGAAGATGCAAGATTGGAGTGACCGTCTTGATACAATTTTGCAGTTAAACGGTCGGGAGTTGTTGAATCATGCCGGTAAAATTAGTCAACAACAAGCTAAAGAGAGATCTGCACAAGAGCTGGATAAATATCGTGAACAGCAAAAAGCTATTGAAATTGAAAAAAGCTTGAAAGAGATCGAATTTGATATTAAACAATTGAATGCTTTTAATGATTAAGCAGACAACTTATAGAAAATTTAAAGGAAAGCCATGCCAAACTTTGTTGACGTACCTTATGCCCAAACAGGTGATAGCCTAAGCACCAATAAAATGGGTATGCGGGATATGCAGGTTAAAGCATTTGAGGCTAGAGATGCACAGTATTTGTTGTTAAAAGCTCCGCCAGCATCGGGTAAGTCACGCGCTTTAATGTTTTTAGCGTTGGATAAATTGTATAACCAAGGTGTAAAAAAGGTGATTGTGGCTGTGCCTGAACGCTCAATTGGAGCCTCTTTTGCAACAACAAACTTAACCTCACATGGTTTTTTTGCTGATTGGGAGGTGGAGAGTAAATATAATCTGTGCATTCCCGGTGGAGATTCTAGTAAAGTAAATGCGTTTGTGGCATTTATGGAAGATTCGAGTGCCACCATTTTGGTGTGTACCCATGCTACCTTACGTTTTGCATTTGATGCGGTGAATGAAAGTGATTTTAACAATTGCCTGATTGCGATTGATGAGTTTCACCACATATCCGCCGATGCTGAAAACCGCTTGGGTGAGGTAATGCGTTCTATTATGAGTAATACAACGGCTCATATTATCGCTATGACGGGTTCTTATTTTAGGGGTGACAGTGTGCCTGTTTTATTACCCGAAGAGGAGGCTAAGTTTACGAAGGTTATTTATAACTACTATCAGCAGTTAAACGGTTATAAATATTTAAAAACGCTGGGAATTGGTTATCATTTTTATCAAAGAAGTTACCTAACGGCGATTGATGAAGTGCTGGATACGGATAAAAAAACCATTTTGCATATCCCTAATGTGAATGCAGGTGAGTCAACCAAAGATAAATATAAAGAGGTTGACCGTATTCTGGATATTGTGGGGGTGGTTGAGTCTCAAAATGAAGAAACAGGTTTAATTTATCTTAAACGCCACAGTGATGCTAAGGTATTAAAAGTCGCTGATTTAGTGAACGATAATCCGAAGGACAGAGATAAAATTACCGCTTATCTGCGAGATATGAGTGATGTTGATGATCTTGATTTAATTATTGCGTTAGGTATGGCAAAAGAGGGCTTTGATTGGCCTTATTGTGAACATGCTTTAACGGTAGGGTATCGTGGCTCATTGACTGAAATTATTCAGATTATTGGGCGTGCCACTCGCGATAGCTCTAATAAAACGCATTCCAGTTTACCAACTTAATTGCCGAGCCAGATGCGACAAATGATGCCGTAAAATTGTCTGTAAATAATATGCTTAAAGCGATCAGTGCATCGCTTTTGATGGAACAAGTGTTAGCCCCTAACTTTATTTTTAAGACCCGAAAATTTCCTGATGAAGAGAATGAAGCGGGTGTGATTAAAATTGGTGGCTTTAGAGAGCCGAGTACCGAGCGTGTAAAACAAATTGTTGAAGCTGACTTGAATGATTTAAAAGCTAGAATTTTGCAGGATGAACAACTATTAAAAGCTTTACCAGGTGATGTGATTGATCCTGAAGTGATTAATAAAGTGCTTATCCCTAAAATTATACAGAGTAAATACCCTGATTTAAGTGAAGAAGAAATTGAAGAAATAAGACAGCATGTAGTGGTGGATTCGGCTATTAAAAATGGTGAAGTTAAAGAGGTGGGGGATAAAAAATTTATTAGAATGGCAGGTAAATTTGTCAATATTGATGATTTGCATATTGACCTTATCGACAAAGTGAATCCGTTTCAAAAAGCATTTGAGGTGCTGTCTAAGAGTGTGACGGCAAATTTACTTAAAACCATTCAAGATACAATTGATGCAGGGCGTATTGAAATGACGGATGAAGAGGCGGTTATTCTTTATCGCGATAAAATCCCCCCTTTTATGGAAAAATCAGGACGAGAGCCTAATCTTAACTCAAGTGACCCACAAGAAAAGCGTATGGCAGAAGCGATTGTTTATCTTAGAAACAAACGGCGTGGGCAGAAGTGATTTTTAATGATTGATTTTGAAAAAGAGTTAAAAGCAATTTTGGATGATGATCCTTTAAATCTTTTGAAGGTTAAGTCCAGTGCATCTTCTGTTATGAGTGCAGATAACCGTCTAAAAGATTCATTTAAAGAAATTAACCAGTTTATTGATGAGAATGGTCATGAACCAAGCAAAAGCCGTGATATTAATGAAAGAAAGCTTTTTAGTCGGTTAAAAAGCTTAAAAGAAAGTCCAGAAAAAGCTGCGATGCTTTTGGATCTTGATAAACATAATTTGCTAGAGGGCGTTGAAATCCCCGAACCGTTCATTATTGAAACGGTTGAGGATGTATTGGCTTCTGATCCTTTAGGGTTATTGGGGGGTGAGAGTGAAGAGGGAGAGGTGGTTGATATTTTTGATTTAACCAATTTACCATCACAATCTCGAACCTTGAGCGACTTTGTGGCTAAGCGTAAGCCTTGTAGAGATTTTGATCAATACGACGGGCTGTTTATTACGGTTCAACAAGAGATTAAAGAAAACAAAAGAAAGCTTTGTGACTTTACGGACAAAGGTGAAGCGTTGGTTGAGGGTAATTATTATATTTTAGGGGGCATTTTATTGTATTTAGAAAGCATTGATATTTGCTCTCCTGAAAAAACCATTGATGGAAAGCGTTTTAGAAAAGATGGCAGAACACGCTGTATTTTTGAAAATGGTACGGAATCAAATATGCTTTATCGCTCCTTAGCTAAGGCCCTTTATCAAGGGGGTAAAATTGTTACCCAAACAGAAGATCAAATTAATAAAGAGTTTCAAGAAAATTTAGGGGTTATTAAAGAAGAGGATGAGCTAGCAGGTTATATTTACATTCTTAAATCTTTAAGTAAAAATGCAGAAATTCAAAGTTTTCAACACTTGTATAAGGTTGGGTTTTCGACAACGACGGTTGCAAAGCGAATTGCGAATGCTGAGAATGAACCCACTTATTTAATGTCACCAGTTGAAATTATCGCTGAATACAAAGCTTATAATATGAATACTCAAAAATTTGAAGGCTTGCTCCATCGGTTTTTATCGGATGCTTGGTTAGACATAAAAGTAGCAGACAGTAAAGGCAGGCTGCATCAGCCACGTGAGTGGTTTATAGCGCCGCTGAATGTTATTAATCGTGCGATTGAATTAATAGTGGCTAGGCAGATTCAGCATTATCGCTATGACGCATTGTTGAAAGAAATTGTGGCAGTTTAGTTTTTTATTTTGCTGGATATGCAGGACATAAATACACCATGACACAAAATATAAAATTCTCTATGTTAAAAAAACGTTCACAGTTGCTACAGCAGTTGCGGGCGTTTTTTTATGCGCGTTCGGTGATTGAGGTGGATACGCCGATGCTTTCCTCGGCGGGCGTTCCCGACCCTCATTTACATGCACTGACCACACAGGTTGAGGTGTTGGGGCAACGGGAGCATCAACGGTATTATTTGCAGACTTCGCCAGAGTATCCAATGAAGCGGCTGTTGTGTCTGGGAAGTGGTGATATTTTTTATTTAGGCAAAGTGTTCCGTCAAGAGGGCATCAGTCCACGCCATCAGGTCGAATTTGTGATGCTTGAGTGGTATCGCTTAGGCTTTTCAATGTTTGATTTAATGGAAGAAATGACGCATCTTCTTCAATCTGTCTTATGCACAGAGGGGGGGGGTAAATTAAGCGTTGAGCAGTTAAGTTATCAGCAAGTGTTTACCAAGTATGCAGGCATTGAGTGTATTTTTAGTGCTACGGCGACACAGTGTCGAGCTTGTTTGGAGAGGCACAATATTCCTGAAATTGTAGGGGTGGATGCCGAAGATAAAGCGTTATGGGAGCAGTTGGTTTTAACCGAAGTGATTGAATCCAAGCTGGGGAGAAATGGTAAACAATTTGCCATTACATTTGTGTACCACTATCCCGCCAGTCAAGCCGCTTTGGCAAAAATTTCATCTGAAAATTCTGAGACGGCAGAGCGGTTTGAAGTTTTTGTAAACGGCATGGAGTTGGCAAATGGTTATCACGAGCTGGCCGATGCGGCTCAGTATCGGTCTCGTTTTAAAGCCTCTTTACAGCAACGTAAGCAGCTAGGCTATGCGTCAATTCCGTTAGATGAAAACCTACTTTTTACTCTTGCACAACAGCCATTGCCTGATTGCAGTGGCGTGGCATTGGGGGTAGATCGCCTGTTTGCTTTACAGCAAGGCTTTGACAATATCAGTCAAGGCATTGCGTTTGGGTTAGAAGAGTCTTAGGGCTTGACAAGGGGTGTATACTGATTGGATGCATTTTATTTTGCGTGTCTAATTAACTAGGAGTTTATTCATGTCTGATGTCCCAGCGACCAAGCGTTCGATTATCGTATTATTTTCTGATCCAAAGTGCCCTAAATCTCATCGTGTACGTTTAGTCGCAAAAGAGAAAGACATTCCAATGGAAATCGTTGAGGTAGATATTGATAATTTACCAGAGGACTTATTGGAGTTAAACCCGTATGGCACGTTACCCACTTTAGTGGACAGAGAGTTGATTTTGAATGACCCTCAAGTGATGATTGAGTATTTGGATGAGCGCTTTCCACACCCACCTTTGATGTCGGTTGATCCCATCTCAAAGGCACGTGCTCGTCAAATGTTGCGCCAAATTGAGACCGAGTGGTATCCTTTGATTGACACCATTGCGAACAGTGAGGATGACACAGCTGTTAAAACGGCACGTCGTGATCTTCAAGAGCGATTGATTCAATTGATTCCTGCCTTTGAGCATAAAGATTTCTTTATGAGTGATGATTATTCGTTGGTGGACATTAGTATGTCAGTGCTGTTATGGCGTTTACCTTCGTTAGGGATTGAGATGCCAAAATCTGCTAAACCGATTACTGATTATGAGAAAAAAGTATTGAATCGTGAAATGTTTATGGAAAGCTTATCGGATGACGAAATTGACATGAGAGATTTGGTGTAGGTTCTATTATGATTTCAAACAAACCCTATATTATTCGAGCGATGTACGACTGGATTGTGGACAGTGGATGGACACCGCACCTGCAAGTTGATGCCAATTACCCAGGAGTAAATGTGCCGCAAGCATTTGTTCAAGATGGTGTGATAGTTTTAAATATGGCACCAACAGCCGTTGTTGCTTTGTCGATGGACAATGCATGGTTTACTTTTAAAGCACGTTTTGGAGGGGTTGAAACAACCTTAGGCTTCTCTCCCGAAGCGGTATTGGCAATTTTTGCCCGTGAAAACGGTCAGGGAATGCCCTTTCCGCCCGAGCCTTACCCAGAGGAGTTGTTGAACGGAGAAAAAGAGGTGCTCGAAGAGAAGCCTGCTTTATCTGCAGTTGCCAGTAATAAATCTAAAGTCGTTGAATCTTCAGCGACTGTAGAGGATGGGAAGAAGAAAAGCGCTTCTAAATCGGATAAAAAGAAGCCGACATTAACGGTGGTGAAGTAATTCCCTCCCTTGATTTGAATCGTTAAGTCTTAAACGGTTGAATAAGCTCAATTTCACCAAAATTCTGCGTAATTGCGGGCTTTTGTATTTCGAAGAATTGATTTTTAGTGGCTAATCAGGTAGGTGCTTACCGATATAGCTGTTTAGTCCCGAAATCTTATTTTCTTTGACTAATTTATACTAATTTAGGGGCTGTCCTAGATAACTAGTTCAGTTTCTTTGTGTCGGTTTAGTATAGCTACTCCACTTAAGGCTTGAGGGGTAAGCTGAAATCTCTATGTATGGATTTGGATTAAATATTTTACAAAATGATTATTGCCAGAGATTGAAATCTTCATTTATCTTTCCTATTTAAAGTGCGCTTTCTTTTTACGAGCCTGTATTGATCTTCCTGCTTTCTCTTCTAATGGTTTTTCAGGCCAACGGTGTCGGCGGTATTTACCGCGCATCTCTTTGGCCACTTCAATGTAAGAGTTTTGCCAAAAATGAGCCAAGTCGCTGGTAATTTGAATCGGTCTGCGTGCAGGGGAGAGCAGTTCAAAGGTTAATGCTACTTGGCCTTTGGCTAAACGAGGAGAGTGGATTTCGCCAAAGAGTTCTTGCAGTTGAATGGCCACATAGG